>OGRB01001428.1_pt1 | contig 14804 bp, 19 predicted proteins | sample 1553371 | NCBI WGS metagenome assembly OGRB01 (sample SAMEA2580027, study PRJEB22360) | human gut metagenome | reverse complement strand
GTTTGGTAGAGCGCTGCGTTCGGGACGCAGAGGTCGCAAGTTCGAATCTTGTCGCCTCGATTCTGGCCTGTTGGTCAAGCGGTCAAGACGACGCCCTCTCACGGCGTAAACCCGGGTTCGATTCCCGGACAGGTCATGAAGCTGTATGGAACTTCCATACAGCTTCTTTTTTTATATCTATCATAGTTTTCATTAATAGAAAATTGTAGAATATCAATATAAAATGTGATATGCTGTAAACGCTGCCGAACCTCCAGCAGAAAGGAGGTGTGCGTCCATGACAGAATTGTTCACCACATTTCTTGTCTCTGTTATAGCAGGTGTAGTTAGCTGCTACATATGCAAATGGCTGGACAGAGATAAATAGGCAGCAACAGCCTAAACGGTCGGTTCGCCGTAATGAACAAGAAAACCCCAGAGGAGGCACCCTCTGGGGTTTTCGTTTTGCCGCATGGGAAATCATCACATTTCTTAGCTGCCTACATCATATTCTATTTTTTTTTAAATGTCAATATGATATCAAAATCACCCATCCAAAGAACTCCAGACCGAAACCTATTTCCATACGCTATGACTTATTTCAATTTTTTTCACAAATAATTCATGTTTTCTTCCCTCTTTTTGTTACAATTTATGCTATAATATCTATGAATGAGTCATGGTAAAGTATCATGACTCTATTTACGCAAGAAAAAGCTGATCCGCTGCTGCTTTGGGACCGGTTTTTGCGTCACTGACCCGGCGGCTGCTGCCGTCTGTACCAGAAGGAGGAACATCGAGAACTTATGGATTACCCTGTATTAAAAAAGAACTTCGAAAACCATCGTTTCCATACATCATATTTTGAGACAAAGGAGGAAGCTGCAGCTTATCTTGCTGAGCAGATCAAAGGTGAGACCGTTGGCTTCGGTGGCTGTATGACCGCAAAAGAGATGGATCTCTTTGAGATCCTCAAAAAAAACAACGAAGTGATCTGGCACTGGGAACAGGGACCGGATGCAAGGATCCGGGCAAAAAAAGAATCTACCGTATACATACTGAGCGCAAATGCCGCTGCAGAGACCGGTCAGATCATCAACATTGACGGAAGCGGAAACCGTCTTTCCGAGAGCTTATTTGGACCGAAACGAGTATACTATGTGATCGGAAAAAATAAGATCGCGCCGGATCTGTCCTCCGCAATGGACCGCGCGAGAAATATCGCCTGTCCAAAGAACGCGGCGCGTTTTAATAAGAAGACTCCATGCGTCGTGTCCGATGACAAAAAGTGCTATGACTGCAACAGTCCGGAGCGGATCTGTAACGCGATCCTGATCTTAGAACGCCCCTGTACCGGAATGGAAGTTGAAATGGTATTTATCAATGAAGATCTTGGATATTAAAGGAGAGACACATGAATATTCTGTTTTTTCTAACACCAAAGAATGATGTGGCATTTATTTATTCCGACGCGAACCTCAGAGAAGCGATCGACCTGATGGAGGCGCACGGCTATTCCGCCCTGCCGATTCTCACAAAGCAGGGACGGTATGCGGGAACGCTGACAGAAGGTGATCTGCTCTGGTACATGAAGAGCCATCTGAACCAGAGTTTAAAGGATATGGAGCTGATCTCCGTCATGGAGGTAAAGCGCCGTCAGGACAACAGCCCGGTAAACGCCGGAGCAAAGATGGAAGATCTGCTGGATAAGGCGATGCAGCAGAACTTCGTCCCGGTACTCGATGACAATAAATCCTTTATCGGAATTATCACGAGACGTGATATCATGAAATATTTTTCCGGTTCCTATAAGAAAACAGGAAATGCTTAAGTTATTGGATTCCGGGTGAAATGGCTTTTTTCAGACCGTCGCATAAGTTCCTGTCATTTTCTTCCAGCATCATTTTCTGCCGTCCGGTTATACTGATACCATCCCAGAAAAAGGTGGTGAGAAATGATGAATCAGGAAAAGAACGACAGCATCCAGTGCTCGATCCATAACTGCGTGCATCATGCGGAAAATGTGGATTACTGCACCTTAGACCGTATCCATGTAGGAACGCATGAACTCAATCCTACAAAAAAGGAATGTACCGACTGTGATTCCTTCCAGTGCAAGATGTAGTCCGGTCTGATGTTTGACGAGAAAAGAGATCCCTTCCTCCCATAAATTTTATGGAAAAGGAACGGGATCTCTTTTTCTATTCTTCTACCGTGAATTTCCCACCGCAGCCGGCTGCGGATCGAAGCTCGGGTTGAAGGCGTAGAAGTTTCTGGAGTCCAGCTTCTCCTGAAGACCGCGAAGAGCTTCTCCGAAACGCTGGAAGTGGACGATCTCACGCTTCCTTAAGAAACGGATCGGTTCGCAGACATCGGGATCTGTCACGACACGAAGAATGTTGTCGTAGGTGCTCCGGGCTTTCTGTTCCGCAGCAAGATCCTCGAAGAGATCCGTCACAGGATCGCCCTTCGACTGGAACTCGCAGGCGTTAAAGGGCACACCGCCAGCCGCCTGAGGCCAGATCCCCGTGGTATGGTCGATATAGTACGGGCCGAATCCCTGCGCTTCCAGCTCCTCCGCTGTTAAGTTTCTCGTGAGCTGGTGAACGATCGCCGCAACGATCTCCAGATGGGCGAGCTCCTCCGTTCCGATATCCGTCAGAACCGCTTTCTGCTCCCCATACGGCATTGAGTAGCGCTGGGAGAGATAACGCATGGATGCACCCATCTCGCCGTCGGGTCCACCAAAAGGCAGAAACCTATAATATTTTCATGACCATTTAAAAGGCGGCTTTTGCTTATGCAGGGTGCCGTCTCTTCCCTACTTTTCTACATACCACACTTCCATCGCACCATTAGTTTTGCTATGCCAACAAGCACCCTGAAGATCTCCATCCTCCTGGAGATAATACCAGTCTCCGGAGCCGTCAGCCGGATCCACCTGCTTTGTGTCCGGATTCCATCGGTGCCAGCCGGTCCGGATGTACCCGTTTGCTCCGAAGAGATAATGATGATGGTTGATCAGACGCCAGTCCGATGCTACCCTGGATCCGTCCTCATTCTGCCACCACCAGCCATGTGCGTCATATTGCCAGCCCGGAGTGATGGTCTTTCTCTCTTCCTTTGGCCACGTCTTCATGAACTGCTCCGGGGTCTTGTAATGTTTCTTTATCCCACTGGTACTGCTACCCCAGTCCGGGAGTTGGAAGTGAGGTTTATCTGTGATGGATTTCCAATTTCCACCCCATTCGAGACCAAGTGTTACTCCGATCTTCCCGACTTTCGTGAAAAATCCATCTTTATCATAATACGCACCATGCCCATCAGTCCGGTAAATATCAAAGGCTGTGCCCCACTGATGATAGCTGCTATAGCTGCTACCCTTTGCATTCGTGACGATCTTACCCGGCTTCGATCTCCCCTGTGCGTACAAGGCATCCTGCTCTGCAGTCGTCCTGAGTGTTTCTCCAATTTTAATCTGTAATCCCTCATCAGCACATTTACGGATCAGCTCCGCGGCCAGCGCCTGGAGTCGCGGATGGCATAAGGTAATGTCTCTCATAATTTTCTCTCCTCTCCTATCAGAAGAAAGCCCGGAAGGCTATCCCCTCCGGGCTGTTGCGACGTCGCAACGGCCTTAACCCCGGCCGCGAGGGAGATAGACGGATCACCTCCTTCTAAGCTTTCAGATCTGTTTCATTTCTGCTATCGATTTTATCTTTCAGAACCGCAATGTACTTCATCAGCCATTCAGGTACCCGCGCACCCATGCGACCGGCATTTTCAGTAATAGACAAGGCCTCGTTTAATAAGTACCATACTGTTGTCAAAAGGGACAACATCGCAGATGGCAGATGATACCCAAGATTTCCGGATGTCTTTGCTAAGATGTAATCAATTACAATTGCCACAGTGATCACAAATAAATATGCGATCTTCTTTGCAATGCCTTTTGCCCCTTTCTTACTGGACCAACCGTATGATGTATCTCCTGGATGATCGATGGCCTCCACCATACTTGCGATCATCCCACTGATGTAGTCAATGACCATTAAAAAGACAAGCAGCCCCAGCAAATAAAATGTGATTCCCAATTTTTCAGACAAAAAAGCGATTACTCCAGTTGCAAGCAGCTGGATTGTTGTACATGTACCTTTGCTCATTTTCATTTCTCCTTTTGATTTCCTTACTATATTGTATGTTTGTCCGTCAGATCAGTCTGTAATGCGGTCGTTCCTCCCCGAATTTCCAATACCTGATCCAGTCGTCCAGAACGATCCCGGCCAGTGCCACAGCCATAACAGCATGTACTGCGGGCAGATCTGCCCCAGGATGTTACTAGGCATACCGCTGTAGTCCCAAACATCCCAGCCAAGCCAGAGATTGACGATGCAACCGGTCAGGAACTCTAAAATCGTAATCCCGACCGCGCCGATCAGGATCTGCTGCCAGAGCGGCATAGACCAGGGAAGAACTTCGTTGATCAATCCCAGATAAATGAAACAAATTCCTCCCAGAATAAACATCGTCCAATGGCTCCATCCGCGCCACGCCAGTTCGATCAGTATGTACAGCAGACCTCCAACGTCAAACAGAAACAGATACTTATTCAGTAGTCTGTGCATTCTTATCACCTGCACCTTCTTTTGTTGCAATATATGCCTTGAGGACATCTGACTGGTACTGTTCCGGGACATCTGCACCGTAACAAATTGCCTGGACCTCTTCCGTGCTCTCACATCCCGCAATCCACATGTTGATGGCATTGCAGTAGGTCGTGTGATACGATACGAACTGCATGGCCGCGGTGATGATCGTCTGCATGTCGGCCGCGCTGTAATAGCGGCACGGCTGACCATCGGAATGATATTCCATCTGCTCCGCGCCGGCCGCAAGCTGGACCTGTTTGCCGAAGAGATTGAGCTGATCATGTTCCGTCAGGGAAAAGTGCTCTACTGATCCGTCCGTGAATGTCACATCCACTCCGGAATAGATGATCCGTTCACATGTCTGGCTGATTTCCTGCTTCTTCGCAGACTGTAACTCTGCCAGTGTCGGCACATACGGTTCCGGCGGAAGGACTTCCCCACTGTCCGGATCCGGCTTCTGATACACGCCGCCATCGTCTGACAGATATACTGTCTGACCTTCGTCACGATATACCGTGGTCCATCCGGACAATGTAGCGCATTCAATCCCACCGGCCGTGAAGATTGTGATATCATCCCACTTCGACGGTACCGCGGTGCTGAATACGATTCTAAGGACATGCTCCTGAATCTTCTGGATGCTCCGGATCTCATAGAGCTTATTCGATCCTTTAATTCTGATTTTTTCCATGGTTTTCTACCTCCATAATTTATTTTTTTGTATATAAAAAGCTCCCTTGCAGGAGCTGAGTTTTCGAATTTATATGGTTTTTCTTGTTTTCCTCAATTGTATTAGTGAAAAAGTCCGAATATACGCTCTGGAGACAGGGTATTTAACGGAAGATATTGAAAAATACTGTCATGGGGAAAGCCTGGTTTATATGCCTTATGGTTAAGTGGAGGCAGCTATAGTCACGATGACATTCCTTCCAATTCGTCATATAAATATTCCCTTTAACCCATCATTGCCATCTGGTTATATATTGGTTGGTGCTTGCCTAAAAGACACAAACGCACTTGCTGGTAAAGTTGCACTGGTATATTGTAATGCTTCAAGCTCTAATGGGACGCATAGGATCAATTTACGGCTTTTAAACATTTCTAATGACGTTGTATCCATAACAGCTAATATGGGAATAACCTTTTATTTATTTGTAAAAAATGATAGTCGAAAATACCAATCAGTTAAACGATTACAAATTGTTAATACTGGAATGCTTACCGTGGGACAATATTTGCATATCTACATTCCGATTGTATTGAAGTAAACATTTAAATGATCGAATGCGTAAAAGTGCTGTCGTTAAAGAACTCTTCGAGAACCATTTTGACTTTATTGTCCGTGCCATTTTTTACCATAAAATAGGCTCTATCTCCTACAGTGCAGGTAATACCACTTTGTGTTCCAGAAGTGTTTAAACTATTAACACGGTATCTGGATGGTCCACCCTCAACTCCATATCCCTGTATCATAAATGTACCAAAACCAGAACCTGTAGTCCCTTGGACAAACAGTAATGCGGCAAACAACCCATCCTTGGTAATAGAGATTTTGCAGGATTTTCCTACTGGAATTTCGATTCCGGTCCCTCCGTAGCGAGTAGGAATATCATCCTTTGTGACGTACTGATCCCATCCCTTCCATTTTCCGTCCTCGCAACTATTAACCGCAAGCGGACAGTTCTTAGAAATTCCGAACAGCAGAACTGTAGCAATTTTCCCCGTTGCGCGAACGCTAATTATTGCACTCGAATACATATAACTGCTTTTAGGAAGATCTGTTCCAGTGTAACCAGTACCCGGAAATCGAACAGCGTGTAGTCCTTCTGGAAGCGTCAAAGTATAATCTAAAACACTTGAAGATAATGAAGTATCCAGCCGAGAATTTGTGTTACTCAAATTGTTATTTGTGGTATTCAAATCACTATACAATTAAGCCGCTCCGTATCCCATCCAAACTCCATCCGGAAGATCTCAACGCATACAAAATAAGCGGCCGCCTCCGCCCGCCTTTTTCATTTATTTCTTACATTTTACGCATACTTGCGATGGCTCGCCTTGACCTGCTCCTCCTTCACGGTGCAATAAATCAGAGTGGTGTCCAGTTTCTCATGTCCCAGGAACTCCTTCACTTGTTCGATCGGCATACCTCTGGCCAACAGATCCGTGGCGATCGTCCGCCGGAACCGGTGCGGGTGTGTCTTTTCGACTCCGGCCCGCTTGCCGAGTTGCCGAAGCATATACTGGATTCCGGCCACGGACATGCGACCGTGCGGCTTATCCCCTGTCACGAAAAGTGGATCACTGTCTTTTGCGTCCCGCTCCTTCAAATATCGTTTAAGGTAGAACTTAGCGCTGTCTGTGAGGTACGTCTTTCGTTCTTTGCTCCCCTTTCCGTATACAATCAACTCCTGCTTCCCCATTTCAATGTCCCCTATATTCAGCGCGGCCATCTCCGAAACACGGACTCCTGTGGAATACAGGAATTCGATTATTGCCCGATCGCGAACTCCGGGGCACGCATCCCGGAGCCGCTCCATCTCTTCGGCTGAAAATGGTTTTTTGATTTCCTTTTCAATCTTCAGTGTTCCGACTTTCCGGACCGGATTGCTCCGGACCAGATCCTCCGTGATCAAGAAGTCCCAGAAGCTCGAAAGATAATGCAGGCGCGTCTGCATCGTCACCGCTTTAATCCCCCGCTTCTCTCGCATATAACCGTAATACATCCGGAGATCCATGCCGGTCACCGCATCGATACTCTTCCCCAGGAACTTCAGCACGTTCCGGACCTCCTTGATGTAATGCTGCAGTGTTTTCCGTTTCCGGTTCGTTGCCAGTTTGCTGGCCACGAACATCCGGATCTTTGCCTCATCTCCATCCATGCCGGTATCCATCAGCTCTGTGTTCTCTTCCTGGATCACTTTTCCGTGAAAATTTAGATACAGGACATTCCCGAGGTGTTCCAGTTGTTCCGGATCCAGATGCGGCGTCATTTCTGTGAGCACATTCTTGATGATTTTTTCTATCACAATAAGCCCCTCCTTTACACGGATATTGTAAAGGATAGGGGCTTTCTCTGCCAACTGCTCACTCAATTGTATAGTGATTTGAATACCACAAATAACAATTTGAGTAATACTGATGGACGTGTCACCCAATTATATAACAACCTGCAATTCGCTCGCCTGACAAAAGGCCTTGATTTGAACGTTGCAATTGAACAACGGGTGTATTGTGAAACAAGTTCTCTTATTGTAGGCAGTTTAAAAAATAAACCTCTATCTATTTCAGACGGAGAAGCGATTGTTATCTGGCTTCCTTCTTCGGTAAGTAATAAATATGGATGCCAATTATTTTTGCACACATCAGGAGATGCCCAGAGTGCATATTTGCGCCACATGTATAATACTAAATGGTCCGGTTGGGGGAAAATCACACTTTCTTAAATAGTGATTTGAATACCACAAATAACAATTTGAGTGTGGAAGTTAATGATCTGACTGATTTACTCAATCCAGATTATTATGATCCTGCCGCAGATTACTACCTAAGGATATATCGTGTGGGTAATGTAAAAGTTCTAAGCATCGCTATTAAGGCAAAAGCTCTTACAGGAAATGATATTATAGCAAGCAATATACCAGAGAAATTGCGGCCTGCTACATCTGCACATATAGTCATACAAGGCAGGGATGTTGGTGAATGGGCCAGAGCAACCTATACGCCCGTAGTTCTTGAGATTTCAGGAATAAGTATTAGTATGTCAACAGGAGCTAATGCCTCAAAGTTGACATATATATGTGGCATGGCTGCTTATATTTGATAGCTACGAGAACGAAAGCAAAGCTATTACTTAGACAACATTGGCATTACAATGTAGTATCCTTCTAAGTTTGTGGATGTGGAATCGTTTTGCGTATTGGTATCCCATGCGAATAGCTGAAATTGATCTTCTCCAGCACTAATTTCAAGTGAAGGATATATACACCTAACAGTAGTAAGGGTATTATATCTGGGAAATACACATACGACAGAGCGAGATTTTACGACAGAGCCGATTTTAATGATGTCTTTGTTTTTTTTATTGGTAAATTTCCCTATAATCGGTAAATCACTATACAATTGAGTGTACTTATCCATCAAAGCTTTCCCCTGCGCCGCCGAAAGTGGGAGCCCAGCATTGTCCGTCACGCAGTTATTAACGATCTGCCCAGCGTGCAGCACGAACTGTAAGCCGGCCTTTAAATTTCTAATCGTAACGGCCAGCTTATTTCCTGTCACAAGCTTCGTTAAAAAGTCCGGGAAGCTTTTGATATCCTCGACAGTTCCAGAGTCATCAAACTCTGTCAGCGCATTCTCCAGTTTCTCCATGTTCTCTGAAACATCTTTCACATCAAAGAAATCATTCTGCGATGGCGTTCTTAATCCATATTTTTCTGTTGTCTCTGCCATATTCTCTACCTTTCTGGGAGATTCCCGTTCATTAATGCTCCATACATGTATGAGGATAATTCCCCATATTTGAACTTGCTCAGATGAGTGTATGTATTCAACTTAGCTTTAAAAATCGTTGATGTTCTTAACTGTTCATATGTGTATTTGGACATTTCCGCATATGTGTATGTCCGGAAAGCTCGATATTTGTTAAAGATAATTTCTACTGACACAATCATGTCGGCCGGAGCCATTGCTCTCATCAGATCATAGATATAACCATCTTTTGATATAGCCTCTAACATCAGGCTGACCTTCAGGTACTTTTCCTTCGGATTGATCTCAAGCTTGTAATATTGCTCTCCGACCATCGCGTCCAGTACCTCTTTAAACTTTTTTGCCGTATATGGACGACTTGATACCCATCGTCCTTTTAGGTTCCTTCGACGATCCTCCAGTGTCTCCTCCCCGGTCAGTTTGATCTGCATGATTTTTTCCCAGTAGGTACATTCCGATGCCTCCATGCTATCAAAGTGTCTGTTATCCTCCATCTGGTCCAACGCGATCCAGATCTGTTTTAACTGAGCATCGTACACCTTCGCAATCCTTTTAAATTCCTCTATGTTTGCAATGTGCGGAGGGAAATAATGGATCACATTCGGCATTAAAAATTCATTCACTGTGCTTTCACCTCTCCCAATACCGGAATCTGGTTCCAATTTAAAACGATGTTTGCGCTGGATCCATTCAATGTTGTCCCGGAAATATCCACAACTCCTTCTACATCCAGCACTGCTGCCTGAAGCTTTGATACATAAATTGTGGACTTTGTGGTTTCATCTCCGTTTTTCCATTCTGCAGCGATTGATTTCAGGTATTCTGCAATCTTTTCCCTTACCTCCATTCCTATGCTACTCCAACTATATCCACTCATGTACGATATCTTCGTCACTACATTGACCTTCACGGCCTCCACTGACTCAACCGTAACGGTGTGATCGATGGGTGCGAAACCGTATCCACTGCCTTCTTCGGTCGGGACTGCTGCCTCTTGAATCTGTTTAATCAGGTACTCGGAGCATGTTCCAAATGAAGAACTGATTACAACAACCTTCACTGTTCCCGGGCCATTCCAGACTGGCTCCACTTTACACCCGCCAACACCCGCGATTGCTCCCACCTGCTCTTTATACTGTGCGATATTTCCTCCAAACGATTCCATCGAAAAACTTTGAAGATACCTGGTATATAAACTATCTCGGGTTTCATCATCTGCCCCATTGATCAGAATCTCCTTAATTTCCGCAGTTTCAAGTTCATCTACATGATCAATCGCCGTGAGTTCTCCTGTAAGTCCATTCGGCCCTGTTCCAGATTCTTCGCATACGGCTCGATACTGGAACTTACTTTCATTGATTGTCTCTGTCACAGCATAATGGAATGATTTCAGAGAAAATCTACTGCCGATCGGCACCGTGCAGTTTGCCTCAACAAGCACTTCCGCGTTCGTGGCCGTCTTTCGATAGATTCCTCGATCCTGCGCGATTTTTACCAGTTCATCGAGATCTGCTGTGTCCGCATGATTCTGCTTACAAATATAGTTCATCTGAATATACAGTTTTTCCGCTTCATAGGCCAGCGCCGATAATGCATTTCCAATCAGCCAGCCTTCCCCCGTCTGCACTCCAGTACCGGTCTCCTTCTGCGCATCCGATAAGATCGATGCATAGGTCTTATCCTCATACACTCTGCTCCACCTCCATCTCTCCAAACCTGGTCTCCACTTTAAAATCCAGTGTCAGATGTTCTTTCCGTATCTCTGCAGAAAAGTCACTGATTCCTTCGATATACGGGTTTACCATCAACGCCTCTTTGATTTCACTTTCACAATCGTTATTCAGATATTCTTCTGACACGGTATGTCCGATATATTGCTCCAGATCTACCCCGTAATCCCATGAATAGATCGGATACCGAAATCGCTGCGTCTTCAGGCAGTTCCAGATCCATACCTTAATGGCTTCTTTCCCTTCCACGATCTTTCCGGTAAGCTGGCCAGTCTTGAAATTGATTCCATATTCTTTCGGAATCTCCAGAACCGTTTCCTTCTGCACCTCACTGGCCACCGTCATCATAAAACTTGGAAGTATGCTCATACGCTCACCATCTTTTCTAAAATGAGTACCTCAGAATCTGACAGCTGATACACTGCCACTGTATCACCAGCTTTCAACGCTGAAATATACTGTGTCTTATCCTGTAGCTCACCATCTGCCGGACAATTCCCGGCAACTTTAACCGCCAGCGGATTGACCAGATGTTCTGCAAATTGCAGTTCCCCCGCCCCAAGTTCCATACCGTCTTTCAACTTGCAGGACTTCGGCCCTGTCATCGTTGCCAGTGCAATGCCCGGCAGACTTCCGCTCTTCCCCTGCTGCTTCATAAGCTGTATCATGTCCGCATCCCACGCCATAAGCCTCATCCTTTCTTTTTTGCCTTTTCTTCCTCTGCCTCTTTTTCTGTCATGAGAGCTTCAAAGCGAAGCTCCAACTCCATCGTATAATTTCCATCAGCATCCCACGTATGTTTATCCGATGCGATCCAGTAACGTCCGGAAAGCCCTGTTGCCCCATCATTTACGATCACATAATAACAGGACAGACAGTTAATATCCCCGATTGCGGAGATCTTGATCGTCTGCGATGGAAGCGTTTTCAGTTTGCTTTTCGCCGCGGTTACCGCATCCACTCCCTTTTCCTGTGTGTAAACTTCCTGAAAAACGCCGAAGTCTGATAGCGAGGTATCGTCCTTCACCTCTCCGATCCGTTTTCCTTTCTCATTAAAGATCAGGACCTGATTCTTGATCTCGTCCATAGTCTCCTGAATGTCTGACGAAAAAATATTATCGGAGTCGGACAGGGTAAATCCGGAAACGATCCACTCCGCCTTGTACACGCCCAGACCGCGCTTGTAGATCATCGCAAAGTATTTGTCCCCGGTGATCTTATGTGCCTTTGTATATGCCGCCATGATGACGTCATACATGGACTTTTCGTTGCAGATCATCGACTTGATATTGATTCCTGTCGGATACAGGTACCGGATCGGGACCTGTGCGTCAGCACATACCTTTGTCGCAATCGCCTCCGGTGTCATATTCCGGTACACTTCCCGGACATTCGACTCAAGCAGATGTTTCATCGCATCCACGGCTGTGTAAGTGATCGTTCCGATCTGGCTGCTCTTTTCAACGCCATAGATCTGCCCGTAAAAGACTTCTCCCTCCCGATCATCCGAGAGAGAGACAAAGTCCCCGGTGACTACCTGCGGGAGCCGCAGTGTATTGTCATATGGCGCATTCAGATATTCAAAAGAAAAGCTCCGGACCGCTTCTGAGGCGGATCCGGACCAGGAATACGATGCACATGCCTCTGTGATGTCATACTGGATGTTCTCCTTTGGCTTTATCAGCATTACAACCATAATTTTCTCCTGTTACGGGATCGTAAGGACCTGCCCCGGCTTGATCAGGTTCGGATTCCCACCGATCACGCTCTTATTTGCGTTATATAGTGCCCTCCAGTCTGCGGATCCTGTCATCTTCCTGGCAATCGCGCTCAGGCAGTCTCCGGACTTCACGATGTAGGTCTTTGCAGCTTGCTCCGACTGCGTTCTCGCAACTCCATTCCCGTCTACCGTCGTTCCGTCACCTTCCAGTGACGATAACGTCACTACCGCAGAGGCCTTAACACTGACTGCCCGATGCTCCTGAAGAGAAATTGAAAACCGGATATCACCGCTGCCATCACACTCTCCCCATTCAAAGGACAGGATCCGGCAATCAAAGTTGATCGGCGTTCCGGTGATCACGATCTTCGCCGGTGGTCCACTCTTGATCTGCTCGATCGTTTCCACACATATCTTTGGGGATGGGGAAGCGTACTGGCTGTAGCTTTCTCTCCTGGCTGGAAAGAAGGAAGAAAACGAAACCTTCCGAAGTTTCCGTTTTCCTCCCAAGTCAATTTCTCCCAGGGCGTTGACATCTACTGTTTCGCTTCCATGTTCTGATGTTACGGTGTACTCCGACGGGTTGATCGGGAACCGAAAATTCTTTGAACCTTTAAGCCATATCTCCACTGTAGCTGTAACCTCCTGTTCTTCCTCCTGCTGCCTGGATCTTCCGGACGATTGCATCTCCGATCTTGTCAATGTCCGCATCTTCCCGCACTACGATCGTATCCGCCACCTTCGCAATGTTGATATTCCCGCCGATCGGAGTATTACGAGACGCATCATGCGGAATAATCCGCGTTCCGGACGGAAGATCCATGATCTCGCCGCCCTTCTCATTTACGCGGGTGATTCCTCCGCCCCAGCGTGGTGTTCCATGTGCATTTTCCGGGATCTTGCTGTTTTTTCCTTTTCCAGATGCAAAGCTGCCAACTGCAGATACCGCACCTTTGACCGCTCCTGCAATCGTTCCAATTGCACCGACGGTGGTCTGGATCATTCCACAAATGAACTCAAAAGCTCCGCTGAATACTGTTTTCAAGCCGTCCAGCGCCGTTCCAAGATCTCCGTTTGTAATTCCCTGGATCACCATCGCAATACCGCCAAACAACGTCGTCAGCCCCTGCACGGCGATCGTAATTCCTTGAATCACGATTCCGATTCCTGTTCCCATTCCCTGGAAACCGCCCAGCACCGCTGCGACAAAAGCGCCTGAAGTAAAGCTTGCAAATGGCTGCATTTGCTGCATAAGCGATACAAACGCATTTTTCAATTCCGCCACCTCCGGAGAGATTTCAGATCCCATTGCTCCCCACGCAGCCTTAAACTGATCGATGTGGGTAACGATCACAGCAATGACCGCCACGATAGCCAGTAACGCTACAACCACACCCGCGGCCGGTGAAGACACCGCCCCCAGAATCAGCTTCATAGCGCCCCCGGCCTTGTTGATCATCGATATCGCACGGAATACTCCTGCTGCTCCAGTAACCATTTTTCCGAAGATCACCAAGCCCGGTCCCATGGCCGCGGCAATTGCCGCCCACCGGATGATCTGTACCCGTTGGGACTCATCCATATTGTTGAAGGTGTCCAGAAGACTCGTGGCTTTTTCGATGAATGGCATAAAGGCATTTGCGACTGTTCCACCGATCGTATACTGCAAAACATCAAACGACGATTTGAGCTTTTCGACCGCTCCACCAGGACCAGACAGTAATGCATCCGCCATCGACTTCGCCGCGCCTCCGGAGTCCTCCAGTCCTTTCGAATACTGCGCAAAGGTCTCCGGTGCCGCATTGATCAACGTCATCCACTTCGCCATCTGGTTCTTGCCGAAAATAGCCGCGGCTGCCGACATGCGTTCCTGGTCATTGAGTCCGGCAAAGCTTTCATGAAGTTTCTTCTGCATCGTCTGAAGATCATCCATCTTGCCCGTCGAGTCGAAGAACTGCAGATTCAGCTTCTTCATCGCCGCTGCTCCATCCGCGGCAGGTGACGCCAACCGGGCAAGTCCGGTCTTTAGCGCCGTCGCTCCCTCAGATCCGGAGATACCGGCGTCACCAAATACGTCCGTGACCACCGCAAGGTCCTTAAAGCTCCACCCCACAGAGTCAAGCATCGGTCCAGCCGTGGACATCGCTTCGAAAAGGTCCGTTACCGTGGTGTTCGCCTGGGCCTGTGCCTTTGCCAGCATATCCGCGGCTGACTCAGCCTCCAATCCCTGATCTG
>OGRB01001395.1_pt1 | contig 15191 bp, 13 predicted proteins | sample 1553371 | NCBI WGS metagenome assembly OGRB01 (sample SAMEA2580027, study PRJEB22360) | human gut metagenome | reverse complement strand
CGATTTTAGTACGAGCTCCAATCGTAATATCTCCTAAAATTTTTGTGCCTGTACCAATGAGTACATCATCTTCAATGGTCGGATGGCGCTTTACCTTTTTAGAAGACATCCCACCTAGTGTTACTTGATGGAACAAGGTTACATTATCACCTACAATAGCCGTTTCACCAATAACAACCCCCATACCGTGATCGATAAAGAGGCCACGACCAATCGTCGCACCTGGATGGATTTCAATGCCCGTTACATGACGAGAATGGAGAGCCACACGACGAGCCAAGATGGGCCACCCCGCCTTATATAAACGGTGGGCAAAGAAATGCCAGAACAAAGCCGTAATATGCGGATATGTCCATATAACCATCCATACACTTGTGGCAGCTGGGTCAGAATCCATTACGCGCTTAATATTATATTGAATTTTGCCCCATAATTCACGCAAACCTTGCATCATAGTGACTCCATCTCAAATAACTCTACTCATATAACATATAGTATACAACATATGTGGTCTGTATTCCTATACATATGATGTTTTATCTATGCGAAATCCGTTATTTTACATATTCGTTATTAGCAAAATCCAAGAGGGATAAATATTTTTCTACCCCATCTGGTGCAATAACCACTATATTCGCCTTTGGTTCTTCTCGTGCAATGCGCTTAGCTGCTACGATAGCGGCCCCCGCTGAAAGTCCAATAGAAACACCGCTTTCACGCATAAAGGTTTGTACTTCGCTAAAGGCTTCTTCATCACTTACAGTTTGTACGCCATCCATCAAGCTTTGGTCGAAGTTCTCTGGAATGAAGCCCGCACCGATACCTTGAATTTTGTGTGGACCCGGTTTCACTTCTTGGCCTGCAAGGGTTTGGCTAATAACAGGTGATTCTGTTGGTTCAACCGCCACAGAGGTAATTTTTTTACCGTGATCTAATTTGATCGCACGAGAAATACCGGTAATTGTACCACCGGTACCCACACCGGCAACTACGACATCAACTTTACCTTCAGTATCTTTCCAGATTTCTTCACCGGTAGTTTGACGGTGAATGTCCGGGTTAGCCGGGTTTTCAAATTGTTTTAGCATCACATAATGATTTGGGTTAGACGCCACAATTTCTTCAGCTTTGGCAATCGCACCTTTCATCCCTTTTGAGCCTTCAGTGAGTACAAGATTCACGCCTAAACCACGTAATAAACGTTTACGTTCAAGACTCATGGTTTCTGGCATGGTTAAGGTGATTTTATAACCGCGCGCTGCTGCTACATAAGCTAAAGCAATACCGGTATTACCACTGGTCGCATCTACAATTTCTTTACCCGCTGTTAAAATGCCGTCTTTTTCTGCTTGCCAAATCATATTGGCACCAATACGGCATTTCACGCTAAAGCTTGGGTTGCGACCTTCAATTTTTACGACAACATTACCATTGTGTCCGAAGTGTTTTAAACGAACTAATGGTGTATTACCGATTGAGTATGAGTTATCTGCATAAATTGTCATTTTACTGTCCTTTTATATTTTGGAATGAGTTGATGCAGTAGTTATAACACCGGCTTTTATATAAAAAAAATAGTTAATAGCTATATTTTATAACTAAATGCTATTTATTCACGATGTTATTTCCTGAAGGTTTAATTTCTGTACTTGTAGAACGTGTCACAATTTGTGTTGAACCTGAAGTGCGGTCAAAATTCATATCAAATTTTAATTGTGAGCGATAATTTTCCACCCACATCACGGTTGCACCACAGACCGCCACAGGAATAATTACTAAGTTCACGATTGGCAATGCGGTACAAAGGGTAATTAATGCCCCGAATGTTAGGCTTTGAGAACGTCTTTCGCCTAACGCATTTTTCATAATGCCAAAAGAAATTTTATGGTTATCAAATGGGTAGTCACAGTACTGAATCGCCATCATCCAACAAGTAAATAGGAAGGTTAGTACTGGAATAATGGTTTGTCCAATAACTGGGATAAAACTCAATAAGAACAAGCCCACAAATTTCGGTAAGCTGTACCATAGTTTTTGCCATTCTCGGTTCAACATACGCGGCACATCTTTCATGATTTCAGCCAAACCATCATCATTAACGGCTTCACCAGTCAGCATTTTTTCGACTTTCTCTGCCAATAAACCATTAAATGGTGCGGCGATAAAGCCTGAAAGTGTTGTAAAGGCAAAATAGAAAAATAAGAGAATCGAGCCAATAGACAGCACGAGCAAAATCACACTTAAAAAGCTTAACCAATCAGGAATAAAGCTCATCACCCAGTCGATCATCGTGGAGATTTGTGAAACAAATAGCCAAAATAAGCCTGTGAGTAGGACGACGTTAAGTAAAATCGGCATAATCACAAAACGGCGGAGGCCTTTTTGCGTAATGAAATGCCAACCCATCACGAAATGATTGAAAGCAGATTTTATTTCATTTTGATCGATCATCATTGTTCCTTTAAATTAAAAAGTAAAAAATACAAAATGTCACAGAAAGACAATATTTTTTGAGAAAAATTCCGTCTCATCCCTTTTAATATCTTGTTTGCTTTCCTATTTTTTCACCTGTGGAAATGTGGTAGGATTAGCAAAAAATCATTGCGTTAAGGAGCAACAAGAATGGACTTAAATACCATTTTGATTATTTTAGGGGTAATTGCTTTAATTGCCTTAGTGGTACACGGATTATGGTCAAATCGCCGTGAGAAATCAAAATATTTTAAAAGCGCGAATACATTTAACCGCACTTCTAAAAACGGTGAGGTCAATCCTTTTTCGCAAGCCGCTGATCCTAATGCGGATATTCGTTTAACACATCGTGCTCAAGCAGCCCAGCCTGTACAACAAAGTGTTCAACCTAAAGTGGCCCCACAGGCAGCAAGTCAACAGCAGTTTAATTTTGATGAGCAACGTGCTCAAGTGGATGCACGTCAAATAGAAAAAAGCGTGGACGATATTAAAATCTCCTTACCAAATCAGCCGGTTTATGAGATGAATACGACGCAACCTGCTCCTACGCCAGCTGCACAACCTGAACCTGTGGTTTATCCTGAAACGAATGTACAACCAAAACCACGTGTGGCAGAAATGACAATCGAAGAGTTAGAAGCACAAAGCAATGATTTTGATGGTGTGAATTCTTCTTCGCCTGAATTGCGTGAGCAGTTAGCCGAGATGTCATTAAATCCAACTCAAGAATCTACTCATGAGAACGTACATTTTAACTATCACGAACCGGTAGAAGTGGAAAAACCAAAACAAACCACTGGCTTTGTTCAACTTTATGTCATTTCAAATCAAAATCGTGAATTCTATGGTCCGCAATTATCTCAATCTTTAGAAAACTTGGGATTCATTTTTGGTGAGCGTCAAATGTATCACCGACATTTTGATTTAAGTGTGGCAAGCCCGGTGTTATTTAGCGTGGCAAACATTGAACAGCCAGGTACGTTTGATTATTATAATATGGCCGAGTTTTCAACTATGGGCGTGGTACTCTTCATGCAGCTACCATCGCCAGGTAATAATTTGGCTAACTTACGTATGATGATTCGCGCAGCGAAAACCATCGCAGAAGATTTAGGTGGCGTGGTGTTGACTGATCAGCAAGAGATTTTTGATGATGTAGCTGAGCAGGATTATTTATCTCGCATCGCATAAAACGCACTAAAAAATAACCGCACTTTGGGCGAGCCGATCGATGGTTCGCCCATTTTAATTCAATGAGTAAACCGTTAGAGAACATTATGAGCCTTCAGCAACAAATTGATACATTACGTCAGGATCTTCGTCGTTATGAATATGAATATCACGTGTTAGATAACCCAACCATTCCTGATGCAGAATATGACCGTTTATTTCATCAACTTAAAGCCTTAGAAGCCGCCCATCCGGAACTCATTACGGCAGATTCACCTACTCAACGTGTGGGTGCAAAACCGCTGTCAGGCTTTGCACAAATTCGTCATGAAATTCCAATGCTCTCTTTGGATAATGCTTTCTCAGATGAGGAATTTTATGCATTCGTAAAACGTATTGAAGATCGTCTTATTCGTTTGCCTGAACCTCTTACTTTCTGCTGTGAACCTAAGTTAGATGGTTTAGCGGTGAGTATTTTGTATGTGAATGGTGTGCTGACTCAAGCCGCGACCCGTGGTGATGGGACGACAGGGGAAGACATTACTGCCAATATTCGCACGATTCGAAATATTCCTTTGCAGCTTTTAATGGACAATCCACCTGCTCGTTTAGAAGTGCGCGGTGAAGTGTTTATGCCACATGAGGGCTTTGAGCGTTTAAATCAGCAAGCTTTAGAGAAAGGTGAGAAAACCTTTGCTAACCCACGTAATGCAGCGGCGGGATCATTGCGCCAGCTCGATCCAAAAATTACGAGTAAACGTCCATTGGTGTTGAATGCTTATGGTATTGGTATTGCAGAAGGGGTGGATTTACCGAATACGCATTATGATCGTTTGCAATGGTTGAAGTCTATTGGGATTCCGGTAAACCCAGAAATCCGTTTATGTAACGGCACGGATGAAGTATTGGATTTTTATCGTGATATTCAAAATAAACGCAGTTCTCTTGGCTACGATATTGATGGCACCGTGCTGAAAATCAATGATATTGCGTTACAAGAGAAATTAGGTTTTATTTCCAAAGCACCACGTTGGGCGATTGCTTATAAATTCCCTGCACAAGAAGAATTAACCCGCTTAAATGATGTGGAATTTCAAGTGGGCAGAACGGGGGCGATTACCCCAGTAGCTAAATTGGAACCGGTATTTGTGGCAGGTGTCACGGTGAGTAACGCCACATTGCATAACGGCGATGAAATTGAACGCTTGGATATTGCTATTGGCGATACGGTAGTGATTCGCCGTGCGGGAGATGTGATCCCACAAATTATTGGCGTGTTGTACGATCGTCGTCCAGCGGATGCGAGACCGATTGTTTTCCCTGAGACTTGTCCTGTATGTGATTCGGCAATTGTTCGTATTGAAGGCGAAGCGGTAGCGCGTTGTACAGGCGGTTTATTCTGTGCAGCACAACGTAAAGAAGCGCTTAAACATTTCGTTTCTCGTAAAGCTATGGATATTGATGGGGTGGGGGGTAAATTAATCGAGCAGTTGGTGGATCGTGAATTAGTTCATACGCCAGCCGATTTATTCAAGTTAGATTTAACCACGTTAACCCGTTTGGAAAGAATGGGGGCAAAATCAGCTGAAAATGCCTTAGCGAGCCTTGAAAAAGCGAAAAATACGACGTTAGCACGTTTTATTTTCGCCTTAGGGATTCGTGAAGTGGGTGAAGCAACGGCATTGAATTTAGCAAATCATTTCAAAACCTTAGAAGCTTTGCAAAATGCAGATTTAGAAGCCTTACAGCAAGTGCCTGATGTGGGCGAAGTAGTGGCAAATCGTATTTTGGCGTTTTGGCACGAACCACATAATGTGGCGGTAGTGAATGATTTAATCGCTCAAGGCGTACATTGGGAAACCGTGGAAACCAAAGAAGTGACAGAAAACCGCTTTAAAGGCAAAACGGTTGTATTAACCGGAACCTTAACTCAAATGGGACGTAATGAAGCTAAAGCCTTATTACAAGACATGGGCGCGAAAGTGAGCGGCTCGGTTTCAGCAAAAACAGATTTTGTGATTGCCGGTGATGCGGCGGGTTCTAAGCTCACAAAAGCACAAGAATTAGGTGTTACCGTTCTAACGGAAGAAGAATTTTTGTCTCAGATTTAACCGTCTCAATCGAAAAAAAACTAAAAAAATGACCGCACTTCATCTCATCTCAAGATTAAGTGCGGTTTAACTTTTCTTCTTAATAAACGATAGCGGACATTTTAAGCTCTTAATTTACTGGCTCCGCGTTCCAGTTGTTTTGCCAAACATTCTTTTGAAGCAATAATCTGTTTACCAAAACGTTTATATAAACGTTGTTTTAATTTTGCCAACCCTTTCACTTTAGCACTTTTTTCTGCCCCAAATAACTGCTTAATATGGAGTGTCACCTGATCAATCTCTTGTAAGGCTATACCTGTTTTGGCTTTTAATTCGTTTAATTGGAACGTGATTTTTTCCTGTACATGCTGTTCCAATCGTTGCGTTAATTCTGTCGTATCAGCGGTTTCATTTTGACACAACTGTTCAAATTCGGCGATTTCTGTACTGAAATCTAGCTGTAACCCTTGTTCCAGTTCAATTAATACTGCCGTGCCGTATTCCAATTGTGATGTTAATTGCTGTTGGCTTTGAACTAATTGATTTTGAATGGCTTCACTTTGCTCAATACATTCATTTAATGACTGTTTCATTTCTGTTTGTTGCTGCATGGCAGAGGCTTTTATTGAATCAATTCGTTGTTGAATTTGCTGCATAAGATCTGACATTGTTTGTACGTTTTCCATTTTCTTCTCCTTTGGGATTTTTAACCGCACTTAAGAAAAGTGCGGTCATTTTGTTACTTATTTTTTGATGATTTGTTTCACATCCACTTCTGTTTTATTCCATTCTTTATCGACTTTACCGATAATTTGAATGTTATCTTGAGGTGCTATCGTTTCACCATTCCATGCTTTTTTGCTGACTTCAATTTGAATTTCTTTTCCACTTGCGTCTTTAAATAAGAAATCCTTTTTACCAATTTGTTTTACAATTTGTCCGTCTAAACGAACTGGAGTGTCATCATTGGCATTTAATGCATCATCAACGGTTTTTACAATAACACTTTCATCGACAAAACCTTGTTGGGTGTTGTGCTTGTGACCATCATTAAATCCTTGTGCTATTGCGGTGTTATATACGGCAACAGAAGATAATGCGATAGCTGCAACAGTAAGTAATTTTTTCATAGTTTGTTCTCCTAAATAAGATAATCATAAAGTAAGTTGAAAGCTTTGCTTTCAGATGTATTAAATCATTCAAATCTTAATCTTTTCTTAAGTGATTAACATTTTTCAGATTTATTTATCGATTGGATTGTTTGCCTTTCGATGAGTGTATTTAAACAAGAGAATCTTAAGGAAAGATTAAGAGAGGTAAAAAAAATGAAAATTTTTTGAAAATAAAAAAATAGGGCGTTTAAGCCCTACTTTTATGAGAAAAATGCCTTGGAAATCTACCGCACTTTAGCCTGCTACTGCAGGTAAATAGCCTGCTTGAATTAAGAATGGCACGATCATAATCGCTACACCAATAACTAATGCAATCACTAAAGTCACATTACCACCGATTACACGATAAGGCAGATTTGGATTTGCTTGACGTGTTTTCCATGCTAGTCCAATAGGTAAAATCAAGCAGTAGAACGCACAGAGTAAACCCGCATAGCTTAATGCAGCGATAAAGCCTTCAGGATAATACAAGGCAAATGCAAGTGGTGGCGTAAAGGCTGCAATGGTAAGCGTTAAACGGTTGTGTGGCAATTTGTAACGTTTAAATAAATCGCCTAAACCTTCAAATACCCCTAGCATCACACCAAGAAAAGAAGTGATTAATGCAAGAGCAGAGAACACACGCACGATTTCACCCATGATGTGGGAGTTTGTGATTTGACGTGTGGCATTGACTAAACCGTTAAGGGTTGGATCTGCTTGGAGCAATTGTACGAACTCATTTTGGCTTAATACACCGTGAGTCGCTAATTGCCATATCAAATAAGCGATCAGTGGAATGGCTGTGCCAATTAAAATGGCTTTACGGAATTGAGTGACACTACCATCTAAATAGCTATTCACGCTACCCATGATGATGTGGAAGCCAAAAGAGGTAAAGAAGATAGGTGCCGCAGAAATTACGAAAGCATAATCTAAAGGCAAGGCCATCAGGTTATCGACAGACACTTTTGGTAACATCATAAATAACACGAAAGCAAAGGCGATTAATTTGCCGATAAACAGAATACGAGTGGCGCCATCAACGCCTTTTGTACCCACCACCACAAAAGCACCGAGTACGACGGTAAATAAAATGATTGAAAGTTCGGAGGAAAGACTTTCAAAGCCAAAAGCGGTTGGTAAGCCTGATAATAGTGAGCCGCCCCCGGTGATGTAGGCCGCAGAAAGGGCGTAAAGTAAAATGAGCAAGCTAAAAGTCGCTAAGACACGCCCAGTGATACCAAAGTATTTTTCAGCGAGAGTCGCTACGCCATCATTCAGGCGATCAGCTGTTTGATACACTTCAACAAAAAGTAACCCGCTGTAAACCAAAAGCGCCCATAAGCCGACTAGTAATAAAACGGTATAACCAAAACCAATTCCGGCAGAGGTTAATGGCATCGCGAGCATTCCTGCGCCGATGGTCGTGCCTGCAATGATTAAGGCACTGCCGAATGTTTTGTTCTTTAGCATAAAATTGTCCTCCGAGTATAAAATTGAAAAATGAGGTTAAAGCTGACCGCACTTTTCTTTGTAATGATAGCGGCAAACCGAAAGATAAGAGTCGTTTCCACCAATTTGGATTTGTTCCCCTTCCTTAATGACTTCACCTTGTTCATTTAAACGTAAAACGAAATTGGCTTTACGCCCACAATAACAGATTGTTTTTAATTCTTCTAGTTGATCTGCCCAAGCAAGTAAATACTTACTGCCTTCAAATAGCTCTGCCTGGAAGTCTGTCCGTAAGCCATAGCAAAGCACTGGAATCTTTAGTTTATCTACAACATCACTTAATTGATACACTTGTTGTTTCGTTAAAAACTGGGCTTCATCAACTAAAACACAATGAATTTTTTCTTGTTGTAAACGTTGACTCACTTCAGCAAAAAGGTCACTGGTTGACGTAAATAAATTCGCCTCTTCGTGAATACCAATACGTGACGTGACTTTGCCTGCTCCAAAACGATCATCAATCGCTGCCGTATAAACCATGGTATTCATATTGCGTTCACGATAGTTATAGGAAGACTGCAGCAAGGTGGTTGATTTACCCGCATTCATCGTAGAGTAGTAAAAATAGAGTTTTGCCATTATTTAATCACCCATTTCCAGAAATGATAGGCAATGAATCCTGCAACAGGTGGACAGGCAGCTAACATAAAGGTCCCGTAAGTGGCACCGCCTCCCACCATTTTTCCTGCTTCAGCAAGAGCGTCAACAATATCACTGCTTGGCGTGGTAAAAATCCATGCACCAATAATCGCGAGCACCAAAAAACAAGCGATACCGGCTGCACGCATGGCTCTTACTTTTATCATGTTTTCCATATTTTTCCTTAAATTGCAGGGAGTTCGGCCATTGCCCAACGAGGTTTGACATCAATGGCGAGATCGCTGTGCTGACCTTGTTTTAAACGTAAAAAGCCCGTATAGGCAATCATGGCGCCGTTATCGGTACAAAATTGAGGTTGCGGATAAAATACTTCACCACCAAGATTTTTCATCATTGTGCCAAGGGTTTCACGTAATTTTTTGTTTGCACTTACGCCACCAGCAATGACTAAACGCTTATAACCGGTTTCTTTTAAGGCACGTTTGCATTTAATTGCAAGTGTATCCACGACAGAATCTTGGAAGGCAAAGGCAATATCAGCTTTGGTTTGTTCAGTTAATTCACCTTCTTGTTTGATCGCTTGATTAATCGTATTAGCCGCCGAGGTTTTTAAACCTGAAAAGCTAAAATCAAGGCCCGGGCGATCCGTCATTGGACGAGGGAACACAAAGCGATCTTTTGATCCTTTTTCGGCTAAACGTGAAAGTGCCGCACCGCCAGGATAATCTAACCCTAATAATTTCGCGGTTTTATCAAAGGCTTCACCTGCCGCATCATCAATGGATTCGCCAATGACTTCATATTTCCCTACGCCATCAACGCGCACTAATTGTGTGTGTCCACCTGAAACTAAGAGGGCAATGAATGGAAAGTGCGGTCGGTTTTCATCAAGCATTGGAGCAAGTAGATGACCTTCCATGTGATGTACGCCAATAGCGGGCACATTCCAAGCATAAGCCAGTGAACGCGCGATCGTTGCGCCCACTAATAATGCCCCCACTAAACCCGGACCGCTTGTATAAGCGATGCCATCAATTTGATCAGCGGTTAAATTGGCTTCTTCTAATGCGGCTTTAATTAATGGCGCCGTTTTGCGAATGTGATCGCGGGAAGCCAGCTCTGGCACCACTCCGCCGTAATCCGCATGCAAGGCAATTTGCGTGTAGAGCTGATTAGCAATTAAGCCTTTATCTTCATCATAAATCGCGACACCTGTTTCATCACAGGAGGTTTCGATTCCTAAAATACGCATTTTATTCTCATTTTATTAAAAAAATTGGCAAAGATTTTACCTTGTTTAGCCCGCTTAAACCAGTTCAAACGCCAAATTTTCAGCAAATAGGCGATCTTTCCTTTGCTTTTGCAGGGAAGATCGATTAGAATTGCGTCCTTTATTGAATTTGCCGTTCATTCGGCAGTAATAAAAATTTAAAATTGCAATTAAATTAAACTCATTGAGGTGATTGGCTTATGCCTGTAATTAAAGTACGTGAAAACGAATCATTCGACGTAGCTTTACGTCGTTTCAAACGCTCTTGCGAAAAAGCTGGTATTTTAGCAGAAGTTCGCGCTCGTGAATTCTATGAAAAACCAACTACAATCCGTAAACGTGAAAAAGCAACACTTGCTAAACGTCACGCTAAACGTAATGCTCGTGAAAATGCGCGCAATACCCGTTTATACTAATTTGTAGTATTTTCTAACTCGAGTTAAGACAAACCGTGAAACCTTTTGGGTATCACGGTTTTGTTGCTTTAAACTCATCAAAAAAGTCACGCAAAATCAACCGCACTTTCGCATCGTATTCAAGGAGGCAAGGCAATGAAAGGCTCAATTCCACGCCAGTTTATTGATGATCTGCTCACAAAATCGAATATTGTCGATGTGATTAATGCACGCGTGAAACTCAAAAAAGCGGGACGAGATTATCAAGCTTGTTGCCCGTTTCATCACGAAAAAACACCCTCCTTCACGGTAAGTGAAAAAAAACAATTCTATTATTGCTTCGGTTGTGGCGCGAAAGGCAATGCGATTTCATTTTTAATGGATTATGACAAATTAGAATTTGTTGAAGCCGTTGAAGAACTTGCTGCTTCTGCTGGGCTTGAAGTGCCTTATGAAAAACGCCCAAACCAATTCGGTAATAAACCGGATGTGAGCTATCAGACAAAACGTAATTTATACGATTTGATGCAAGAGATTGCGTCGTTTTATCAAGCTCAACTCCCGCTAAATATTCCTGCTCAAAGCTATCTTCAGCAACGTGGTTTATCGCCAGAAATTATTGCTCGTTTTCAAATTGGTTATGTACCCAATGCGATGGATACGGTGTTACGCCAATTCGGCAAAAATCGGGAAGAACAGAAAAAACTTTTTGATTTAGGTATGCTTTCTCGAAACGACCGTGGCAATGTGTACGATAAATTCCGTAATCGCATCATGTTTCCGATTCGGGATAAACGTGGTCGAACAGTCGCCTTTGGTGGACGTGTTTTAACGGATGAAAAACCTAAGTATTTGAACTCCCCCGAAACCATTACCTATCATAAAGGTAATGAGCTTTATGGTTTATATGAAGCCTTGCAAATCAATGATGAGCCAGAAAAATTACTGGTGGTTGAAGGCTACATGGATGTGGTGGCATTAGCGCAATTTGGTGTGAATTATGCGGTGGCTTCTCTTGGGACATCGACGACCTCGGAGCAAATTCAATTATTGTTCCGTTCAACAGAGCAAGTCATTTGCTGCTACGATGGTGATAGAGCAGGGCGTGATGCCGCTTGGCGTGCGCTTGAAAACGCCTTACCTTATCTGGAAGATGGACGACAAATTAAGTTTATTTTCCTACCAGATGGAGAAGATCCGGATACTTATATTCGTCAATATGGTAAAGAAAAGTTTGAAGAATATATTGATCAAGCTCAGTCTCTCACAGAATTCTTATTTGCGCATTTAAGTCCACAGGTAGATTTTTCGACACAAGAAGGACGAGGCAAATTAGTGGCACTCGCAGCGCCTTTAATTCGTCAAATTCCTGGTGATATGTTGCGTCTATCATTGCGGAATATGTTGGCGCAAAAGCTTGGGATCTTTGATCAATCACAGCTTGAAAGCTTAATTCCAAATCAAATAGAAAAAGTTGAACCTAAACCTAAAACGCCACAAAAAACCATTAAGAAAACACCAATGCGCGTGGTGATTTCGCTGTTATTACAGAATTCACAATTAGTGAATCGTATTTCGGATATCGGTTTACAAGCCTTAAAGCATGAAGCGGGTTACGAATTGCTCGAAAAATTGACCGCACTTTGCCGTGAACGAGAAGGCATTACAACAGGGCAAATCTTAGAATATTTTCGTGATACAGAATTCAGCAAGCCCCTTGAAATATTAGCCTCTTGGGATCATCTATTAGATGACTTAGAAATCATTAATGCATTCTCTCAAAACTATCGTCGATTGAATATTCAAGCGATTGAGCGTGACATTGAAATGCTGATTGCAAAAGAAAGGGCGGAAGGATTAACTGCTCAAGAGCGAGCAATTTTAGTGAATTTGCTCAAGGGAAAAGAAGAGCAGAAAAAACAGTTAGTTAATCCGTCATAACAATGGTAAAATCTCCTGTTCAAAACAAGGGCTTTTATCTTCCAAAAATAACGCAAAACGGGAATAAAAATGGAACAAAATCAACAATCTACCGCAGAGCAATATTCAGAACAAATTGAACAGCTTATGGAATTGGGTCGTACGCAAGGTTATTTAACCTATGCGGAGATTAATGACTTACTTCCGGAAGATGTGATCGATCCAGAGTATTACGATAAGTTGTTGCAGACTTTACAGCATGATGCGGGTATTCCGGTTCTGGATGAAGCACCGGAAAGTGACGAAATGATGTTGAATGACACGATTCCGGATGAAGATGCAGTGGAAGAAGCAACACAGATTTTGTCAAATGTGGAATCTGAAATCGGCCGTACAACCGATCCTGTGCGTATGTATATGCGTGAAATGGGTACCGTTGATCTTCTTACCCGTGAAGATGAAATCAGCATTGCAAAACGTATTGAGGAAGGGATTGATGAAGTCCAAACTGCAATTGCGGCATACCCAGAAGCGTTAACTGAATTATTAGATAATTATGACCAAGTTGAAGCGGGCAATTACCGTTTAGCTGATTTAATCACAGGCTTTGTGGATCCAAATGTTCCAGAAGAGGAAACCGCAAACATTGATGAAAATTTTGCTGATGAAGATGAAAGTGCCGAATCTGCTGCAGACGTTGATGATGAGAGCGATGAGGAAGATGAAAGTGATAACAGCTCAAGTTCTGATGATAGCGATTCAGATAACAGCATCGATCCTGAAGTAGCGCGTGAAAGATTTGCTGCATTAAGAGAGCAACATACTAAAACATTGGCAACCATTGCAAAACACGGTCGTAGTGGTAAACGTGCAAAAGATCAAATTGCTCAACTCGCCGATATTTTTAAACAATTCCGTTTAGTGCCAAAACAATTTGATGTACTTGTTTTATCAATGAAGAATATGATGAAACGTGTACGTGCAGAAGAGCGTCAACTACAAAAAGTATTAGTTGATATTGCAGGTATGCCAAAAGATGAATTTGAGGCGCTTATTGTTGCGAATGGCAGCAGTGATGCATGGGTAGCAAAAGCATTAAAATCAACAAAAGCTTGGGCAAAACGTTTACCAAAATATGAAGAACGTATCCGTTTATCTTTAGATAACTTAGCTAATATTGAGCAACATACCAATCTTACCATCCAACAAATGCGTGAGATTTGTGATGCGGTATCTCGTGGTGAACAAAAAGCTCGCCGTGCGAAAAAAGAAATGGTTGAAGCTAACTTACGTTTGGTCATTTCTATTGCGAAAAAATATACCAACCGTGGTTTACAATTCTTGGATTTAATTCAAGAAGGGAATATTGGTTTGATGAAAGCGGTAGATAAATTTGAATACCGTCGTGGTTATAAATTCTCAACCTATGCAACCTGGTGGATTCGTCAGGCAATTACGCGTTCTATTGCAGACCAAGCACGTACAATTCGTATTCCGGTTCATATGATTGAAACGATTAACAAATTAAATCGTATTTCTCGTCAAATGTTACAAGAAATGGGACGTGAAGCGACGCCGGAAGAGCTTGCTGAGCGTATGGGAATGCCAGAAGATAAAATTCGTAAAGTGCTTAAAATTGCGAAAGAGCCAATTTCAATGGAAACGCCAATCGGTGATGACGATGATTCACATTTAGGTGACTTCATCGAGGATTCAACTCTTGAATTGCCATTAGATTCTGCAACTGCGCAAAGCTTGAAAGTGGCAACTCATGAAGTGCTAGAAGGATTAACCCCTCGTGAAGCAAAAGTATTACGTATGCGTTTTGGTATTGATATGAATACCGACCACACGCTTGAAGAAGTGGGTAAACAATTTGATGTAACCCGTGAGCGTATTCGTCAGATTGAAGCGAAAGCATTGCGTAAATTACGTCATCCAAGTCGTTCAGAAACCTTAAGAAGTTTCTTAGATGAGTAATTATTCATTCATGTAAAAAAGAAAAGGCAGAAATATCTGCCTTTTTTATTTGATTAAATTTGGTTATTTACCACCAAATCACATTCCTTTAAAATACGCACTTTCATCATTCAAAAAAACAAAAAAGGAACTTTATGGAAGAATCTCAAGAACTAGAAAAGCTGCCTAGAGTAGTAACTAGTGTATTAAAAGTGATATTAAGTTTTTCACTTATTGCGTTGGCTTTAGTATTGATTATTGCTTTAGCTAAAATTACCTATACCTTAGCAATTATGGTGTTCAATACATCAAGCGTAGTGCCTTATGATGTTGCCGAACAAGCCGTGATGTTTTTCTTATATTTCGGTTTTATTGGCCTTATCGTGCAATATTTTAAAAGCGGCTATCATTTTCCATTACGCTATTTTATCTATTCGGGGATTACCGCCATGCTGCGCCTAATCATTGTAAACCATGATAGCGCCACCGATACGATTCTCTTTGCCGGCGCTATTTTGATTATGGTCATTGCGCTTTGCTTAGTGCTCTATTCCGATAAACTGAAAAACATTTAAGCATGAACCTTGCAGAAATATCTCTACCATTGCACCGCATCATTCCCTTTTCTAATGTGGAAGGTCGGGGCAAT
>OGRB01001381.1_pt1 | contig 15365 bp, 9 predicted proteins | sample 1553371 | NCBI WGS metagenome assembly OGRB01 (sample SAMEA2580027, study PRJEB22360) | human gut metagenome | reverse complement strand
GCGATTACAAACGCACGTTGCACACAACACAACAGCGACGCAACGGCAACACAACAGCAGCGCAGCAATCGCAACAACAGCAACACCAAACACCCCAACGAAAGGAACCGACGATGAGCACCGAAAACACCATCACCACCGCAGCCGCCGACGTCGCGGCCGCACCGAACGCCACGCTTGACGAGCTGGTCGGCACCACCACGAACACGGCGATTCTGCCGGAGCCGGACGCGCACGCGTACGACGAGATCGCCACAGGAGACGCCGATCCGTTGATCCTCGGCGGGCACAAGTTCACGAGCCGTTTCATCCTCGGTTCCGGCCGTTACGACCTGAACCTCATCAAGGCGACCATCGAGAACGCGGGCACGCAAATCGTCACCATGGCGCTGCGCCGCTGCCGCACCACCGAAAACAACCTGCTCGACTACATTCCGAAGGGCATCACCATGCTGCCGAACACGTCGGGCGCGCGCAACGCGGAGGAGGCGGTGCGCATCGCACGTCTCGCGCGCGAGGTGTGCCAGACGGACTTCGTGAAGGTGGAGATCGAGCACGAGGCGAAGTACCTGCTGCCTGACAACGAGGAGACCATCAAGGCCACGGAAAAGCTGGCGAAGGAAGGTTTCGTGGTCATGCCGTACATGTTCCCGGATCCGATCGCGGCGAAACGTCTTGAGGACGCGGGCGCGGCATGCGTGATGCCGCTCGGCGCGATGATCGGCTCGAACAAGGGCCTGCGCGCACGTGACTTCATCGAGGTGATCATCAAGAACTCCAACGTTCCGGTGATCATCGACGCGGGCATCGGCCGGCCGAGCCAAGCCGCGGAGGCCATGGAGATGGGTGCGGATGCGGTGATGGCATACACGGCGATCGCTTCCGCCGGCAACATTCCGCTGATGGCACGCGCCTTCAAGAACGCGATTGAGGCCGGCCGTGAAGCATACCTGTCCGGCCTGGGCAAGGTGACGGAAGACCACGCCGTCCCGTCCAGCCCGACGAACGAGGCCGACTACATCGGCTGATTCGCGCCGATTTCGTACGATTCGTGCACTAACGTTTCGCACTGTTTTATTGCGATTACACGACGAGGGTCGGTGGAAACGCACATTTTCGCAAGGTTTCCACCGGCCCTCTTTCGTCAGATGCGCGGCACGTAGCGCAACACGCGCATGCCACGCATACCGCAGCGACAGGCAATACGTCTACTTCCCTAGAGCCGCCTTCAGGTCGCGGTTCTGGAATCGCTCGTGCAGCAGGCAGTAGCCGCCGAACACGACGAGCCACAGCAGGCCGGCGATGGCGGAACCGCGCGTATCTGCGGACAGGAACAGCGTGACGTACACGAACACGTAGAACGCAATCGCAATCCAGTCGCACACCTGCCATGCCGGCATGACGAAGCCGTCCGGCAGGAAGTCGGCGCTTTGACGGTAGCGGCGGTGCGCAAGCATCGTCAGCACGTAGATGAAGATCACGACGGCGCTGGCTGCGGAGGCGAACAGCACGAACGCGCTGGAGATGCCCGGGATCGCGTTGATCAGCGGGGAGAACAGAATCATACAGCCGGACACGATAATCGCCTTCGCCGGCACCTTGTGATCCGACACCTCACCGAGGCGCTGCATAGCGGGCGATTCGGAGTCCTGCGCAAGCTGGTATAGGTGGCGGCCCGCCGAGTAGATCAGCGAATTGAGTGCCGACGCGGCTGCGGTGATCACCACGAAGAACACGAGCGCGGCGGCCCAGTCGAGCCCAGCGTATTTGAACACCATGATGAACGGGGAGCCGAACGAGCCGTCCGCGTTCTGATGGAAGTTGCGCCACGGCACGATGGCCATGATGGCCACGAGCGCGCCCACGTAGAAGATGAGGATGCGCATGATCAGCTCGTTGACGGCCTTCGGCAGCACTTTGCGTGGGTTCTGGGTTTCGGACACGGTCACACCCACGAATTCGATGAGCTGGTAGGCGAAGAACACCATCTGGAAGCTCATGAAGAAGTTCATCCAGCCGTTCGGCGCAAGCTGGAAGCCGTCGGTAATGTTCGTAAGGCTCACAGTGGCACCGGAAACCGTGCCGTCCACGCCTTCGATATGCGTGGCCGGGTAGCTGAAACCGAGGAACAGCATCACCACGGCGGTGACAATCAGACCCACAATCAGCGTGATTTTGATCATGGAGAACCAGAATTCCGCCTCGCCGAACACTTTCACGGCAATGAGATTGATGCCGGTGAGCGCCACGAGGAAGCACAGTTCGATAAGCCATTTCCACGCGTTGAGGTCGATGCCGAACGTGCCGAAGAATGTGACGAAATAGGTGCTGACGGCCGTGATTTCGGTCATGCCGGTCAGGATGAGCACAATCCAGTACGTCCAGCCGGCGAACTTGCCCCACCCGCGGCCGAGATAGCGCGTGATGAAGTTGATGAAGGTGTGCTGGCTTGGGTCGCTGTACATCATTTCGCCGATGGCGCGCATCAGCAGGAACATGATGAGGCCCACGCCGATGTACACGAGGATGATGCTCGGTCCGGTCAGCGCGATCGACTTGCCGGAGCCGAGGAACAGGCCGGTGCCGATGGTGCCGCCGATGGCGATGAATTGGACGTGGCGGTTTTTCAGGCCGCGTTCCATGTCGTTGCCTTTGTCGAGGCTTTCGACGGATTTGATTTGCGATTGCGTGCTTTGCGCGTTCTGCGTTGCGTCAGACGCGTCGGCAGCTTGCGTGTTTGTGCCGGCCTTCCCGGTATTCGTATTCCCTAAAGTCATAATGGTCACACCCTACCGCGGGAACCGCCCAATGCGCCCGCTTTTGTCTGACAGATGACGCTTGCCGGCTCTGTTGGGAGGAACAGAAGCCGGCATGATGAAGAATGAGCGGGCTAGGCGGTCAGCTCGTCGAGTTTGGCGCGGAGGTCTTCGTTTTCGCGCTGCAGCTCGTCGATGCGGCGGGCCTGCTGTCTGATGATGCTGATGGCGGTTTCGGAGTCGAGCCCACCGGCAGGCTACTGCCGTACAGGTGACCCGCGCCGGACGCAAGCGTCAGCTCGGACGTGCCGTGGTAAACCGGCAGGTTCACGGAAATCTTCGGGATGCGGATGGCCCCCATCACGCCATCGCCGGAGTCAAGCAGGCTTTGATATTCCTTGTCTTTGGCGCGGGCGGAGTCGCCGGAGTTGTCTGAGCCGTCGGCGCTGGCGTTGTTGGCTGCATTCTGCGGATCGTCATACAGTTCGGCGAGCGGATCCTTCGCCTCGCCAATCACCGGCTGCCCCGACTTGGCAAGTCGCTTGTTGTACTCCCTGGCCGCGGCGAACGCCTCATCGGCCTGCGGGTATGGCCAGCCCGCCACGCGCTTTTCGGAACGCGCCGACGTGCTCGCCAGCTCGCGCGCCGAACGGTATTGCAACACTCTCGGAAACATGCCAATGCCGAGCGCGGTAAGAATCAGCACCGCCGCAAGCACGCGCATGGCAATGGACTTGTTGCGATCCGTGCGACGCTCGTGCATCGCTTCGGACGCGTCGGTCGCCTCCGCGAAAGTCGGGAAAGTGTAGGTGCGGGTGTTGCGCGTGGTGTCGTGCGAACCGCGCGAGCCGTCGTTGCCATCGTGCGAATCGCCATAAAAATCGTCGGCGCGTAAGTCCTTAATTTGCTGCGGACCGTCGCTTCTCGACCCGCCGCGCGCGCTCCCATGCGGAAAAACTGCCATCAGTCTTGCCCCCTTGAACTGCCAGCCATAGGGAACATTATATTGCACTCCGCCCGCGTGCCTTCTTCCCTGACGATTCCGATAATGTCGGTCGAACTTGGACGGTCTCCGGCCACAGCTCTGAGCGAACCACGTTTTACGCAAATCATGGGTTAGGACTTACGCAAATCGTGGGTTAGCCCCAGCAAAACCCTTGCAGGAGGCCGAAATTGGCATTTTTGCCAAGAGCATCTCTAACCGAGTCTGCCCATGGTCAAACCGATGGGCCTATCTGGCTTATAGATGGCGGATTTGGGGCTTTGCGGAAAGGTATTTCGCTTATAGATGGCGGGTGCTAGACGAGAATAGGCGGTTCGGGGGTATGATTTATACCCCCGAGCTGGCAAATGGGGCGAACCACCCGCCATCTATAAGCTAGATAGCATAAGTCAGGCCTCAGCGGAGGCAGGATTGGGCCCGACTTCCTTGTCCAGCTTGTTGCGCAACCTCACCACATCGCGCTCGAGCTCGTCGATACGACGAGCCTGCTGCCTGATAATAATGCCGGCCGTATCACCGTCGAACAGTCCGAGAGACAACGGATGAACGTCATTCGACGCAGCCGTTGCGGCAGGCTTCGGCTCAGTGGCCGTATTGGCGATGTCTTCAAGACTCCGCCTCGTCGCCAACGCACGCTTATACCGCGCCGCAAGCTGCGCTATGATCTCACCATCGGTCATGGTGTCGCTGCCGTTCACGGATTTGATGGCAGCTTCCTTCCAGCGCGCCACGCTACGTTCGATACGCTTGTAACCAACCAATTCCGGCGGCAGACCCGCTTCGCGGAAGATCTTGGTGGGCGATTCCCCCGCAAGATATCGGATAGTGCACACCTGTCTGAATGTGTCGGAATAGGTGATACGATCACGAGTCACATTGGAAACAGCCGGCAATCCACGCAACAGCTGAATCTCCTCGTCACTGAATGCTCCCCCACTGCGCATCGCAATACCTCCCATTGATGCTTCGTTGCTTTCTTTTGCGGATGTGCCTGCAATTCTATGGCTCTCCTTCCGTGCAATACCCCCACTTCACTCCCCTGACTAACAGCCCCCATAACGGTTCACGTTTCCAGATTCCGTTTGTTGCAACACATCCCACCGAAACTCCTTATACCCTCGAAAAATGCAATGCCCACCCACATCGGGTGGCACGTCCAAAGCAACGTAATATGGCGCAATCCAAGCAATCCCACATGAAATACAGAGCAATACAAAAAAAGGCCGACCCATAATGGGTCGACCTTAAATCACTCCGAATTGGTGTTCTTATCGAATACCGTCAGAGATGGGCGATCAGGCCTCGGCGTTCTGACGAGACTTGATGGCGATGGTCACGCCAGCGCCAGCCACGAGCAGAGCCACAACGGTGAACAGCATGGTTCCCGCAGCGCCGGTGAGCGGCAGCTGGGTGATGGACTTGATGTTCTTCACGGTCTTGGCGGTGGTGTTGACCAGGCCCCACGGATCGGAAGTGGTGGTCTTATCCAGAACAGCTGAACCGTTCTCCTCGTTGAAAGACACAGTGAAGCTCGGCATGATGTCGAGATAGGCATCGCTGGCACGCTTAGTTTCCGTGACGGTGTAGGTCTTGGTCTTATCAAGACCGGTGAAGGACAACTGGCCGTTAGTACCAGTCGTGACATCAGTAGTTGCGCCCTGAGTGTTAGCAGAAGCAGCCTTCTTGTAGGAACCGTCCCCCTGCTTCACGAAATACAGCGGAACGCCATCCTTATCCTTCACCTGGAAGGTGACGCCTTCAATGCCTTTGCCATCAGAATCCACCTTGGTGAAATTGAAACCAGTGAACTTGGTAGAGGCTTCAACGTTAGTGCCGTAGTTGTCAAGCTTGTTGACAACGCCATCCTCGGCATCGGCATCATCATTAATCACCGCATGGAAGGTGACCTTGATGGTCTTGCCTGCATACTTGGACGGATTATTCACCGTGACATCGAAAGATGCGTCGTCGCCACCGATCACATCCGCAGTCGGAACAGTGAAGTCAGATGCAGCAGTTTCAGCAGAAATCTGCGCACCATCCACATAGAAATTGAAAGTACCAGCCTTGATGGTCAGACCCTTGCCCGGCTTATCGGTGAACTTGAACTCGGTCGGAGCCGGGTTCGCGATAGTACCGGTAAGGGTGTAGGTCAGGGTGTCGCCGATGGCGGCGAAAGGCTCCTCGACCGTCTTAGTCTTTCCGGGGTTGTTGGTGTTCTTCATGTTCACGGTGTTGGCGCCCTGAATCGGATCAGTCAAGGCCTTCTTTCCGGTGTTGACCGTGCCGGAAGCAACAATCATCGGGATGGCCTTGGTCACAGACTCAGTGGCAGCCGCGGAATCAATGAACACATAGATACCAGCAGGCAGGGGCGCAGAGGCAGAATACCCTCCCTGTACGGTAGTCGCAGCACCCAGCGTCACCTTCTGACTGGAAGCCAGCTTGCCTTCGCTCTCCAAAGCATTAGCAAATGCACGGGTAGTGCTTGCATTACCATTCGCAGTCTTGTCCCATGGACGAGTCGCAGAAATATCCAGAGTGCCGGCATTCAGGGCTGCGGCCAGATGGTCCACCTTAGGATCCGCAGTATCCACACCGGCAGCTTTCAACGCGGAGTCAACGGCAGCCTTATTGGCGGAGTTCGTCACCACACCGTAGGCAACGCTCTGGTCAGAACCGTACTGGACGTAATCGCCAATCTTGTATGCGGCCAGATTAGCGTGGGTCAACTGCTCTTCGGTTTCCGCGGTGAACGTGAACGTTGCGTTGTCCGTTACCATAGCGTCATCGGCCTGTGCGCTGGTTGCGCCCAGGGCCATGCCACCCAGCAGCGTCGCAGCGGCGGCGATGCCTGCGAAAAGTTTCCTCATCTTCATGAGAATCCTCTCTTCCTTATTGTTTGATTACTTGTTTTTGCAATCGCGGGAGGCGGGAACCCAACTTGCTCCCGCGATCCGCAAATTTTGATTTGCCGGCCGGAATGCCCTCAAGTTGGTAGGCATTCCGGCCTCACACAGCAACTCAGACGAGTCGCTTCTTGTTATTCCAAATTTCGGCAGCGCCGATAAGCAGCACCGCGAGTCCGCCGATCACACCGCCAACGAACAGCCACTGACGATCCGTCGTTCCGCCCGTCAACGGCAACGCCGACACCGCCACATACGTATTGGTGAATTTGGCGACATTCGCAGACTGATTATCAACAGGCTTGCCGTTGTCGTCCTTGACTTGCTTGATGCTCACTGTTGGCGTGCCCATATCGGCAGGAACCGTCACGGTTACCGTGTATTCCGCCTGGGAATAGTGCAGGCCGACAATGGCGTTGGTGGGCTTGGTTTCCTTCACCGTGTAGGTGTAGGTGCCAGCGGTCTTGTATTCGATCTTATTGAAGCTCGCCTCGTGATTTGCGGTATTCGTGCCGATCGCGACGGAAGCTGGATCATCAGGCAATGGAGCGTTCGGAGTTGGATCCGTGCCGATAATGGTGAAGTTGAAGGAGTCACCTTTCTTCCATTTACGACCGCTGATGCTCTTGGACACCTTGATCGAACCCTCAGCCAGAGTCGACTTCTTGTGAGTGTTGGTGACAGTGACCGTCCACTTCTTCACATTGTCAGCCGTATTCGCATCGGGCTTGGCTTTCCATAGCTCGTCGGCAGTGATTGCCACGTCTTGGCTCTCGTAAGAAGTTTCGTAGCCTTCAACAGCCTTTTCAATCACCTTATAAGTGTGATGACCGGGAGCTAGGTTTTCGAAGGATGCCTTCCACTCCGTGCCAGCCGTTGCCACAGCTTCGCGTTTCGAATCTTTTCCGTCGATCTGCAGTGTAAATGTCACCGATTCAGGATTGCCTTCTGAGCTCGCCTTGCCATCAGCATCAACCCACTTCTTCTGCACTGTGATGGCACCGGTCTTGACCTGATCGACAGGGTGTTCCGTATAAGGCGTATCACTGCAGTCGTGCGTTTCGCCGTCACCCGAGTAGGCCAAGCATGCGCTGCCGTTGGTGTAGAAACCAGGCTTACCTGCAGACGTGGCATTACCGGCAGCGTCGGAATCTGCGCTACCAATCACACCGTTGTAGCCATCTTTTCCATCGTTCTTGCTCGCCGCATAATCGTCATACGCCTTCTGCGTAGGCTTGATATCGAACTGCAGCGTGTAAGTCACACCATTAGGAAGTGGCTCCGTGCTCTTCGGCGATGCGGTAATCGTCTTACCACTCACATTGATATTCCATCCCGCAGTTACGTTAGCGCCATCATTGGTAACCACTTTTGCGGTTTCTGCAGGCTTGGCATCAGCAAATTCAGCATATTCCGACAGCGTATCCTGAATGGTCACGCCGGTATATCCGTTGGTGGTCGTAATAGTTTGCTGAATGTCTTCGAAAACCTTCGACAGTTCAGAAGCCGTACTGGCGGTCTTGTAGTAGCCCTTGTTCGAGCCGCCACTAAGCGTTACACCAGACGAATTATCCCAAGCAACACTTCCATAATTCGGATAATTGCTGGACACCGCATTCATAAACACATTGGCTTTGCATGTCTCATCTGACCGCCGATTGCACGAAGTTACGCTCGTGTTAGCACCAGAGAAGATGCCTACGCTGTACACACCAACATTCGCATCTTTCAGTTGCTTAGCGGTCGTCAATGTCTTGTTCGCAACAGTACTGTTGAATGTCCTATCCGTAGTCGGCACACCATCGGTAAAGAACACTACATACTTGATTGCATTAGTTCGCGTGTCCTTATCCAAGGTGGACTTAGCTTTGCTGAAACCAGCCGCAGTATTAGTGGCACCCTCGGGATTTAAGCTGTCGACCCCCTTTTTCAGTGTCGTTACGTCAGACGTAAGTTCGCTTAGCGTAGATGCAGATTTAGCAAAGCTCACCAACGAAACCTGTACTTTGTTAGCAGCGTTTGCGATTGTCTTATTCTGCGTATCAACGCCATTTAAGAAAGTGGTCACTGCCGCCTTCAGCGCTGCAGAGCGAACAACATTATCGCCTCCGCACGGGTCGAAGAAGGAGGGCTGATGACCATTCATGCAGTAGGCCATCGAGCCGCTGTTATCGAGCACTAGTGCGATGTCGACTGGCTGGGAGACGGTTTGCGAAGTGCTGGACCGCTTGCCCGTCACGTTGAGGTTCAACGTGTACGTATCGTTGGCACCATTCTTCTTGGTGATGGTCTTATGATGTTCCGGCGCTCCCAAAGGATCCGGATGGGCAGTCACCGTGAAGTGGCCCTGCACCGTATGATCAGCCGCAACAGTCATGTCAACGTAATGACGTCCATTTTCATCTATCTGAATCGCAGAGCTGGAAACAGCCTTGCCATTGTCAGTACCTTCGAATGTCACGTCATACTTAGACCAGTCACTTGGATTACCTTCCAAGTAGAAGCGAACTGTTTTCGATACACCTGCGCTAGCGAGGATCGGTAAAGTACTGCTCTCTGCCGTATTCGACGAGATCGAATCCGATTCAAGACTTCCGACTTCATTATTCGAAACACCAGCCCTAAATGTTGTGCTCGTATCACCACTGGCCAAACCGTTTACAGTGATCTTCGCAACAGCCTGCGAGAAAATAACGCCGAACGCCGCACCCTGCCTAGAGCCAGGACCACTGTTCTTCATCTCAATAGAAACCTGAGTTGGAGCGGACGTTGTATACAGACGAATGCCTTGAGGCACGCCGTCCCCATCCTTACCCGTGCAAGTTATAGTTTTCTTGTCATTCGAAGATTGCGGCTCACAGAAACCGTAATTGCTATCGTCTGTTGGATAAAATCCCAGTTGCGTAATCGCGGAATCGGAGGTGTACACCATCTGCTCGTTTTTGTTAGTACTTTCCGCATCCGCCATAACGAACGAATACTGCAGATTAGCTACGTCCTGACCGTTAATGGTGATATCTGAAAGCTGTATCTTCGAATCGTTCTGATATCCATCGTTTTGATACAGCGCGGGCTTGCTTCCGGTCGGGAAATCAGAATATCCCTCAACACCGAAGATTGCGTGATGTCCAGCTTCACCTGGGTGTGCTGCACGATTATCCCACGTTGGCACTCCACTGGCGGCGACCGTACGATTGCCGGAATAATGCGCGATAAATGACATGGTCAGGCCGCCGCCGAGATTCACGGTCATTTTTTGTCCGGCGTTTGTTTTGGCGGTCTTTGAGTTGAACTTGGACATATCAAGCCAGCACACGCGCTGCAAAGCATTCGTTCCAGCATAAATACAGTTGGAATCAGTAACATCCGCCACTGCAGAAGGACTATTTTGCGCGGCGTTGACAGGTTGCGGATTGGACTGTGCGGTGGTATCAGTCTGCGAGTTCGCATCCGAAGATGTAGCATCTCCGACATTTGCCGCATTCGCCGTGTTCACGTCGGCATCCGCACCAGTGTTGGTATCGGATTCAGTGTCTGCGGTACCGGTGGCAGTATCGCCTGCATTGTCCGCATCCGTGCCGTCCGTAACATTCTTGCCATCAGTCGACTCGTTAGTAGTAGTCACGCTTTGATCCGTGGTGGTTTCCACAGTGGCCGGCGTATCTTCCGCAAGAGCGGCGGAGGTGGCGTAGCCCATGCCACTCAACATGGCGACCGATGCGAGCACAGCCACTATACGTTTGGCAAGTCCTCCCCTGGGCTTCGCCTTATATTCATGTGCATGCCTCATGAGCATCCCCTTAATCCCGTGCAATCACACGTCTCACGACGCGCAACCTCTCTTCATGCCAGGATTTGCGACATCTTCTACGTGCCCGAATAATCCTGACAGTGCTTCAACTCTGGAAGTTAGAGGAAAAGGGACCGCCATGCGTACACCCTAAGTGCGGGAAAGTCGGGTATCGCACAATCGATGGAAATTGCTGAATTGCAACACAAGTCACCCGCGAAAAGCACCCGACGTCACCGCAAAGAAACGATGGGATAATCACCAAAATGACGCTTCTTCATACTTTCGTAACCATTAGTCAATAATGGAAATCACGCATTTTTTGTGCGCCAACCACGTTTTTATATTCAAATTGCATGTCAGACACGCCTTCATGCAGTAGCCACGTCAGCCGCGCTTCGGCCACCAAGCCGCATGTCTGCGAATATGCCACGGCCGGCTGCGCAGCCAAACCAGCAACAGACCAAGCAGCAACGTGGCCACCGCGGCCGCAATCGCAATCGTCCGCGCGTCCTTCGCCGCATTCCGCTCATCGGGAACCACTCCAGGAATCGGCGCACGCACCGCTGAAACCAGCAATCGGTGAGTGTTCACACCGTACGGCGTGCAGGTCATCAACGTCACCCGGTCCTCACCGGGCACAATCTTCAACGTAGAAGTGTCATTCGGTTCGATCACCGAAATGCGATCCACCTTGTAGCCGAGCGTGCGGCCCATCACTTCGATGTAGAAGTAGTCGCCGACGCGCATTTCATCCAATCGGGTGAACATCATCGCATCCACAAGCCCGCGATGCCCGGTGATTACGGCATGCGTGTTCTTGCCGCCCACCGGCAGACTACTGCCATACAAATGCCCCGCACCGGACGCAAGTGCCGACTGCGACGTGCCATGGTAAATCGGCAGTTTCACGGAGATTTTCGGAATACGGATAGTGCCCATCACACCGCTGCCGGAATCCAGCAGGCTTTGATATTCCGTATCTTTGGCGCTGGCGCTGTCTGATTCGTTGGAACCGGATTCGCTGGACCGCGAGCTGCCCTGCGCCTGGGAGAACGGATCCTTCGCCTCGCCGAGGATCGGCTGGCCCGATGCGGCGAGCCGTTTGTTGTATTCCTTGGCCGCGGCGATCGCGTCGTCGGCCTGCGGATACGGCCAACCCGCAACCGCACGCGCGGACTGGTCCGACGTATTCGACAGTTCGTGCGCCGACCGGTATTGCAGCATCGCCGGAAAACCGCCGATGCAAATGGAAATGACGATCAACAGCGCAGCGGAGACACGCATGGCGACGGTTTTCCTGCGGCGGCCACGCCGTCTGCGCATATCGTCGGAAACGTCGATTATCTCGTTGAAAGACGGTTCTGCGCCTTCCGTACGTTCCATGTTTTTCATACGTTTCGCACGCATCACTGGATGAACTTCCGCAGCACGCGTTCCAGCTCGTCGATACGCAACGCCTGCTTGGCTATCAGCATGTCGCATTTGTTGATGGTCAGCTGTGCCTGTGCAAGTTTCGACAGCATATCCTGCGATGCGCGCGATTCCTGCAACTTGTCCGAGCCTTGCGATTGCACGCCGTTGCTTCCCGACGCGCCAACGTTTCTCGTCGCGACGTCGCTTCCCGACGTCCCTGCCGCGCCAGCGCCATAAAGATCCACCACGGACTGATCCACATCGTCTCCGCGCAGTTCGATGGCTTCCAGCTCGTCATCACAATCCTGCATGTAATGGTTCGTATGTTCGTTCCTGCGCTTGTTCCGCTCCTCCTGCTGCTTCCAGCGCGCGATGCACCGTTCCACGCGCTTGTAGCCGATCAGCTTGGGGTCGAGACCCGCCTCCCGAAAGATGGCCGACGGCGATTCGCCCGCGTTGTACCGGCACATGACCTCGACCTTAAAGCGATCGGTATACCGGATATGGGATGGGCTCACGCTTTTGACCGCTGGCAGGCTGGCCAGATACGCACGCTCCTTTGCTGTGAATTTGCCATCAATCATTTTTTACACCCCCTAAATCGCCTAAACAGCTCGATTCAGCATCATATCGGGCTCTTTCCATTAACACCCTCGTTAAAACCCTCGAACGAAAGACCCATCCCCTTCAACGAAAAGAGGGGGCCAACCTTCAAACAAAACAGTCCCGCCATTTTCCACGGATAATAAAAGCTCATAGACCCCCCCCCATAAAATTAACAAAAACTTAACCTCACCCCCAGCGCGTCATGGGGGTCACCGCGTATCCGAGCACCGTCACGCAGACTCACTAGGCTGGAAACATGACGCAAGAGCTCGTTTCATTAACCATCATCATGGCGGTGGCGGCCGTCAGCCCAATCGTGGCGCAGCTGATCCCGGGCAAGTTCATTCCGCAAACCGTGCTGCTGCTCGCCGCCGGAACCGCGCTCGGCCCGTACGGACTAGGCGTGATCGAAGTAAACGACGCCGTGAAACTCTTGAACGAGCTCGGCATGGCGTTCCTGTTCCTGCTCGCCGGCTACGAAATCGACCCCAAACGACTCGCCGGACATCAAGGCAAAGTCGGACTGCTTACATGGGGAATCACGCTAGGCCTCGCCTGGCTGGTTGTGACATTCCTTCCGTTCTTCACCAAGCAAGGCATCAACGGCGTGGCCACGGTAATCGCACTCACCACCACCGCGCTCGGCACGCTCATGCCGATTCTCAAGGAACGCAACCTCGAAGGCACCCCCATCGGCGACGCCATCATCTCGTACGGAACGTGGGGCGAACTCGGCCCAATCCTTGCCATGGCCATCCTGCTATCCACCCGAACCGGCTGGCAAACCATGCTCGTGCTCGGCGCGTTCCTTGCCATCTGCCTACTGTGCGCGATGCTACCTACGAAAGCACTGAGAACCGGCCATCGCCTGTACCGTTTCCTTACGGAAAATGCGAACACGTCATCGCAAACGCTCATGCGACTGACCACATTCCTGCTCATCTTCCTTGTCACCATTTCCGCGCTGTTCGAACTTGACGCGGTGCTCGGCGCGTTCGCCGCGGGCTTCATCCTGCGTTACATCATCCCCGACGGCAGCAAGTCGCTGGAAATGAAGTTGGAGGGTGTCGGCTACGGCTTCCTCATTCCTGTATTTTTTGTGGTGTCAGGCGCCGCGATCAACGTGCGCGCCGTGGCAAGCCGGCCCGCACTGCTCGTCGCGTTCATCGTCATGCTCATGCTGATTCGCGCGGTGCCCGTATATGTTGCGCTATCGCTCGACAAACGCAAGAATCCGCTGTCATCGCATCATCGCGTCACCGTAGCCCTGTATTGCACGACCGCGCTGCCGATCATCGTCGCCGTCACGTCGCTGGCGGTGAAGGTCGGCACCATGCAAAGCGACACCGCGTCGACACTGGTCGCAGCCGGCGCGATTACAGTGTTCCTAATGCCGCTGCTCGGCTCGATCACGTATCAGGTGGCCGACGTGCATCCGGTCACCGCGGTTCGGGAGATTGCGCACACGCCGTCCGATTGGCGGACGATCGTACGCGAACATGCGCAGGTACGTGCGCTGCTGCACCATCAGGACCGGCTCAAGCGTATGGCGGAGACGTTGGACACACTAGAAGCGCATGGGCGCGGCGACGAACATCGGGCCGAGCTTGTGGAACGCGCCCGACGTGAGATTGACCGCCAACTCAAGGAACTCGGCCTGGACCCGCAGCTCACCACCCAACTCCCCCACAACTACCGCTACCCGAAGAACTGAGAGGGCTTCGGAGGGGCGCTACTCCACGGACTTGAGGGAGCTGATGGGGTCGATGCGGTCGAGGACGGGGTTGACGAACAGCTGCACGAGCAGCGCGAAGGCCATGGTCGCCACGGCCGCGATCACGTAGCTCAGCGGCTTGACCTCCACCTCGAAATACAACGATGGCATGTTGAGCGCCATCGTCAGCATGCCGCCGACGAGCCGGCCGAGCGGCAGACCCAGTATCACACCCATGACGGTAAGGATCATCATCTCACGGTTCACGTAATGGTGCACTTCGCGGTCGAAGAAGCCAAGCACCTTGAGCGTGGCCATCTCGCGCACGCGTTCCGACACGTTCGTATTGGCGAGCGTGAACAGCACCACAAGCGCCAGACCGCCGGCGAGCGCCACGATCAGCGCCACCACCGCGCCCATGAGGTCGAATTTGAAGCTGTCGGCCATATGCGCGCAGCTTACGGCCTTCATCACCGAACTGTTCTCTTCGAGCGATTCCGCATAGTCGGTTTGCGAAGTGTCGGAGCCGGAAAGCTTGGCGAGCATGGCGTTCCACGTCAGAGCCTCGGAATCCTCGGAACTCTTGGAATTCTTGGTGTTCTTCGCGTCTTTCGAGTCGAAAAGCTTGGCGTAGTAGGTTTCGCTTACATACACATCCGAGCCGATGAGGTTGCGATTCACCGCGCTCACCTTCGCCGTGGCCTGCACGCCGTCGCCGTTGGTCAGTCGCACCTTGGAACCGGCCTTGACGCCCAGCGCGCTTGCCGCCGACTGCGCGACGATCACGCCATCGTCATCGAGTTTCAGCGAACCGGTTTTGCCGACGCCGGACGTGCCCAGCATGCCGGACGAGACCGGCTGCAACGTGACCATTTCGCCCAAATCGGACAGATGCTTTTCCGGCACCGCGACCAGCTGGATGCTTTCGCTGCCGCTGCTGCCGGCCTTGCCGCTGTCACCGTCGCCACTGCCCGCAACCGTCAAATCGCCCGATTCTATGCGCACGTCAAGCGATGACGTGACGCGCCCGTCTGACGCGACTTTCGTGCGCATCGCCGACGCGTCCGAATCGTCGGAAACCACCATCAGGTCGTACTGGTAGATGTCGCGGTATTGCTTGATGCCGAGGTCTGCGACGGTGTCGTTGATGGCCAGGCCGCAGACGATCAGC
>OGRB01001364.1_pt1 | contig 15544 bp, 10 predicted proteins | sample 1553371 | NCBI WGS metagenome assembly OGRB01 (sample SAMEA2580027, study PRJEB22360) | human gut metagenome | reverse complement strand
GAGAGTACCCTCTATGCACAGGCGGCCTGACCCCAAGCGCCACACAGCACCATCCGTCAACTATTAAATACCTTTGTTAATAATGCCCCCGATAATACTTTCTCATCTGTGAGGGGAAATCCCTTGCAATTAAAGTCCTTCCCTTGGAAGGTTCCGGCAGACAGAAGCTGTTTGGCGATGGTCTCTGTCTGTCATTTCACTCAAGTGCTTCCTGCAGGGGATTCCCCGGCGGGAAGACTAGCAAATTTTCGAACATGAAAATGAAGATGACTCTTGCTGCTCTCGCAATTCTCGGCGCCTTTGCCGGCTCTGCCGCCGCTGCTGACGTGACGCTCTACGGCCTCGTCGACTACGGCTTCAGCTATGAACATACCGACGGCGACACCGCCGCGGATGCCAATGACTCCTTCCAGATGAAGTCCGGCCAGAACAGCGGCTCGCGCTTCGGCGTGAAGGGCGCGGAAGACCTCGGCAACGGCCTCAAGGTCGGCTTCGTCCTTGAGAACGGCTTTGCCGGCGACTCGGGCACGTTCTCGACAACGAACAAGCTCTTTGACCGCGAAGCCCAGCTCAACCTTTCGGGCGCCTTCGGCACGATCGCCTTCGGCCGCATGGGCCAGCTCGCGAGCGCCAACGGCTCCTTCGGCCTTCTCGGTCAGACCTCGCCCTTCTCTTCGGGCTGGGGCGACTCGATCGGACAGAAGTTCGTCACCGCTGACGGCTGGACGCGCTTCGACAACACCATCACCTATGCCACCCCGGACTTCGCCGGCTTCAAGGTGTACGCCCAGTATTCGCTCAAGAACAGCTCGACTGAAGGCGGCGACGAAGGCAAGTCCTCCGCCAACCGCTACTACGGCATCGCCGCCACCTACAAGGCCGAGAACCTCTACCTTGTCGGCATCGTTGATTCGATCAACCACGGCAAGCAGATGTACTTCGGCGGCACCGGGTACAACTACACCTACGACGCCGACCAGCTGACGGTAACCCTCGGCGGCAACTACGACTTCGGCGTCGCCAAGGTCTATGCCATGGGCCAGTACTTCCAGAACGCCATCGCTGTTGGTCAGAAATACATCACCGATTCCAGCTTCGGCAAGTTCGGCTACTCCTTCGGCGACACTGCCGGCTGGGAAGGCGCTGACGGCTACGGCCTCGCGCTCGGCGTCGGCGTTCCCGTCCTCGGCGGCACGGCCAAGGCTCACGTCGGATACATGGATGCTGAAGCCGCTGAAGACAGCAGCAGGAAGCTCAGCCGCTGGAACGTTGCCGTCGGCTACGACTACAGCCTCAGCAAGCGCACTTCCGTCTACAGCGCCGCGGCTTACACCAAGGACGACAACACGGATTACTCGGGTCTTGAACCCTCGTCCGTCGAAGTCATCGCCGGCCTGATCCATCGCTTCTAATCATTGAACGGCATGTCCCGGGTTTGAAGAGCCTTTCCAGGACATGCATTTCCTTCCTGCCCGCCCGAAGCATTGCACGTGCCCCGGGCGGGCTTCGTTTTGACGTCACCCGGAGTCGCCGAACTGCCGTAGAGAAAGGTCGCAAACCGAAATTTGATTTCGCGAAATCCGCACGTTTATTAGGGAAAGGAACGATAGCCGTCTCCCGTGCCGCAACTCTAGGATGACTCCAATCATCGGGCGATCCTCAATCGCCCCGAGTTCAACGGAAAGGAGAACATCATGTCCGGCATTTCCCGCCGCGAATTCGCGCGCTTCACAATTCTCTGCGCAGCGGCAGCCACTGCGCCGATGGCCGCCCACGCCTTCGGCGGACCGTCAGGCGCCGCCACGATCTACAAGAACCAGGGCCACCTCGGCGAACTAATCACGAATCCCTACAAGATTGCTCCGCTCACGGCCATCATCCGGAACGGCGGCTATGTTGTGAGAAATGCCAAAGTTCGCATTAATCCGAAGAAGGACGGTCAGGAAATCGCCTACGCCGTCTCCGACGCGCAGGTCCTCACGCACGGCGGCATCCCGGTCTTCGGCCTCTATCCGGACTACCGCAACACCGTTGAGATCACCTACGACCGCATCTACAACGGGAAAACCGAACACTTCACGGACAAGGTCTTCATCCGCACGCAGCCGGTCTACGGACTCGTGCCCTTCCCGAAGGCCGAAGTGAAGAAGGCTGCCGAAGGGAAATTCGCCGACCGCCTCTACTACATCAACAACATCGGCGGCAACAACAACCCGCCATGCCGTCTGGAACAACCCTGAAGGCGGGGCTCTGCAGTGGTCGTCCTATCCCCTCAACATGGTGATCGACACCAGGGGCGAAGTCCGCTGGTTCCTCTACCCGGAAGGCATCTACGACGTCGATTCCCTCTATGACGGCGGCATCATGATGGGCCTCAGGCAGAACGACGACGGCGCCATCACCTGGGGCTACGGCCAGCACTACGTCAAGTACGACATCATGGGCCGCGAAATCTGGAACCGCCGGCTGCCCTACGGCTACAACGACTTCAGCCACACGATGGACGCCGCGCAGAACGGACACTATTTCCTGCGCGTTGCCTCTTCTAACCTGAAGCGCCTTGACGGCCGGAACGTCCGCACCGTGCGCGACATGATCATTGAGGTCGACGCCAACGGCACCGTTGTCGACGAGTGGCGCCTCTGGGACATTCTGGATCCCTACCGCAATACCGCCATCAAGGCGCTCGACCAGGGCGCCGTCTGCCTCAACATCGATCCGAAGCTCGCCGGGAAGACGCTTTCCGACGAGGAACTCCAGAAGCTCGATACGGAAGCGCATTTCGGCGACATCGTCGGCACGGGCCCGGGCCGCAACTGGGCGCACATCAATTCCGTCGACTACGACCCGACCGATGATTCGATCATCCTCTCCTCCCGCCATCAGTGCGCCGTCATCAAGATCGGCCGCGACAAGAAGGTGAAGTGGATTCTCGGCGCCCCGCGCGGCTGGAAGAAACCCTGGAGCGACGCGCTCCTCACGCCGGTCGACGCCAAGGGGCAGCCCCTTTCCTGCGACGACGCCTCCTGCTCGAACACGAATTTCGACTGGACCTGGACGCAGCACACGGCCTTCCGGATCGACAGCAAGTCGGACAAAAAGGTCATGTATCTTTCCGTCTTCGACAACGGCGACGGCCGCGGGTTCGATCAGCCGCCGCTTCCCGACATGAAGTATTCGCGCGCCGTCATCTACCGCATCGACCAGGAAAGGCGCACGGTCGAGCAGATCTGGGAATACGGCAAGGGAAAAGGCCACGAGTGGTTCAGCCCGGTGACGAGCCTCGTGGAATACATGCCCGACAAGGATTCCATCGTCACCTACGCCGCGACGGCAGGCGCCAACTACGACCTGAAGACGGGCGGCCTCACGTCGGCGCCGAACCCGTACCTCGACGAATTCGAATGGGGTTCGACCGTGCCGGCGGTGGAGATTCAATTGAAGAACACCACGGGCTACCAGGCCTTCGCCTTCGACGTCCATAAGGCCTTCAACGGCGTGATCCGCTAATACCTCCGCAAAACAGGAAAAAGCCGCGCCTCCTTCATCGGGAAGCGCGGCTTTTTCAAGGCTCGAGAACAAAGCTCCTTCGGACCTCCGGATCACCCGGCGGTCCGAAGAGAGGCGTCAGACGATTACTTCAGGTCCTTGGCAGCCGTTTCCGCAGCGACAACGCCCGAGACGATTGCCCAGGAGTTCATCATCGCGGTCATGGAGTCTGCGCCATTGGCGCCGCCCACCACGCAGCCCGCACCATAGAGGCCCGGGATGGGTTTGCCCGCCTTGTCGAGAATCCTCATGCCGCCGTCGGCCTTGAGGCCGCCGAGCGTCGTCTGGTAGCGGACCTTCTGCTCAACGATGTGGTAGGGACCAACGCCCAAGCCGCCCGTGATGCGGCGGTTGAAGTCCTTGTCGGCGCCGGCCTTCACCATTTCATTCCAGTGAGCGACCTGCGCTTCAAGACCCTTCGGGTCGATGCCCATCGTCTTCGCGGCATCCTCAAGGCTGTTCGAAACCGCCATCACCGGACGGCCGTTGTTGACGATCTTCGTCCACTGGTCGAGCGAAGCGGCATCAGGCACGAGCTTGTCTTCAAGAGACTTCGCGACGTACTGCTTCCAGGCGGCCGCATCCATCACGATGTAGGCGATCGATCCTGGCTGCTCAATGGTCTTGTCCGTGAGGACGCCGAGACCCGCGTTTTCATCGACGAAGCGCTTGCCGTCGCGGTTGACGTAGATGGCGCCCGACTTCTTCATCGTATCGGTCGAGGATGCAGTCGCTGCAAGGCCGTGATGCGGACGCGTTTCAACGCCCTGCGGGTACATCTTCACAAGATCGAGGTTGATCGTGCCTGCGCCGATCTTCGTTGCCATCTTGAAGCCGTCGCCCGTTTCGCCGTCAACGCCGTAGAAGAGATAATTCTTCATCTTCGGCGGGAGCATCGACTGGTCGGCGCCGTAGCCGCCCGAAGCGAGAATCACCGCCTTCGAGGTAAGTTCAACGGTGTTCCCGGCGGCATCCGTCGCCTTCACGCCGATCACGCGGCCCGACTTGTCGCGGATGAATTCCTGCGCGCGGGTTTCAAGCATGAGCTTCCCGCCCATGCCGAGGAACTTGTCCTTCATCAGGTGAAGGAAGTTGACCGAGCGGCCCTTGACGCCGAGCTGACGGTTCGCGGAGTGGTCCGGATACTGCGTTGCGGCAAGACCGTACGGAATCTTCATGTCGTAGATGAGCCAGTCGACAACGCCGCCCACCTTTTCGGTCACCATTTTGACGAGAACCGGGTCGTTCCTGTTCTTGCCGACGCGGAAGATGTCCTTGTAGGCAAGTTCAGGCGAATCCTTCGTCTCATGCATCACGTCGCGCTGGTATTTCGACCCCGTCGCGATGAGGGTGCCGGCATTCAAAACCGTCGCGCCGCCGATGGTCGGCATCTTTTCAATGAGGATCACCTTCTTGCCGAGGGTTTCGGCCTTGACGGCAGCGGAAATGCCCGAGCCGCCGGCACCGACCACGACGATGTCGGCATTTTCCTTAATGACCTTCTTCGCGGCCTTCTTGGTCACGACGGCAGCGGCAAACTGCGCCGGGTCGCCGCCCGCAGCGCGGATCGCGTTCGCAACAGCGCCTTTGATGCCGTTCGAGGTCATCGTGGCGCCCGTCACGGCATCAACGCCGGTCGACTGAGCCTTGACGATTTCGCCGGGCATGCGCGCGAGCGCGGCGTCCGAGATGCCGGCCGTTTCGGAGTGCTTCACGACCTTCACGTCGGCAATGTGACCGCTCTTCACAGTCATTTCAACGACCACGGCGCCGTTCCTGCCCTGGCCTTCACCCGTCCAGGTGCCGTCCTTCAGGGCAGCAGCGGATGCGGTGGCGGCAAGCACGCTGCCGAGGGCGAGCGCAATGCCGAGTTTGGCGAATTTCTGCATTTTTTCTCTCCTTATATCTGAAGGCATCACGGAAGCCTGGAGAGCTGCATTTCCCTCCCGCCGCCGCGAATGCCTCATTGATATGGTGAGCACGATAGTCCTTTGTGAGTACCTCTGACAAGATGCGTCTTTGCTTTAGGCCAAGTGTTTTCGTGCAAGGGTTTCCTCTCAGAACGATGCAGATCAAAGCCCCCCGAACTTGTCATCGTTTTGTCATATTTTCTTAGTCCGGCTGTCATGCGGCCTACCGACAATCCGCGCTGTCCTTAAACCATTTCTCTCAAAAACCAAACCTCCCTGAGCGAGGTCAGCAACCTATGGACAGCTACTATCTCGTGATGCTCGCCTTCCTCGGTGTCATCGCAATCATCGACCTCTTCGTCGGCGTCTCGAACGACGCCGTGAACTTTCTGAATTCCGCGCTCGGCTGCCGGATTGCCAAATTCCGCACGACGATGTGGGTGGCGACGGCGGGCGTGCTGCTCGGCGCCACGTTTTCGTCCGGCATGATGGAGATTGCGCGTTCGGGCGTCTTCAATCCGCAGATGTTCTCCTTTGCGGAAATCATGGTGATCTTCTTCGCCGTCATGGTGGCGGACGTGATCCTGCTCGATGCCTTCAATACGCTCGGGCTCCCCACGTCGACCACCGTTTCGATCGTCTTTGAGCTCCTCGGTTCCGCAATCGCCGCCGCCTGCTTCAAGCTCGTCGCCGACGGGGCGTCCCTCACCGAAGTCGCCGGCTACATCAACAACTCCAAGGCGCTTGCGATCATCTCGGGCATTCTGATTTCCGTGGTGGTCGCCTTCGTCTCGGGCGCCGTCATTCAGTACATTGCCCGCCTGATCTTCTCCTTCCGCTTCGAAGGCGCTTACCGCAAGGTGGGGGGCGTCTATGCGGGCCTTGCGTTCACGGCCATCATCTACTTCCTCGTCATGAAGGGCGCGAAGGGCGCTTCCTTCATGCGTCCGGAATGGATCGACTGGATCAACGCCAATACGACCGTCATCCTCGCAACCCTCTTCATCGGGCTCACGATTCTCTTCCAGGCGTTCATCAGCCTCTTCAACATCAACGTCTTCAGAATCATCATCCTCGCGGGCACGTTCTCGCTCGCCTTCGCGTTTGCCGGGAACGACCTCGTGAACTTCGTGGGCGTTCTGCTCGCCGCCTACGATGCCTACCGCGAATGGGCGGCCTCGGGCACGGCTGACAGCGCCTTCATGATGGGCGGGCTCCTGAAGCCCTCCACGGCCCCGACGGCCTTCCTTCTCTTCTCGGGCCTCGTGATGGTGCTCACCCTCTGGTTCTCGAAGAAGGCGCACCGCGTCATTCAGACCTCCATCAACCTTTCCTCTGCGCAGTCAGGCGAACAGGAACAGTTCGGCGCATCGCTTCCCGGCCGCATGATCGTGCGCGCCTCGATGACGCTCGGGAAAGTCATTCACCAGATCATGCCGGGGACGCTTTCCCGCGCGCTCGCAAGCCGCTTTGAGCCCGCGCCCGTTGCGGAGGGGACAGAGCCTCTTCCCTTCGACTACGTCCGCGCTTCGATCAACCTCGTCCTCTCTGCGATTCTGATTGCCTCGGCCACATCGCTCAAACTCCCGCTTTCGACCACCTACGTCACCTTCATGGTTGCGATGGGTTCGTCCTTTGCCGACGGCGCCTGGGACCGCGAAACCGCCGTCTACCGCATTTCGGGCGTCCTCACGGTGATTTCGGGCTGGTTCATCACGGCGCTCTGCGCGAGCACGCTCGCGGGCATCGTCGCAACGCTCGTCTTCTTCGGCGGCGAAATCATGGCGGTGATCCTCGGGCTTGCGGCGATTGCGCTTCTCGTACGCTCGAACCTCAAGGCGAGCCTCTCGGACGACTCGCTCGTCAAGCAGAGCAGCGTCCGCTACGATGCCCCGACCATCCGCACCATGATCGACGAGAAGGCGCCGGAGAATCTCCGCCGCTCGATCGAGCTCTGCCGCAAGATTCTCGAGGGCCTCCTCTCCGACCGCGAATCGGCCTTGAGAACTGCCAAGTCGGATGCCTCGGAATTCTTCGACGACCTCTCGGCCGCCCGCGGCATCTACTACCGCATGGCGCTCTCCGACAAGAAGCCCTCTGAAGCCGATTTCGACGCCCGCTACTGCTACTTCCGCGCGTTCACGAACATGCGTGAAGTCGGCCGTTCGCTCCAGGGCCTCGCGAAGCTCGCCCTCGACCATGTCGCGAACCGCCACCGCATTTATGAAGGGCGCCTTGCCGATGATCTCAGAACGCTCGTCGGTCTCCTTGAAGCCATGAGCAAATCAGAGAACGGCAATCCCGACATTTCGGTCTTCCACGCCAATGCCCAGAAGGCGCTCCAGGCCATCGACCGCCTGCAGACTGAGCTCCTTCGCGCCATTCCGGCCGAAGGCATTTCGATCAGAGGTTCCGAACTCTACCTCACCTTCCTTCTCTTCGCCCGCGAACTCATCAATCACTATGAGATCACGGCGATGATCCAGACGAAAGTCAACGCGCTAGCGGAAGAAAGCTAAGCGCCTCGACATCGCCCTCTAAACATCTCTCTCCTCCGGCCGGCGTTGATTTCAAAACGCCGGCCGTTTTTTTCTATGGCGCCTGATAATAGGCTTGGGGCTATTGTTTTTATAGATATCTAAGTATTTGACTTATATATAAACGCTCCCTAAACTTTCAACCATCAGGAGGAGGAGCGATGAAAACGCATCCCCTCAGACCCCTCAAAACAACCAGAAAGGAGAACACCGCCATGGCTGAAGAACTCCTCAGAGACCGATTCACGGATCTGATGGCGAAGTTCACGGCGTACTTCGGCAAGCACCTGCCCGACGACGTCATGAAGAGCCTCAGGGAAATGCGCGCCGAACAATCGACCGACATTGCCAACACCATCTACGACGCCATGTTTACCGATATGGCGCTCGCCAAGAAGAACAACGTTCCGCTCTGCCAGGACACGGGCGTCATTCAGTTCTTCGTAAAGGTGGGTTCGCGCTTCCCGCTCCTCGGCGAAATGGAGGAATGCCTGCGCGAAGCCACGAAGCGCGCAACGAAGGAAGCGCCCCTGCGTCACAACGCCGTGCAGATCTTCGACGAGAAGAACACCGGCAACAACACGGGCGTGCGCATTCCCTGGATCGACTGGCAGATCGTTCCCGATTCGGACGAAGCGGAAATCTGCGGCTACATGGCGGGCGGCGGCTGCTCGCTCCCCGGTGCGGCCAAGGTTCTGATGCCGCTCGAAGGCTATGAAGGCGTCGTCAAGTTCGTCTTCGACATCATGACGGAACGCGGCATCAATGCCTGCCCGCCGCTTCTTCTCGGCATCGGCATTGCGGGCTCGGCGGAAGTCGCCGCCACGCTCTCGAAGCGCGCCCTCATGCGTCCGGTCGATTCGCACAACAGCAACCCGACGGGTGCGGAATTCGAAAAGCTCATCAAGGACGGGCTCAATGAACTCAACCTCGGGCCGGGCGGCCTCACGGGCAAGGGCACGGTGATGGGCGTCAACGTCGAACAGGCTGCGCGCCATCCCTCCTGCATTGCGGTCGGCGTTTCCACGGGCTGCTGGGCCCACCGCCGCGCCACCATCCGCGTTCATGCGGACATGTCTTATGAATTTCTTTCGCACAAGGGAGTGACGCTGTGAGCACCAAGACGCTGACCACCCCGATCAGGGATGAAGACCTCGAAGACATCAAGATCGGCGACATCCTCTACCTCGACGGCTATCTCATCACGGCCCGCGACCAGGCGCATCACCGCCTCGTGAAGCTCGGCCGCAAGCTCCCCGTGGATCTTAAGGGCAAAGCCATCTTCCACGCCGGTCCGATCATGGTTCCGACGAAGGAAGCGAAGAGCGGCTGGAAAGTCGTTTCGATCGGTCCCACGACCTCGATGCGCATGGAAATCTTCGAAAAGGAATTCCTCGCCGAAACCGGCGTGAAGTTGATCGTCGGCAAGGGCGGCATGGGTCCCAACACGACCGCGGGCTGCAAGGAATCTAAGGCCATTCACTGCGTCTTCCCGGGCGGCTGCGCCGTGGTTGCCGCGGAATGCATCGAAGAAGTCGAAGACGTCCAGTGGCCCGAACTCGGCATGCCTGAATCCATGTGGGTCATGCGCGTGAAGCACTTCGGTCCCCTCATCTGCTCGATCGATACGCACGGCAACAACCTCTTCGAAAAGAATAAGGCCGTCTTCAACGAACGCAAGGGCCCGATCGTTGAGCGCATCAGCGCGCTCGTCGACTACCAAAAGTAATCGTTTTCCGCTGTCTGCATTCTTTCCTTTTCAAAGCCGGCCGCTCTCTTTCGGGGAGCGCCGGCTTTTTTCTCATGCGCCGCGGTATTGACGGGAAGCATCAGCCGCGCTCAAACCGCTCTTTGGCGACTTCCCTCATCACATCAATCAGCGCACGCGCCGCTTTGGAGAGATACCGGTCGCTGCGGTAGGCCGCAATCACCGTCCGGGGCGGGACTTCGGGCGAAATGCGGAAGCCCCTCAACGCATCCGTCACGCGCGACCGCCGGGCAAGCGTTTCCGTCGTGAGCGTGATGCCGAGTCCGGCGCTTGCGAGCGCGAGCGCCGCAATCATGGATTCGCTCTCGAGCACCACTCTCGGCGCCGCATTCGTGCGTTCGCAAAGCTCATGAAAGAGCCGGTTCATCTTCTGTCCCTTCTTGATCACGATGAAGGGCTCGCGGTCCATCTCGAAAAAATCGAGCATTGGATATTCATCTCGTCCCGTTGATGGGTGCTTCCTGGCAATGGGATGATTCGGGCTCATGGCAAGAAGAAGCGTCTCCTTGTAGAGCTCCGTCATTTCAAGCCCTGCCGGATGGTAGAGCGGCGCAATGACGAGGGAAAAGTCCGTGGCGCCCGACAACGCAAACTCCTCAAGTTCCTTCGTACGTCCTTCCGTCACGGAGATTTCTATGTTGGGAAAGCGCTTTCTGAAAACCGGAAGCACTTCCGAGAGGGAAAAGGTCTCCCGGTAGTCGGACGCGCCGATGCATACGTGGCCCCGCACGCCTTCATGGATGTCCGCCATCTGCTTGGCGCAGGTCTCCCTGAGCTGCTCGATCTGTCTTTCTGTTTTGAGAAAAAGTTCTCCCGCCGGCGTAAGGCGCAGAGGCTTCGCCGCGCGGTCGACGAGCGTCGTTCCTGCCTCGGTCTCCAGACGAAGCAGAAACTGCGAGAGCGAGGGCTGCGAAATATCGAGCGCCTGAGCGGCCTTCGAAAAGCTCCCTTCAGTGAGAAGTGCGGTGAGATAGCGGCAGGTATTGGCAGACATATCGGGGAGAAGTTTGTAATGCGATGAAAGGAGCTGGGAAGCCCGGGGAAACTGCAGCAGCAGCGCCTATTGCTTTCTGGCCGCCTTCCGTTTGGCCTGTCTTTCCTTTCGCGCCTGTCGGCGCTGCGAAGCGGTTGATACCGCATCGACCTTCTTTGTCGTCTTCTGAACCTCCTCTTTTTTCTCCTTCTCTCTCATCTCAGCCTGAGCGGGCAGAGAAATAACGAAGAGCGAGAGGACTGCGGGAAGAGCCTGGCGTCGAGAATACATCGGGAATCCAGAGAGCTTGGAGCGGGAGCAGGAAGTCCGGGGTTAATGACATGGACCACCCACTGCATCGAACCCGTTCGAGCGAATGGGCGCGACAATAGGTGTATCTACCTCGAATACCGCAGGAGGCCATGCCATGACAAAGAAGCATACTCAAACAACGCTTGATGTTTCCATCGAATATGCCGTGATCGGGCTGGACCTCGCCAAATACGACGTTTCCCTGGCGGCGGTTACGCTCAACGAGGGTGAAGTTATTCTGATCGACCGCGTGACTTACGCCGAGCTCTACGAGATCGCCGATAAACTCTCGCCGACGTTATTTGCTGTTGAGCCGTGCAATGGCTACTCGCAACTTAACCTTGAACTTGAAGCTCGCGGCCATGAGATGCGCGTAATCAGCGGCAAAGCCGTCAAGATGTGGATCGACACACATATGTCGGGCCAGAAAACCGACATCAATGATGCGCTTGCACTAGCCCGATTGACTGCCGATCCGGATCTTCGGCCTATTCGCGCCAAATCGCTCGAAGAGTGCCGCATCATGACGGTGCAGGGCGTACGGCAACAATTGGTAGGGCAACGGACGAAGACAATCGTCAGCTTCAAGGGATTTGCTCAGGCCTGGGGGATTGGCATACCGGCCGGCAGGCGCAATCTCAAGAAGATGCGTGAGGCTGTGGAAGCTAAGGCCGAACTGATGGGCGCTGCGGCTGTCTCTGCTCTGACCACGATGCTTGATCGCGTGAAGACGCTCGATGATCAAATTCATCAGCTCGACAAGGATCTTGAAGCACTGGTCAGCGCTAATGCGAACGGCAGGCTGCTGAAGAGCGTCATGGGCGTCGGCACTCAGATTGCCGGCCGATTCATCACGGTTGTCGGCGATGTAAAGCGGTTTGAAAAACCCCGCTCGCTTGTTGCCTACATCGGGTGCGTGCCGAAGAATTTCATTACGGGGCATGTGAATAAGCCTAGGCAGAAGAAGAGCTCAGCTCCGGATCTGAGCAGCAAGGGCCAGGGACGAATCAGCCGCCGCGGCGACAAATTGCTGAGATCCCTGCTGATGCAGGGGGCGGCCTGCATCTACATGCAGTACTGCAAGAGGCAGCTGCCCGACTGCCAGCTCACGAAGTGGATTGACAAGCAGTTGGCGGTGAGAAAACCCTACGGCAAGATCATGGTGTCGCTGGCGGCGAAACTCATCCGGATCGCATGGGCGGTGCTCTTCTACGGCGAAAAATTTGACATTCACAGAGCGGGAGTCCCCCGCTCGGTGCTTGCGGCTATGGCCGGCCAATCCAGCAATGAGGATGCCGCAGCCGCCTGAGGCATCGGCAATTCCATAACTAATCGCGTGAAATGAGAAACCCTTTTCTGTAAGGCTTGTCCAACAGCTATTTCGTATGGATTGCACTTGTTGCATGGCAGTTTATTTTGGCAAGGACAAGACTTCTGATGAGTTCATTTTGGTCAGGGCATGCAAGCATGCAAGCCGACAGGCCTGAGAGATTAACGGAAGCGGCCTCTCTCGTTGATGCGTGATTACTGGGACTGAAATACTGCCGGCAATAATCAAATGGACAGTGAGCGGATTAGCCGATGAAGGGTCGCTAAGTCCGAATGCGGGTTGCGCTTCGCTTGTCGCATTCGCACATAGCGACATTGTATCGGCGGACGGTGAATGTCAAGCGGCTTTCGACGGCATATGCTCCGCTCGGCCTGACGGCCGTGCTCGCTATTCCACGACCGCTTGACAAGATTAGGCTCAGTGCCTGAAGGCACCAGGCCGATACTGCCGCCGGCTGCCGCAATAAGGCGCTCGACTGACTCAGTACCCGCAATCTTGCTCCAAGCTCGCGCGTTACCGTTTTTTCTTTGAGAGCTTGACAAACGTGGGTGGTCCAGAGATCCATTCGAGGTCTTCGGCCGCTGCGTCTTCATAGGATTTTTCATGCAGAAACACGGCCGAGACCGGTTTCTCAAGACGAGGGAGTTCCAGACCGGAAATGGTTTCAGCGGAGCTGCCCGTCTTCTTCCATTCCGGATTATCGTCCGCATCCTTTTTCACGAGCTTCCGGGCGATTCCTTCAGCAGGTTCAAGATCGATGATCGATTGAGCAAAGAACTTGAAGCCTTTCTTTTCGAGCTTGGCAAGCGACCGGAAGTCGGAAAGCGAGGTAATCCAGTCGACTACGGTGACGTCGTAGCCTTCCTTCAGGGCGCCCGTGCGGTCAAGGAGGCATTGAACGGCTTCGAACGCCGCCTTGGCGCAGTCCGGATAATTTGCTTTCGACGGGAAGCCGCCCAGAATCCTGGGGTCATAGGGCTCAGTGAAGTCCAAAATGGAAATCGAAGATTTCGCGAAGCTCGGGCTGCAGCGGACGATCGGTTCCATGCCGATGGAAACGGCGAGGCGCTTCGCGCCCGAGCGCCGGATGCGGGCAACGTTGAAGCGCGGGAGGAGGTTGGGGCTACGGCTGATTTCGCGGAAGAGGTCGTTCATCTCCATTTCGCTCAGAGCACCCGAACCGAAAAGCTTGCTCGGACGCGAGACGACGGCCCGGTCGGTGAGGTCGGAGAGGTCCTTCCGTCTGAAGCTCTCCGTGAGGAGAGAGGAGGCGGTCGAGCCGACAGCGGCATTGAGGAGATGGAGCGTGAGCGCCGGGTTGTATCCGAGCGCCTGGGCCATGTCTTCTACGAGTCCGGTCTCTTCGAGCGTCCGGGCAATCAGCGCGGTAAGCGCGGGATAAACCGTGTCGTCGCTGTCGAGCGATACGTCGCGCACGACCATCTGATCGCGAATCTAACGAAGACGCTTGGGATTTTCGAGAATTTTGACGTCTGAAGCTTCCATGATAAAAGGCCCGTCCGGCCTCCTGAATGTCAACAATGTCGGACTATTGCACATTTTGTCGCTCTCTGAGCGGCTGATCTGGATGTGATGGCAGATAAAAAAAAAGCCTCTTCCAGGAATGGCAGAGTTGTCCTGGAAGAGGCTTCACGCCGGCCGTTTCTCCCTCAGGCTCCAGGCGTGAGGAAGAAGCGGACGTTTTCTTGTGGGGACGTAACCGGCAGTCGCTCAGATGCGCGTTTCAGCAGCCGCGTTTTCCCCTGCAATCAGGCCGAAGGATGAGCAGTCCGGCATGGAGCAGGCCGTGAGGCGCTCCTGCCCGTGAAGGCCGCCCGAAGCTTCGCCCGCAACATAGAGTCTCGGAATCGGCGCGCCGTCGCGAAGGCGGATTGCCTGAGCCTTTTCATTGGTGCGGATGCCGCCCGGCGTGTAGTTGAGGCGGGGCGTCACGACCATCGTGTAGAAGGGGCCTTCCGCGGAAAGCGGCTCCACCTTGCGCCCGGAGCGCTCCATGGGCTTATTGAACTCCGTGTCCCTGCCGCCGGCAATCAGCTCGTTGTACTTGACGAGGCTTTCCTGGAGCGCCTTGCCGTCGGTGCTGTAGTGCTTCGCAAGTTCATCGAGCGATGCGAATTTGAGAATCGCGCCGTCGATGCCGTTCTTGTCGGCAAGACTCTGCTCGAGACGCTTCATGTTGTGGAATTTTTTGAGCGCCTTTTCGTCCCAGACGATGAAGGGCTTGCGGTCCCCGTTGCGCAGACGATGCTGAAGGACGGCGCTCGCGAGCGTATTGCGCGTTTCGCCTTCGCTCATGAAGCGGCGTCCGGTGGCCGGGTCAATGAGCATGCCCCAGATCATGTCTTCGGTCGGGAGCGGATAGGCAAAGCGGAAAAGCGAAAGCTGCACGGCCTGAGCGCCGGCCGCTTCGAGCGTCTTCAGGGAACCGGCCGTGGCGCCCGCATTGGTGGTCGATACAACGCCCGCGAGGAAGGGAACCTCGGACGAGCGGAAGGCCTTGTCCTGGGCATAGCCGCCGGTTGCGAAAACCACCGCCTGGCGGGCGCGGATCGTCTTCATGACGCCGGTTGCATTCGCCCAGTCGTCGTCTGCATTGCGCGAGAACACATAGCCTTCGCGAACCCGGAGGCCGGAGGCTTCACCCTTTTCATTGAAAAGCACTTCCTCGGCGCGGCACTTCGTGCGGATCTGAATGTCTGAATGCGCCTTCATCCAGTTCCAGAGCGCGGAAAGCATGCCGGCGCCGCCCCCTTGTGCGGAAAGGCCGCGCGCAACGCTGTGGCCGCCGAGCTTGAGGAGACGCCCGTCCCACTTGACGCCGTGAGCGGTGAGGAAAGATTCCACGCGGGCGGTGGTCTTTGCCATCAGGAGAGCGCGTTCATAGCTTCCGAAGCCGCCCGAAACCTTCGCCATGTCGCCGGCGAGGAGTTCGGGAGCGTCCTTGACGCCTTTTTCCTTCTGAAGCGGAGAGCCGACGCAGGCAAAGTCGAGACCGGACACGAGAGACGTGCCGCCGGGGAAGGACATTTTCTCGAGCATCAGGACTTTGGAGCCTTTTTCAGCTGCGGCAATGGCGGCAATCGTCCCGGCGATGCCCGTGCCGACCACGATCACGTCGACTTCTTCATCCCATTTGCGGTCGGC
>OGRB01001350.1_pt1 | contig 15700 bp, 7 predicted proteins | sample 1553371 | NCBI WGS metagenome assembly OGRB01 (sample SAMEA2580027, study PRJEB22360) | human gut metagenome | reverse complement strand
GACACGAGGATTTTCAGTCCTCTGCTCTACCAACTGAGCTATCTGGGCATCTCATAAGCATCAAGTTTTCTTTCTCAATGCCAACAAAGAGTATTTTACAATATAATCAAGAAAATGTCAAGTATATTTTTTCTTTTTTTACTTAAGTTGCTTTTTTTCAATTTCATTTTCTTCATGTAGATCTGTAATTAAATCCCCGTCTATATAGGTTCCACACACGATTGTACGGTCAAAACTGTTTGGAACGCAGGTGGAAAACGCAATCACGTGTCCATCCTCCCTCAGCTTTACATCTCCCTGCATACTGTTTCGCAGCTTTAACTCACTTTGCCATTTAGAAAAATCCTCTCCCCATCCGTCAAAAGATCTCTGAAAAACATCTGCTGCGCGATGGCACTGGAAAATGGAGAAAATCTGATAACGGTAGTTACCTTCTGGAGTCAGAATCCAGAAATATGGTTCTTCATCGTATAAGGTTTGATCTTTAAGCCTAGCCAGATCTGACAACATCGAACCATCACGAACATTATGACCATAGATAATAGAGTATGGTGATGAAAAATCATCTGCCATACGGTAGTCCATAAAAATGCATCCTGCTTTTGAGGTATCACTCGATAGGTCGTAAGTTCGATGCACATAATATTCATTGTCATCAGCCTGCAAAACAGGATAAGATATCTGCGGCAGTCCTGTAAAATACACCCAACCAATGATATCCTCATTAATCTTCTTTAACTCATCCCAGTCAACAGAAATAGGAGCACTTTTTGAAATGCGCTTTTTTCTTTTTCGATACTTTTTTGTCCCATTATCCAAATATTCTTCAGTTTCCAAATAATCTTTTGTTGTTTCTTCTGCTTCGTTTTCTTTTTCTTCCGATTTTATAACCTCATCACGAAGATCAGAATATAAGTCACGATCTTTTGAGTAATCCGCATAGTAGCGATACAGCTTCCATCCAGCCCACGCTACCACACAAAACAAAACAAATAAAAGCACAAGAAGCAACACGGTGCTGATTCTGATTTTCTTTTTTTTCATAAATGTATCCAAAGCTCCTTTCCCGCAGATTCAACTTGTCTCGTGAATATATTTTTTCAGGATTCCCCGAAGGGAATCCCTTCAGGCTTTTATGCCTGTTTTCTCTTTCTTCTCACCTGTACCGCTACTACTGCTACTGCGGCTGCGAGTGCTGCCAGCAGGCTCAGTACATACGGCATCGGACTCGAATCATCTCCTGTTACTACTGGTGGAATCACTGGCTGTACCGATACGCTTACCGTCTGATCCTCATCATTAAGATCACTGTGATCAACGATCGGGTTACCCTGTGTGTCATACATTGTCTCAAAGACTACCAGTGTCTTTCCCTGCAGCTTTGTGGTATCAAATGTGAAGGTTACTTCTGCACTTCCATCTGATGCCTCAGCTGTAAAGGTAGTTTTTGCGGTTACACCAATCGGCTGGCCGCTTGCCTTATCCATAATGGTTCCCTTTAATACATAGGTCTTTCCTTCCGTCAGACCCTTGTACGTTACGGTATCCACTAAGGTTACATTTGTTCCCAGTACCATGGTCTTTGAACCGTCGGTACCATTTACTGCTGTTGTGTGAATCTCTGGATAAGAAATCGTCTGATCATCATCAGTAAGATCTTCATGACTTCCGATGGAGATTCCCTCATAGGTGATGTCCTCAAAAGCAACAATCTTCTTTCCTGCAAGTGCGGATGAGTCAAACGTAAACTCTAAGATGATGCTTCCGTCTGCTTCTTCTGCAACAAAGGTCTTTTCTGTCGTTACTTCCTTTCCGTCAACTTTTAACGGCTCGCCTGTTTCCTTAACCATAAGTTTTCCGCTTACGGTATACTCCTTGCCAGGAATCAGGTTCGTGTAGAATACTTCATCCAGTACGGTAGTTTCCTTTGCAACAACGCCGTCATGATCTCCCGTTACCTTGTCGGTTGCGGTTGTATGAATTTCCGGTATACGGACGGTCTGGCCTTCATCGGTAAGATCGGCATGTACTGCAACTTCCTTACCTTCTGTGGTAAGAGACTCAAATGCAACCAGTGACTTTCCAGCCAATGCGAAAGAATCGAACTTGAAAGTGATATCAATACTTCCATCCTTTTCTTCTGCGATGAATGTTTCAGATGCGGTAATCTCATTGCCCTCGGCATCTGTGATTACTTCTCCGTTAACCTTATCAACAAGCTTTCCGGTCATTACATACTCGCGGCCAACCTCTAAACCCTTGTATTCTACTGTATCAACGATAACAGCATCTTCCTTCGCCTTCTCAATGTGATCTTCTGTATCCTGTCCCAGTGCGGTTGTACCGATCTCTGGAATATATACAGTCTGATCTTCGTCCTCAATATCTTCATGAACGGCAATCTCAATACCCTTATACTCTAAGTGCTCAAATGCAACAACAGTAGTCGGTGCGATTGCAGATGCATCAAATGTAAAGATTACATCAACACTTCCTTCAGACTTCTCAGGTGTAAATGTAGTCTCGACAGTGATCGGCTTATCGTCGATAAGTACCTCTTCACCTGTCTCCTTGTTCATAAGCACTCCCTTAACGGTGTACTCCTTGCCGGATAACAGATGACTGTAATGTACGGTATCAATGATGGTTGCAGTCTCTTCGGACTTCGTATGGTTAATCTCAGTCTTCTGATCGGCTGCCGTGGTGTGGATCTCTGGAATATAAACCGTCTGACCCTCATCGGTAAGATCATGATGTCTTCCGACCTCTTTGCCTTCCGTGTAAAGAGTTTCGAATACAACGGTTGTTGTACCTGCAAGCTTAGAAGCATCCAGTGTGTAGGTTAATGTGATGGTCATGTCTGCCTTATCAGCAACAAAGGTTTCCTCGGATACGATCTGCTTTTCATCAACAAGAAGCTCTTTTCCAGTCGTCTTGTCCATCAGAACACCCTTAACAGTATACTCGTTACCAACCTTCAATCCTGTCAGTGCAACTTTATCAGTAATTGTTACCTCTTTGTTTGCACCAGTTACATGATCCTCAGTGTCAGTTGCGGTTGCTGTGGTATGGACATCCGGGATATAAACGGTTTGGTTCTCATCCTTAATGTCCGCATGAACAGCGACTTCGATTCCCTTGTACTCCATAGACTCAAATGCGACTACGGTAGTTCCTGCGATTGCACTTGCATCAAACTCAAATACAATGTCAACGTTTCCTTCTGCCTTTTCAGCAGTGAAAATGGTGCTTGCAGTTACCTTCTTTCCATCAATCAGAACAGCTTCGCCGGTTACCTTGTTCATCAATGTTCCAGTGACAGTATATTCCTTGCCTGGAAGCAATGAAGAATAGATAACTGTATCAATAATCGTAGCCTTTGGCAATGCCTCAGTGTGATCAATTTTTGTAATGCCATCCTTTGCATGGGTACGAATCTTTGGAAGGTATACCGTCTGTGCCTCATCCCCGATCTCTGCATGGATACCGACTTCCTTACCTTCAGTGTACAGAGTTTCAAATACAACAATCATGGTATCCTCTAATGCAGATCCGTCAAACTTAAAGGTAACATCAACTGTTCCCTTCTGTGCCTTTACTGTAAATGTGCTCTCTGCGGTTACTTCCTTACCATTTACGGTGATGACCTTTCCTGTTGCCTTATTCATAAGAACACCCTTTACGGTGTACTCTCTGTCAACTTCAAGTCCTTCATAGGAAACAGTATCAACAATAGTTACTTCCTTCTTTGCCTCTGTTACATGATCCTTTGTATCATCTGCGATTGCTGTTGTACGTACCTTCGGGATATAAACGGTCTGATCCTTGTCCTCAATATCAGCATGTACGGCGATCTGGATCTTCTTATATGTAAGCGTCTCAAATGCAACTACTGTCTTAGGTGCTACAACACTTGCATCAAAGGTAAAGATTACATCTACTGTTCCGTCAGGTGTGGTCGGAACAAACTCAGTACTTGCAGTAATGGTCTTTCCGTTAACCATCAGGGCATTTCCTGCGGATGTCATTAAAACACCCTTCATTACATATGTTTTTCCAGGAAGCAGATGTGTATAGGTTACGGTATCAACGACAGTTGCGTTACTGTCTGCCAGTACCTGATTCAATCCGGTATTGGCATCGAGTGCCTTTGTGCGGATCTTTGGAATATATACGGTCTGGCCCTTGTCATTGATATCTGCATGAACGGCATATTTTTTACCGTCATGATCAATCTGCTCAAAAGCAACGAATGTCTTTCCTGCTAAGGAAACACCTGCAAATGTAAAGGTGATGTCAATGTTTCCATCAGCAGACGGTGCCGTAAACTCCTTTGATGCGGTAATTGCATTGCCGTCATCATCAAGAGCAGCCTCACCTGTCTCTGCATCCATCAGTGTTCCAGTAACTGTGTAGGTATCTCCTTTTTTAAGACCTGTATAAGCTACCGTATCCACGATTGTGATGGAATCTGTTGCATTGGATACATGATCCTCGGTTACATTATCGCGTGCCGTTGTCTGAATACCAGGGAATGTAACGGTCTGGTTTTCATCGTCCTTATCCTTATGTTCTGCACAAAACTCTCCATTTACGGAAAGCTCCTCAAATGCAACTACTGACTTTCCAACAAGCTCAGATGCATCGAATGTAAAGGTAACATCCTGAGTACCGTTCTTTTCTGTCGGAGTAAAGTCAACAGTTTCTGTCATCAGCGCGGTTAGTGCATCACCTTCCTTAACATAAAGGGTCCCAGTTAAGGTATAAGTCTTATCTGTATCAAGGTTCTTATAGGCAACATGATCGGTTAAGGTAATGGTGGATACAGGTTCTGTGAAATGTTCTCCATTTACGTCAACCAGTGTTGTTTTAATTCCCATCGGAACGTTGTTGACTGTTCCAAGATCAAGAACCTTTCCGTCAGTGTCGATTGTGAAGGTGTTGGTATACATCTTCATGCTTCTGGTTGCTTCGGTCTTTAACTCGGTGATGGTGTATGTTCCATATACAAATGAGCCGTAAGAATCACTTGCGCTTGTCATGGTTCCTTCGCTGCCCATGCCAAACCAAAGTCCTGCATCCTTTGCCAGAGAGTCAATTACGCTCTGCGGAACAACATCCTTATCACCATACTTTGAAAGAACATCATCGTTTGCATTGGTATTTGTGGTCTTTCCAGTTGCGGAAGTGAAGTTTCCATTCGCATCAGTTAAGATGTAATGTGTTTCGCCAGTTGCGTTGTTGGTAATACAAAACGGAATGTAAGCAAGTGTTTCTTCTGTCTCTGCATTTTTCTTCACGAAGGACAGATCACCACGAACAACACGGTCTGTAAAGGTAACTGCATTCATGTTTGTCTCATACTGAATGAAAGCTCCACCCTGATACTCAACAACATTGAAATAATGGATTTGACCATCATTCGTGTAATAATTATTTGCTGATTTTTCTCTAACAGCATAATGACCAATCGGATACTGAGTAATCATGGTCACATTTCCCTCGGCATCTGAGGTTACTGTCTCAATTGTCTCACCCTTTTTATAAGTGGTATTGCCAATGATAACAGAATCATCTAAACAATAAACCTCAAAGGTGATACCGGCAAAGTTTGTTCCACCCATAGAAGCTTTCTTATTAAGCTCAAGATCATGTTTTTCCATCTTTGGAGTGCCGTTGATCTGACGCTCTGCGTATGTTAAGGTTACGGCAGTCTCATCATCCAGAGACGTTGAAAGAGCATTGCCGCTCTTTAAATATACTGCCGAGTTTTCATCAACCAGCTGGAATAAATATACGTTATTAGTCCCTGAAATCGTTGCACCAGTTTTTGCACTGCTTACAACAGCTCCATCTTTTGTAAAGCCTGCCGGTGCTTTTGTTTCTTCAACAGTAATGGTTCCAAGTGGAATAACGTAAGTTCCAGTATTGTTTTTTCCAAAAACTGCACCTGCACTATTACTATTTGGAACAATACACTCGTCTCTTAAGGAAGCATAATAGCTTCCATCTGAATGTTTTTTTGTCTGAATTACCCATACAGTTGACTTTACATCTGGATCTGCTTTAATTTCTGCTACACTAATATACTGTTTAGGATAATAAGTAATGGTGTATTCAGCGCCAGACAAGTCAGCTATAGTCGTTCCATCGCTATTGATTTTATTTATCTGAATGCCTAACGGATCGTTTAATGGAACATCTGTTGTCTCACACATGACAGGAACATCAGCTGTTGTTCCTGCCGTTACATTCACCGTGTAAACAGTACCGTTTGTCTGATAGCCTGATCCCGGAGCTGCATCTGCTTCTCTTACATAATAAGTGCCCTCTGGCAGCTCATATGGCTGGCTGTAGCCGTTTGCATCAAGTTTAACAACAGTTACCGGATTTCTGCACTCAGCGTCAGTGAAGATACCATACGGAATGCCTTCAAAGTTATAGCAGCTGTTTCCATTGGTGATTGCCGGATCTGCTGAAGATTTATGAATCTTTAAATATCCATTCTTTGGTGCTGACGGATATACGATACTGATTGTTGCAAATGCACATTGATAGTTATGAGAATGCACAATACCGCCAACCTGCAGCATTGATGTTACGACCTTAAAGGTTGCATACATGTTACCGTCTCCTCCGTCATGCACATCGGTACACTGGAGTGCCACATTTGGATGGTAATGTCCACATCCTTCATCTATTGCATAATCCTTTTGGGTACGTCCTGTAAAAGTACTAATCGCATCTACGATATCCTGTGGTGTACTTGCTGATTCATTACCCCATGCGTGCATACAGGAAAGAAGGACATTGGTTCCCTCCAGATTTAAAACCTTTCCACCAGTACCGCTTACCGCACCAAGTCCGTCAGTTCTGTAGCCAAAGATTTTATTGTAACCAAGATTAACGGAACTGCCATTGTATGATGCTCGTTTACTGATATTTGCCGCAGTCATCTGCACCATATAGCCTGGGTCTGCCGAATTGGTATTTAACTGTGTCTTAAACCAAGAGCTGATCTGTGGTTCTACACCAAGTCCGTTATATAAGCAGAAAGACTGTGCATCATGTGTCGGAACTTCGGTTGCACCAATATGCATACCTCCCCGATTATCATATGCAGTTGTAACGCCTGTAATAGTCAGTGCAGTATTGGCATAAATAAATTTATCTCCTACCGCAAGATTTTTCGGTACGCTTCCCTGATCAAGCTTTAAATAAGCGCCATTATACATCTCTGCTGCAAGATTTATACTCTCATCAGCTGAAACTGATCCGATCAATCCCGCAGTAGTTACTTCGGCTGCCATTGAGTACTTTGATGCGGCATTATATCCGATAAGTACATCCAGACTTCCTACTGCATTTGCATCGTTAACAACAAACTGCAGAACCTTTCCGTCATTCATACTTCCCACACTGTCCGGAAGGCTTGCACCGCGGTTGATGGATGCAGATACAAGATAGTTGTCAACAGAATCGTCGTAATCATCGTTAAATACTCTCACTGTTGCGGTTCCTGCCAGCAGGTTTAAGGTTGCCGGAAGGAATCTTTCAGTCATATCCGGATATACTACGTCAGCTGCGATAGTAATCTCACCTGATGGTGTGAATCCGTAAAGAACCTGAATACGAAGTCCGAAGGAAATGCCATACAGCGTTCCCATATCGGATACATACTGCTCCGTGAAGCAGTACTGGTAACGGCTGCTCGGAATACGATAAACACCATTTCCAAGATATTCTATATCCGTAAATGCCTGTGCCTCAACACCGCCGTTATAGAAGCTTGTTGCCGGCTGATAGTCAGCAGACTCAACACCATTTAATGTCGGAACAGTGGAAACAACGTAGTAGTTTCCGTCAGCTCCATGATAGACAGGAACGGTTTCCTTAAACATCTCCGGATTTAATCCAAGAATGTAATCATTTGAGTACCAGTCTGCATTAGAGTCAAGCAGTCCGTCAATGGTGGTAACACCTGCCTGAACCTTAGACGGATCTACATAAGTGTTGTAAAACTGCATTGTCTGCTCGGTACGTTGCAGAGATACTCCTGTCATAGCTTCTGCAAATGCATCATAGCTTGCATAATCCCATGTACGGTCTGCGGTAAATTCTTCATCGTCAATTACATCCACGAAATCTTTTTCATCCATCTCTGCCATCATTTCCCTGATGGAAAGATATCTTCTGTACTGCTCAAATGTCATGGACTCTACAAAGTCAGTCAGTTCTTCCTCGGACAGCTTGTGGATATACTTTGCAACATCCAAATCACTAGCTGCATCATAGTCAAATCCGAAGCTTTCTAAAAGCTGATCCTCTTGTGCGCCATACTGTGCCATCCATACAAGCTGATAGTCATACTCTCCAAGACTGCTGATGAATTCATAGAATGCATCACTCTCATCTCCACCAATTGCTTCGATGTAAGAAATGATATCTTCCCTTGTTGCGACAGACAGGTCGATTGTCGGTTCTTCGCTTGAAGTCTCTTCAACCATCTCTGTTTCAGTCACTTCTTCTGTTTCATTTTCAAATTCAGCTGTTGTTTCGTTTTCCTGTGTTTCATCCGGTCCACGTGTTTCATTTGCAGATGTTTCTTCTGCACCCTCTCCAGAGGTCTGGACTTCTTCTGTACAAACTTCTTCTGTCGTTTCAGGCACCGGCTGCATTTCTGATGCTGACGTCTGTGCTTCACTAGCTGCCGTCTCTGATGTGGTCTGTTCCTGCGTCTTGCTTACTGCCGTCTCTGATACGGTCTGCACCTGTGTCTCTGCAGTTGTTTCCTCAAGCGTGCTTTCGACTGCCACGGACGATGTCTCAAGCTCTGATGCCATGGTGTTTACTGGTGTCAGCGTTGTCGATACGCTCATAAGTACTGCCATCAGTGTAGAAGTCAATCTCTTTCCTTTTTTGTTTTTTAAATTCATCGTCATGCCTTTCTTTGGGAAATCCCGTCAGAAAATCTGACAGAATCTGTTTGTTGCTTATTGCCTGCCTTTAAAACAGGCGGTCCTCTTAGACGATCCATAACTGTTTTCCTTTCTGTTTCTTCCACGAAAAAAGGTCATGGCATCTCTGCCACAACCTTTACACAGTATTCTGTGTTTTCTCGCATGTCCAAACTGAACACAATGTAAAAAGAGCATGAAAAAAGCACCAACAATAAATCCTGTTATTTTCAGAAGTTATGCAGATGCTTTTTCTTATGTATTGTTATTTATTTATTAATATCAAAAATCCTCTTGCATCGGATTTCTTACTTTTTGACTCTGGTATCTTGATATATTACTTTCATTTTGCTGCTCCGCAGCCAGAGCAGGTATAACCAGTAATTACTGTCTCATCCCATGCTGCCTGATCCACTACCTGTTCGTTGTGACCTGTTGCATCATGATGGACGATTGTCGTCTCTGCCTCGTGATGAACTGTTTGATATGTTGCCTCGTGATGAACTGTTTGGTAAACAGCATCATGGTGCGTTGTTCCAACCTGCATCCATTCATCATGCCAGCTTGACCAACAGCCAGCACCCATATGAACATCAATATCTTCATTTGGATCTAAAAACTTATGACCACACTCATTGCAAATTCCAACCCATGCATAAACCGGTTCATCATACGCATCTGAAATCATCACATTTTCATCATACGCATCCTGAACCAGTACCTGCTCATCCCATGCCGCTTTTGTGATCACTGTCTCGTCCCATGCTGCAAAGTCCTGCACCCACACAGTCTTATACGTTGCATCATGATGGACAACAGATGTCACTGGAACCCATGCATGTGTATGTGCTGTTGTCTGCGGCTGTGTTTCAGGTACTTTGGTTGGCGCTGTCGTACTCAGGCTTGTCGTTGGTGTGCTTGTTGTCGGAGCAACCGTACTCGGTATAGCCGGCTTAGTCTCCGGTGCTTTTGTATTTTCTTCAGAATCTGGCTTACTCTTTCCTTCGAGTGATTCTGCGGCACTTTCTGTTTCTCTGACTGCATCCTCTGTGTCCGAATCGGACACGGCTTCGTTAGTCTGTTTTGCTCCCAGATAAAATACCAACCAGTGATTCGTCTCGGACCGGTAACTGACTAACGGCAGACGATTATACTCATCCTCTGTACACATTACATCCAGAGTACTTTCCTGAAGCTGCCCATCCACTGTCTGATACAATGTAATATCCGCATCCTCTGGAATCTGGAGATTAAAGTCATATGGCTCATCAGTTGTCTGCTGATAAGAAGTAATATCATACAAGGCAATGGTATCATAGTTCTGATAGTCCGCTGTTTGTTCCAGAAGCTGGGCAATGATGGGTTCATCCACGCTGATCCCGGTTACACTGTACTCTTCTGAATCCAGGCTATCCTGAAGTGAAAACAGCACAACTTCAGGCTCAGACTCTACTTCAACTGTTTCTTCTGTTGACTGCTCTGATTCTGATGATAATTCCATCTCTTCTGCATCAACGTTTGGCGCAGTAAGAGTCTCTAGTTCAACTATAATATATCGATCTATAGCTTCGCTTTTTTCTTCTGCTGTAATCGTCCATGAAGCAGATGCCGTTAGTGATACAGCTAACATTACTAACAGCCATTCTGCTTTTTTATTGCTCCATTTCTTCATCCTGTTCCCTCACTTCCTGTATTTTTGTTTTTGCTTTTGTACAGGTTTTAGGGGCAAACTCCTTTGTTTTATAGCTGCTGTAGCCATCATAGCTATAGCTTTGGTCAACACCTTTCATAAATATTTTTTTGTTATTAATCTTATCTGTCAATGCAGCTTTTAGGAGCATTTTGATTTCCACATCTTTAATTGGACTTACCTTCATCGCTGTCAAATACTCTTCTTTATCAACTAAACTCCAGTCAATAACCTTTCCAAGCTCTTTTTTTAATATTTGATCCAGCCAGATACGAATGCTTCGTCCATTTCCTTTCTGAAAAGGATGTGCAATATTCATCTCCACATATTTTTCTACAATCTCATCAAATGTGGACTGTGGCATCTTCTCGATGCTTTCAAGTGCCGCATCCAAATACATAGCAGGTACAAATCGTAAATTCCCTTTTGCAAAATTCACTGTTCGTGTCTGACCGGCAAACTCATAAATATCACTAAAAAGATGTTTATGAATGGTCTGCAGTGCACCGTAGCTGCCAGGCTCTAGTGTATCCAATAGTTTGTTTTTGAACAGCTCTGCCGCCTTTTTCTTACTGAACCTCTCTTCCTCTTTTGCCAGCTCAGTGAAATACGTGATTTCCAACTCGTTTTTCTCGCTCTGCCGTTCATTTATTTCTTCATTATAATCCCCACTGTCTGATTCATCAAGCGACACAATGCCAAGCTGATATCCAAGTGGTGCCAATAGTTTATTCATGGAGCGAATCGTCGGCATCAATTTTCCATTTTCACAGCGGTTAATTGCGATTCTTGACAATCCAGTAATGCGCTCTAATTCTGATTGAGTCATTTTTTGACTTTTTCTCAAGTAGCTGTAATATGCCAGTAATCGCTTTGCCTGTGCTTCTGACTGCTGCTCTATTCCTGACTGCTGTTCTATTTGAATATTGTTCTCATTCATCGTTAATTCCTCCTAGTTTTATTGTATATTATAATATACATCATGTCAAGGCATTTTTTAAATTCTTACACATTTTTTTCTATAGCTCATAGGCGAAAGCTTCATCTGTTTTTTAAAAACATTACTAAAATAAAATACTTCATCGAAGCCTAGTCTTTCGCTAATCTGTGTGATAGTTAAGTCTGTCTGCTGCAGCAGTCTCGCTGCTCGTTCCATGCGCATTTGACAATGATATTTCTGAAGCGTCATTCCTGTTTCTTTCTTAAATACATCATTCAAATGCTTATATGACAATCCCATATATGTCTCAATGTCAACTGAAGAAAATTTCTCTTCACAATGTTTTTGCAGATACGCAATCATCTGATCTGTTCTTTGTCTGCTTAGTGCTACTTTTCTGTCTGATTCACTATCATGGTACAGATTCAATAAAAGGCTGCAAAGCATTGTGTTTTGCAATAGTCTTTCCAGTGGATTTCGCTTTTCAAATAAATCACAAATTTCCTGCATCTGAGCTATATTTGAATAAGATTCCAGTTTCATCTTCTTTGGCAATTGATAAAAAAAGCTATGATTTTCCTTGTTTAAACTGCGGGCATATGTAAAACTTTCAAAAGGATCAAATCTTGTCTGTGCCGTAATTTTCGGAAGATAAAAGTGAAAATAATACCAGCTTGTCATAGGTGGATTTCTCTTCGTTCCATAATGATGACAACCATGTTTAAGAAATAATAATTCTCCTGGCAAAATACAATATTCCTGATCATCCTCAACAACCTGCACTGATCCACTCACAACGTAAATAAGCACATCAAAATCTAATACACGATTAGGATGCACAAAACCATCTTCACTTTTAAAAAAAGCACATTCCCTAAGCAATGGCATTTCATCTGCTGCCAAAAGCAGCTGTTTTTTTTGTAACTCGCTTTCCATATATTATTCCTTTCATACTATGATGTTTGATACCGGATTGCTACGTGCTTTGCACTCCCGCAATCTTCAAATATATTCGCGAAACACAATTTTATATGCGATTATTTTATAAAAAATACCGAATAAATTTCATTTTATTTATTTCATTTCCGATTATACTATAAGTAAATAAAAACGTAAAGGCATTTGCCAGAAAGGATATTATAATTATAATGAAACAATTATCAGGACTTGATGTCACACTACAGGATCAATTATTACTTAACAAAGAGCAGCAAAATATGGACTATCTAATGGAGCTAGAAAGCGATGCTCTGCTGCAAAATTTTACGCAAGAGGCTGGCCGTTATCAAAATTTTGGAAGCAAAAAAATAAAGCATGGCGGCTGGGAAGATCCCTCCTGTCAGCTGCGTGGTCACTTTCTTGGTCACTGGCTGAGCGCAGCTGCCATTCACTATGATGAAACCGGCAATCAGGCTCTGCTTGGCAAAGCAAATGAAATTGTTCATGAACTTCGTCTTTGTCAGCTTGACAATGGCGGCGAATGGGCTGCCTCTATTCCAGAAAAATATTTTCACTGGATTGCTATCAAAAAGCAAGTTTGGGCTCCTCACTATAACGTACACAAAACCTTTATGGGACTTCTTGACATGTATCTATATGCAAAAAATGAGGAAGCCCTCACCATTGCAATTGATTTCTCCAAATGGTTCCTTCGCTACACAGACAATCGTACAAGAGAACAGCTCGATGACATTCTTGATTTTGAAACTGGTGGAATGCTTGAAATATGGGCTCAGCTTTATGATATTACAAAAGACAGCATGTATCTAACCTTAATTGAGCGTTATGACCGTCATCGCCTATTTGATCCTCTTTTAGCTGGAGAAGACGTACTAACAAATATGCATGCCAATACAACTATTCCAGAAATCATCGGCTGTGCCGCCGTTTATGAAGCAACTAAAATTACACGTTATCGTGATATTGTGCTTGCTTACTGGAAATGTGCTGTTACAGATCGTGGCTATTTCGTTACCGGCGGTCAGACAAATGGTGAAATCTGGACACCAAAACATCGCCAGGCCTCACGCCTTGGAGAACGAAATCAAGAGCACTGCAGTGTATACAATATGATTCGTCTTGCAAACATTCTTTTTACCTGGACTGGCGATGTTTCCTATCTGAATTATATTGAAAAAAATCTGTACAATGGCATCCTTGCGCAAGCCTATTGGAAGGAGGATCTTCCAAATGGTCAGATATCTTCTTATCCATCAGAAGGTCTTCTTACATATTTTCTTCCAATGCGCGCTGGATCACGCAAGGGATGGGCTTCCAAAACACAAGACTTCTTCTGCTGTCATGGCTCTGTCGTACAGGCAAATGCTGCCCATAACCAGTATCTGTACTATCAGGATGGTGCAAATTTATATGCTGCTCAATATTTCGACTCCACTGCACGCTTTTCAATTGGCAACACAAATGTTACTTTAATTCAAAAGCAAGATAGCTTAAGCGGAAGCTTCCACATTTCAAGTACAAGCTCTGCTGAACAAGCAATTCATGAAAACACACAGCGTTATCCAATTCAGCCAGACTGTATGGCAATTTGCATGCGCATTGAAATGGATTCCCCTTGCGCTGATTTTTCATTAAAACTTCGCATTCCAGATTGGGCATGTGCACGCACCGATTCCTACGCCGGAAATCCAGCCGTATTTCAGGATGTCTGCTTTGAACTTAACGGCAAACAGATGCCTGTTGATGCAAAAGACGGATTTCTTACCATTCAACGCAACTGGCAAAATGGTGATGAACTTCGCCTTATTCTTCCTCTTTGCATCACTGCAGTCGCTGCAGACGATGATCCAGATCTTGTTGCATTTCGTTTTGGACCAATCGCACTTGCCGGCCTTTGCAGTGAAGAGCGCTCGCTTCACACACACGGTCATGAGCTTCAAACACTTTTGCTTCATGATAATGAACGTGAATGGGGAAACTGGAAACGCACATTCCGCACACGCTATCAGGAAACAGGTATTCGTTTCATCCCTATCTACGACATTGGATATGAACCTTATCAAGTCTATTTTCCGGTAATTCGCGATTAATAGAACCAAAAAACCTGCTAGCAAAAAACTAGCAGGCTTTTTTATTTTATACGAGAAGTGAAAACTGATATAATATTCTGGAAATTTCTGCATTTACTGCATCAATTCCATCCTTCGTTGTATACCAGTTTTCTTTTGTAATATTTCCAATCACCGATGGACTGACAAATATTTTCGCTTCTGGAAAAGATTTTTGATAATACATAAGACTTCTTCTTGCATGTACATTGCGGCAGCACAAAATAGCCTTTTGTATCACTAGTTTATTTTGATCTGTGACAATTCTTGAGTTTTTGGCATTCTCCCATGTGAAGGTTGCCTGATCCTCTTTTAAAATTGCTGATTCATCCACGCCATTTTGAACAAGAACATCTTTTAAAAATTCCCATTCTGTCTTGTACTCCTTGTTATAGCGATCTGCCCGGTCCAAAACACCTGCAAAGTGTCCGACTAGTGTACTGTATTTTCCGCTTGGCAAAATATATGGTGCATAACCTTGTCTGTATAATGCTGCCGCACGCTCAGCATTTTGCGGATATGCATTTCCTGGAATCAATATTATATCAGCCTTTTGCAGCATATCTTCTGCAAAAATGTATTTTGTAATTTCTTCTCTAAAGGATAAAAAATCCATTATGCTTCCTCTTTCTTAATTACCTTATTTTTCTGTAACGACGTCTGCGTCCCTTTACACCAACAATAGCAATCAGAGAACTGATCAAAAGAAACATTGGATAGTACAGTCTTGGCATAACCTGAAAAGCAGAAATCTGACTGCCTAGCTCATTGACTGCTGAAATAGCAACAAGCATCTGTGCACCATATGGTATTACACCCTGAAAAATGCAGGAAAACGTATCCAAAATGGAAGCTGCCTTTCTTGGTGTAATTCCATATTCAACTGCCATTTCCTTTGCAATTGGATTAGCCATTACAATTGCAACTGTATTATTGGCCGTTGCAATATCCATAGCACCAACTAAAAGTCCCATTCCAAGCTGACCGCCTCTTCTTCCTCTAAATGCCTTTCTAATAATTCCTAAAAGTGCCTCGAATCCGCCAT
>OGRB01001349.1_pt1 | contig 15722 bp, 14 predicted proteins | sample 1553371 | NCBI WGS metagenome assembly OGRB01 (sample SAMEA2580027, study PRJEB22360) | human gut metagenome | reverse complement strand
CCTAGGTTTTCTTACGGTCAGCGCAGCAAGTGCGCAGACCTACTGAACAGTTACTCTCATTTTTCTTATGTACGCTCAACCACTCCTCCAGGCGCAGTCTCCGCACGCGTTTTTACAAACCAAATCCCTAATTCTGGTCCTTATACCCAGTCACTTCATAAAACTTCTCAAGACTTCCATACTTAAACACCATCTTAAGCTCACTTCCGATGCTGTTCATCATCGTCTCATCCGGGATCTCGTCGCGGTGGTACCATCCCGCCTCAGAGAGCTCATCTTCCTGAAGCTTGATCTTATCCGGTCCGTCTAACTCCGCAAAAAATCCGATCATCTCCGTGTCAGAGAATGCCCATGGCTGGCTCTTATAATAGCGGATGTTCTTGACCTTCAGTCCGACCTCCTCCATGACCTCACGGTGGATCGTCTCCTCAAAGCTCTCCCCGATCTCCACGAAACCGGCGATCAGCGCGTATCCGCGGTACGGGTTGTTGTTCACGCGGTATCTGGACATTAAAAGTCTGTCCCCGTCGGAGATTGCAACGATGACAGCCGGAGAGATCTTCGGATACTCCGTCTGTCCGCACTCCGGGCACACTAACGCACGCTCAGTCTTGCTGTTCTCCATCAGATGACCACAGCGTCCGCAGTACTTTCTGCTCTCTTTAAAGCGATGAATCTGTGTCGCCGTGATTCCCGCGAAAGCCTGATACATCGGATGCATCTTTCTGTACGCCGCTGTCGAACAGAGTTCATAGACATCGGCATCATATCTCGGCATCTCCGTCACATAGTAATAATGATTTCCATCGATGGCGAACAGATAATACGCGCTTTCTTTCAGCAGCTCTTTGTCCTCCGGGAAATCAGAAAACTTCGGAATCTCGTGATTTTCCTCGTCCACTTTTCTTAATAGTGTCTTACTCTTCTTTATATAAAGGACAAAGTCCTCATCCTGCGCCTTCGGCTGTCCGTAGGTCAGGTCAAATTTATGCGGGTTGATATTCTGGATCATTCCTATACTCCTTATTCGTTGACATAAGTTTCTGCCTCCCCGCAGCACCTCTCAGTTTCTGCTGCCGGACCGGTAAAACCTTAAAATTTTCACATCATTTCCATGATACGACGGGCATTCATTTTTGTCAATCCATCAAAACCTTCCGCTCTGCACAGTCCCTCAAAGAAACTCCGCCATATGTTTCCCTGTTTCGGTTGACGAACATGTTCATTTGCCTTATAATGCCATTCAGTGTCCCTTCACAAAGGGAGAATGTATGTTTATTTGTAACCGTGAAATTTCTTCACGGTTATCTATGTTTTACGAAAGGAGTTACCCAAATGGCAACAGAAAACAAAATGGGCGTCATGCCGCTAAACCGGCTTCTGATCTCCATGTCCGTACCAATGATGATCTCGATGCTCGTCCAGGCACTCTATAACATTGTGGACAGTATGTTCGTCGCGCAGTTAAGCGAGAATGCCCTGACCGCCGTATCCCTGGCGTTCCCGGCGCAGAACCTGATGATCGCCGTGGCGACCGGAACCGGCGTCGGTGTCAATGCTGCTCTCTCAAGAAATCTCGGCGAAAAGAACTTTGATCGCGCCAACAGGATCGCGGACCACGCGCTGTTCCTGGCGGCTATGAGCTACATCGTATTCGCGCTCTTCGGTCTCTTCTTTGCGAGACAGTTCTTCCGTCTCCAGACCGATATCGAGGAGATTGTGGATCTCGGAACTACTTATTTGAGAGTCTGCACGATCGCTTCCTTCGGACTCTTTATGGAGATCGCATGTGAGCGTCTCTTACAGTCTACCGGAAAAACGATTTACTCCATGTACACCCAGGGACTCGGCGCCATCATCAACATCGTCCTGGACCCGATCCTGATCTTCGGTTACTTCGGAGCACCGGCTCTCGGGATCGCCGGTGCCGCAGGCGCCACTGTTTTCGGACAGATCATCGCCTTCGGCCTCGGTTTTTACTTAAATAAGACGAAAAACCACGAGATCACGATCTCCCTCAGGAGCTTTAAGCCCAACGGTGAGATCATCCGCCACATTTACGCGGTGGGCGTTCCGTCCATCATCATGGCATCCATCGGAAGTATCATGACCTTTGGAATCAACAAGATCCTTATTGCCTTTTCTTCCACGGCGACAGCTGTATTCGGTGTCTACTTCAAGCTCCAGAGCTTCGTGTTCATGCCGGTCTTCGGTTTAAACAACGGAACCGTTCCGATCATCGCCTACAACTACGGTGCCGGAAAACCGGACCGAATTATGGGAACCATAAAGCTGGCCGCTGTGTACGCTACAACGATCATGCTGTGCGGCTTCGCTGTCTTCCAGCTCATGCCGGATAAGCTTTTAATGATCTTCAGCGCCTCCGATACGATGCTCTCCATCGGCATTCCGGCACTCCGGATCATCTCCATCAGCTTCCTGTTTGCGGGCTGCTCCATCGTCTGTACTTCCCTGTTCCAGGCACTTGGACATGGAATGCTGAGTTTATGGATCTCCGTGTTCCGTCAGCTTGTCGTTCTTCTGCCGGTGGCATTTATCTTCGCAAGGATCGGTGGTCTTCACACCGTGTGGTTTGCCTTCCCGATCGCCGAAGCTTTCGCGATCATCTTCAGCGGTGTGTGCCTTGTCCATGTGTACCGTAAGGAGATCATTCCGTTGAAAGCACAGCAGGGAAAATAGTTTTTTAATTAAAGAATCGAATTTTTCAGACATGTAAGCTTACGTCCTGACAGGTCGTTTCTCCCGGTTATTTCCGTGTATGAAACGGCTTTGCCAGACTGAAGTTTACATGCCTTTTTGTTATTACCTCTTTTCCGAAGTTCAAAATCATTCCTCGTCTTTTCGCATTCTCCGATGATCTGCATTTCTGTCCGTCAGCATTTTCTTATAAATTTTTTTCAAAAAATATGTGATTTTAACCTTTTAGTTCAAGACAAACCGCGAATTTTATAGTATGATATAGCTACTTACAAAACAGAGGTTCTAAGTCTCATATACCGGCGACAAGGATCCGTCGTCCGTTTCCCTATGAAAATTAAAGAATACGTAACTATTCAGTACCTTCATAGTTACGTGCAAAAATCCATTCCAGATCAGCTTCGCTGATGGGATTTTTGCCTTCCAGCCTATGTTTTCTTACGGTCAGCGCAGCAAGTGCGCAGACCTACTGAACAGTTACAAGAATACTTAACATTACCCGCTGCCAGAAACATTTTTTAATGGCCGACAGCTGACATCAGTCTGCCCTGATTGGAAATTTGGAGGATGATGTATGAAAGAATTATCGAAAACGCTGACCGGAAAAAAGATCCGGGATGAAATGTTAAAAAGAAAGATGACAGTCCGCGATCTCCAGGATGCACTGGAACTGGACAGTCCCCAGTCGATCTATAAGTGGCTTCGCGGGGAATCGCTCCCCTCTCTTCCGAATATGCTGGTCCTCGGTGAACTGTTCAAGGTTCCGTTGGAAAGGCTTCTGGTCCATGAGGACGGAAGTGTCGCTTACCACCGTATCTTCGATGACAGCCTTCCTTACGAGATTGCCTATCTGGTCCAGGACAAAGATGACTTTTCCGTAAAAAGGCGGCATGTGGCACGGGCAGATACCTTCGCGGGAACCTGTTACTCAGGAATCTTTAATCTGCCTCAGGAGTGTCCTCACTCAAAAGCTCCTCATAACTGACATTTAAGACTTTTGCGAAGTATCTCAGTTCAATATCGGTCACAAACCTCTTTCCGCTCTCAATCCTCTGGATCGCGTTCTTATCAAGGTCCAGACCGAGAAGCTGAAGCATATCCGCCAGTCGTTTCTGTGAAACATCGTTCATCCTGCTGCGAAGTTCACGGATCTTGATCCCGCAGATATTGTTCCTGCCGGATATTGACTTGTTTTTGTACATATAATAACACTCCTTGTTTGGCATTCACTAATTGTCACTCCAAACAATATATGTTATTATTGAAACAGTCATGACATTCACTGGATGTCACAAGAAGATTTTATTGGTATGCATTATCAAACCAAAATAATATGATCCTGCTGCCGCACCACAGGAGCAGATCTCTTAAATATACAACTTTTCAAAGGAGGATTTATTTATGGAAATCACAAAAGAATTAAAACAGGATCTCTCCGAGCTGGAATCTGCGTGCAGCAGTTTTCTCGGAAAATATGAATCACAGCTCACGGACGCACTGAATAAGACGAAAATGTCCGCTGAGGACAGCTTGAAAATAGACCTGATGTTAGAACTTGTCACCCACCTCTCCTCCGCGCAGTTCGTCTCTTCCTACATGCAGAAGGATATCGTGAAGGAAGGAATTCTGCTCCAGGATGCGGCCGGAAACTTCACGCTCGGCGGCGATCCTCTTCCGACGATGAGCGATATCGAAGTGTATGTCCACGATGATGAATTAAACCAGGACGTCTGGAAGCGTGTATTTATCGGCGGCGGAACCGAAAAGCGGATCTGCGGTCTGCGCCATCCGGATCTCACTTCCGGAGTCCATGCAAGAATCCGCGGTTAGTTTTTCCCAGGAAAAGTCCATAAAAAAGATCCGCCAGCATACCGTACGAAACTATCTTCGGTATCCTGACAGATCTTTTTTCTTTATTTTGTAACTGTTCAGCGCCTTCTCCCTGTATCTCATACAGTCAACGCGGCAAGTGCGCAGACCTGCAGAACAGTTACTTTATTTCTTACTTATTTGTCTTTTTCTCCTCATACTCCTTCAGCGCCCGCAGTGCCTCCCCTGACAGCGGAAACAGCACTATCAGGTTAAACACCGTCATAAGACCAACGCCCACGTCTCCGAGATCCCACACCACCGTGTACGCCTGCAGTCCGCCGACGAACAGCATGATCAAAGCAAAGATCTTGTAGAGTGTCTGATAAATCCAACGATTTCCGAACAGATACGCAACGTTGGATCTAGCGTAGAACAGGATACCGAGAAACGTTGAGAAGCTGAATAACGCCAGCGTCACCGCGATAAATACCACACCGAACTCACCCATATAGTAGCTCATGACTTTCTGTAAAAGATCCATTCCCGCAAGCCCCGTCGTCAGTTCTTCCGGGACGAGCAGCATGATCATCGCCGTGCAGCTGCAGATCACGATGGTGTCGATAAATACGCCAAGCGCCTGCACGAGGCCGACCTTTACCGGATCGCTCTCATCCGCCGCAGCCGCCGCGCATGGTGCGGAACCGGAACCAGCCTCATTGGAGAACAGGCCGCGCTTCACGCCGTTCATGAGCACCGCGCCAAAGCCGCCCGCCGCGATCTGGCGGAGTCCGAAGGCTTCCGCAAAGATCCTCGCAAACACGCCAGGAACGCTGCTCAAATGGGTCGCGATGATAAACAGGGTGATCACAAAATAGCAGCCCGCCATAATCGGGACGATCACATCAAGGGCGCGGACCGTAGCGTTCTTTCTCATAACGATCACCGCAGAGATCACGACGAGGACTACCGTCGTCACGAGCGGCGAAATTCCGAAGGCATTCTCAAACGCCGACGCCACAGAGTTGCTGATGACCTGGCTGATTCCGCCCCAGCAGATCAGACCAGACAGCGCAAACAGGACCGCGATCACGGAACATTTCATTTTCTTCTTTCTCACCCTCTCCGCATAGCTGTGGATATAGTAAGCCGTACCACCGTGGTAACCGCCGTAGAGCGGGTCCTTTTCCTTATAAAGCTGCGCTAAAGCCGCCTCCACAAACGCTGTGGAGGCCCCAAGCGCCGCCGACAGCCACATCCAGAATACAGCACCGGCACCGCCTGCCGAGATCGCCGCAACGACTCCCACGAGGTTTCCCATTCCCACGCGGGTCGCTGTGGATACAAACAAAGTCTGGATCGGCGACAGGCCGCCTTCCTCCTGTTTCTTTCCGTTCAAAGCCCGGATCATGTCCGGAAACAGGCGGATCGGAAGAAATCTTGTCCGAATCGTAAAATAGACTCCCGTCGGGATCAAAAGCAAAACAAGAAGCGGGATCCCGATCCCATTTCCATTCCCCAGCGGAATCGTAAACAGGTCTCCCCATAAGAAGCGGTACACCGCTTCGACAACTGCTGTTACCATAAGTAAATTTTCTCCTTTTCGATATAACATGACAGACAGGCACCCGCTCCCCCAAAGCGTACATTTCAAGCTTCAATACTAAAACGCGCCAGTCTGTTAAATTGGCATGTACAAGTTTTTATTATACACGTTTATAATGTGTGCTGTCAAATAATCCTTATGAATAGCTCGTATGTGGGAATGAATTATCAGTTATATTATGAGGTAAAAAATACGCAGCTATTTTAAGCCCCTCAGGTTATCGCGACTGATCCCCCCCTGTTTCGGTCCCCTGAACAAACGACGCTGGTACCCATCCACTCTGATGCTCATGCGAGTCTGAACTTTATCTTCTTGTCCGTATAAACTATGAGGAGCACGCTTTGCGAGCTTCTCAAATTATTGCGGCAGTCTCCAAGGTCTCATTCAATCATGGACTTTGGCTCGTTGCTCGCGTAAATAAAAAAGGACACCTCTTTGGTATCCTTTTTCATCTTTCTAAATGCAGTTTAAATTCATGCTGGCCCAAAGAAAACTACGCGTTCTCCTGCTGCTCCGCTTTCTTCGGCGGCATCACACAGAGATCCTTCACGACCTCCCCCGCCAGGATCAGTCCCGCAACAGACGGAACAAACGCGATACTTCCAGGAATTGCGCGGCGCTCGGTGCATTTATGCTTTGCGCCCGGCGGGCAGATACAGTTTTTCCGGCAGCTGATGCTCATGTCTTCCTGCTGCTCTACCGGCGGCTCTGTGGAATAAACCACCTTTAATTTCTTCACTCCGCGCTTCTTTAACTCGCGGCGCATGACCTTCGCAAGCGGACACATGCTGGTCTTATAGATATCTGCCACATGGAACTGTGTCGGGTCCAGCTTGTTTCCTGCCCCCATGCTGCTGATGACCGGAATCTCACAGCTGATGGCTCTCATGATGATCTCAAGCTTTGCTGTCACGGTGTCCACAGCATCCACCACATAGGAATACTCCGTGAAATCAAATTCGTCGGCGTTTTCCGGAAGGTAAAAGCACTTTCTGACCTCCACCTGAGCGTCCGGGTTGATTTCCAGGATCCGGTCACGCATGACCTCCGCCTTGTACTGTCCGATGGTCTTTCTCGTCGCGATGATCTGTCGGTTGATGTTCGTGAGGCAGACCTTATCGTCATCCACCAGCACAAAAGAGCCGACTCCGCTTCTCGCCAGCGCTTCAGCCACATATCCGCCGACTCCGCCTATGCCAAAGATCGCCACCTTTGCCTTCCCGACGAATTGCCAAAGTTCCCCTCCTTTGCTGTCGCGAGACGGTCCATATTTTCCGCTCCTAAAAGGAGCTGTGTTCTCGAGAACTGATTTAACATATCTAACTCCAATCCTGTCTGTACTTCAATTGACCAGATACCATTATACCCACTAGTTTGATATGTGTAAAGAGAGTGCTTCATTATTTCGCGATTTCACCACTCGATCAGTTACTGACATTGCACGTGTACCGTACCCTCGATCACTCTGTTGTTAGACTTACGGCAACGGATACGCCCCGCACTCCACAATATTCCGATAGGACACCGGATCCGTATCACCTTCCGTGTTGATCAGCAGGATCACGGAATCCGCTCCAAGTCCCAGCGCCTTTCTCGCAGCCTCAAGTTCCGGGCGTTCCAACAGCATCAGTACAGCTCCCATAGTCGATGCCCCGGATTCGCCGGATACGATCACCGGATCATCCCCCGCCGGCTTTGCGTATGCCCGCATGGCATGGGCAGCCGCATAGTCTTTACAGGTAACGTAAGCCGCAGGAACCGATTTTAACACTGGCCAGATAGATTTACACGGTGTTCCGCAGTTTAATCCCGCCATGATGGTCTCCGGCGCTCCGTCCACCGAGCAAAGTTCCCCCGCTTCCCCGGATCTGAAAATACAGTCCGCCACGTCCGGCTCCACGATCATGATCTTCGGCGCCTTCTCCCCGTAATGGTTTACAAGATATCCTGCGACAGCCCCCGCCATGGAGCCGACGCCTGCCTGCAAAAACACATGGGTCGGAATCTCTCCCGCTGCCTCGGTCTGCTCCGCCGCCTCCGATGCCATGGTAAGATACCCGTCCATAATCCAGCCTGGGATCTCCTCATATCCGTCCCAGGAAGTATCCTGGATCAGAAACCATCCGTGCTCCTCACTCATCTTCTTCGCGTAATTTACCGTATCATCGTAATTCCAGTCTGTGACTGTCACCTCCGCCGGACCAGCCTGCCGTACAGCCTCCTCACGAGCCTTTACGGTGCCTTTCGGCATATAGACGTAAGCATGTGCCCCAAAGAGCCCGGAAGCCCAGGAAACGCCCTTTCCGTGGTTTCCATCCGTCGCCGTCACAAACGTGTACTTCGCAGTCTTTTCCCGCACATCCGCTTTCTGAAATTCCGAAAAATCCACCTTTCCTGGATCAAGCCCCAGCTCCCGGCACAGGATCCGAAACATCGCATACGTTCCGCCCAGTCCCTTAAACGCCTTCATCCCGAACCGCTCCGCCTCGTTCTTCACAAAGATTCCTTTTACACCAAGCTTGCCGCCAAGCCCCCGCAGTTGCACCAGAGGTGTCCGGTTATACGCCGGAATACTCTCATGAAATCTCCTCGTCTCCTTCGCCTTTCCCTCAGAAAACGCCGAAAGATCCACCTGATCCACTTCCGGTACATTCATCAAGACTTTTGTTCCGCATTCCTCTTCTAATTTCTTTGCCATAAGAATCCCCTTTCCACGATCTTTCAATTATAAAATTATAACATACGTGCCATAAATTCGCAGTAAAAATCCGGATATTAAAAAGGAAGACCCTTCACGAATCTCTCCACAAAAGGTCTTCCTCCTATACTTTTTCACACATCACAATCGGCTTACGCCTCTTCGATCGCCTTACCAATATCATGTCTCATATACTTATTCTCAAATGATATCCATTCCGTAGCCTCATAAGCCTTCTTTCTGGCTTCCTTCAGATCTTTTCCGGTGGCAGTCACACCGAGAACACGGCCGCCGTTGGTGACGATCTGACCGTTTTCGTTGAATTTTGTGCCGGAGTGGAAGACATAGTAATCGTCTTTTCCCTTGAACTTCTCAAGTCCCTCGATCGGGAATCCTTTTTTATACTCTACCGGGTAGCCGTCGGACGCTAAGATCACACATACTGTCGCGCGGTCATTGTCGAACTTTAAGTCGACCTGATCGAGCGTTCCGTCGATACATGCCTCGAAGACGTCCACAATATCGTTTTCCAGTCTTGGGAGAACGACCTGCGCCTCCGGGTCGCCGAATCTCGCGTTGTACTCCAGGACCTTCGGGCCGTCCGGGGTCAGCATGAGACCGAAGAAGATAACTCCCTTGAACGGTCTTCCCTCTGCCTTCATGGCGTCAACGGTCGGCTGGTAGATATATTTCTTACAGAACCCGTCGACTTCTTTTGTGTAGAACGGGCTCGGAGAGAAGTTGCCCATACCGCCGGTATTTAAGCCCTGGTCGCCGTCCTTCGCACGCTTGTGATCCTGGGCGGAGCTCATGATCTTCACGATATTTCCGTCCACGAAGGACAGTACGGATACCTCACGGCCTGTCATAAACTCCTCGATGACGATCTCATCACCCGCGGAGCCGAACTTCTTATCCATCATCAGGGTCTTAACGCCCTCTTTTGCCTCTTCCAATGTCTGGCAGATCAGAACGCCCTTTCCAAGCGCAAGACCGTCTGCCTTCAGTACGATCGGCATCTTTGCGGTCTCAAGATACTCCAGCGCCTTTTCCGGGTCTGTAAATGTCTCATAAGCCGCTGTCGGGATATTGTACTTCTTCATAAGGTCCTTGGAGAATGCCTTGGAACCCTCGAGGATCGCCGCGTTCTTTCTCGGTCCGAATACACGGAGTCCCTCTTTCTCGAAGACATCAACGATTCCGCCTACAAGCGGATCGTCCATACCGATTACGGTAAGATCGATCTCTTTTTCTTTCGCGAAAGCAACTAATTTATCAAATTCCATGGCACCGATCGGCACGCACTCCGCTACTTCAGAAATACCTGCATTGCCCGGTGCACAGTAGATCTTATCGACCTTCTTGCTCTGTGCGACCTTCCATGCGATCGCATGCTCTCTTCCGCCGCTGCCAACGATTAAAACCTTCATTCGTTTTTCCTCCTGCTTATCAGTGAAGCCGTTCCTGTATACGCCCCGCGCAGCCAGGAACGGCTGTCTTCTATCCTGTATCAGATCTCTCCGTTTGCGATCATGTCGATGGCCTTCGGCAGGATCTTCCACTCTGCCTGTTCCATGACGCGGCGCTGAAGGACCTCCGGCGTGTCACCTTTTTCCACTTCAACAGCCTTCTGTAAGATGATCGGACCGGAATCCATTCCCTCGTCCACAAAATGTACCGTCGCACCGGTGATCTTTACACCTCTCCGAAGAGCAGCCTCATGGACCTTCAATCCGTAAAAGCCGACACCGCAGAAGGACGGAATCAAAGACGGGTGGATATTGATGATCTTATCTCTGTATTTTTCGATCATGGCTGCCGGGATCTTCACGAGATATCCTGCCAGCACGATGAGGTCCAGCTCATAGGAATCGATTTTAGCAACCAGGGCCTCATTGAACTCCTCCCTGGACGCAAAATCCTTCGGGGAAAGACACTCAGCCGGAATCCCATGCTTTTTCGCGCGCTCCAAAGCAAACGCGCCTGCGTTGTTGCTGATGACGACCTCTACCTTCGCATTGCGGATCGTTCCCGCGTCGATGGCATCTAAGATCGCCTGAAGATTCGTTCCTCCGCCGGAAACAAGAACGCCGACTCTTAACATAAGGTCACTCCCTTTTCTCCTGCCTCGATGGATCCGATGATGTACGGGATATCTCCTGCTGCCTTCATGGCTGCCATCGTTGTGCGGACATCTTCCTCAGCGACTGCAACGACCATGCCGATTCCCATGTTGAAGGTATTGTACATGATCTTCTCATCGATCTCGCCCTTTTTCTGCATCAGCGGGAAGATCGGCGGGATCTGGTAGCTGTCTTTATGAATCACAGCGCAGACGCCATCCTTTAACATACGCGGAACATTCTCGTAGAAGCCGCCGCCTGTGATATGGCTGCATGCCTTTACGGTAACGCCTGCTTTTTTCACGTTCTTTAAAGCTTTCACATAGATTCTTGTCGGAGCGAGAAGTGTCTCACCAAGAGTCTTTCCAAGCTCGTCGTAATATGTATTTAAGCCCTCCGCAGTCATCTCTTTCTCAAATACCCTGCGGACAAGAGAGAAACCGTTGGAGTGAACGCCTGTGGAAGCCATTCCGATCAGCACATCACCCGGCTGAAGATCCTCACCTGTGATCATATCCTTTTTATCGCAGACGCCAACGGAGAAACCTGCAAGGTCATACTCATCCTCTGCCATAAGACCCGGATGCTCTGCGGTCTCACCGCCGATCAGGGCAGCTTCAGACTGGAGACAGCCTTCCGCAACACCTTTTACGATATCCGCGATCTTTTCCGGATAGTTCTTGCCGCATGCAATATAGTCTAAGAAGAATAACGGCTCACCGCCTGCACACGCGATATCGTTGACACACATGGCAACTGCGTCGATACCGATGGTGTCATGCTTGTCCATGATCATCGCAAGTTTCACCTTTGTTCCACATCCGTCAGTACCGGAAAGAAGGACCGGCTCCTCCATATCTTTGATCTTTGCGAGGGAGAATGCACCGGAAAATCCGCCAAGACCACCTAAAACTTCCTCACGCATGGTCTTCTTAACATGCTCTTTCATCAGTTCTACAGACTTGTAACCAGCCTCGATATCAACTCCGGCTTTCTTGTAATCCATATGTATTTCCTCCTGGAGAATCTTATGTTCTCGGACATTCTCTGCACATTCTGCATGCTGCATGCGCGATCATGTCCCGATTTCTATATTTTTTATGCTTATATGAGTTTACACTGTGTCTTCATCAGACCCTGCTGGAAACACAATGCCCGGCAGCTACTCCCTTTTCTGTCTGCGGGAACTCTATTTTTAATATCTCTATTACTTGTCATTTTTTCATGGAAGCAAGATACTCTTTGTATCCGATCTTGTCGAGCTTCTTAGCCTTGCTCTCAACTTCCGTCTTCATCTTCTCGGAATAAGCTTTTAATTTTTCAAGGAGTTCCGGATCGGATGCCGCAAGGATCTTTGCCGCAAGGATTCCGGCGTTCTTTCCTCCGTTGATCGCTACGGTCGCTACCGGGATTCCGGACGGCATCTGTACGATAGAATAGAGGGAATCCACGCCGCCTAAGTCAGAAGTCTTCATCGGGATTCCGATGACCGGAAGCGGAAAGATCGCTGCGCACATACCCGGAAGATGAGCTGCCTTGCCTGCGCCGGCGATAATGACCTTCATGCCTTTGCTCTCGGCGCTCTTCGCGTACTCGAAAAATGTATCCGGCTCTCTGTGAGCGGAAATGATCGTCATTTCAAAATCAATACCAAACTGTTCCAGTACCTCGGCAGCCTGTGCCATGATCGGCATATCAGAGTCACTGCCCATTACAATTCCAACTTTTGCCATTGTTTTTTCTCCTTATGAGTGTAACGATTATTGATAAGTAATTCTAATAAATAGCTTTTTAGTAACAATACTTCCTTATCAATCATAATACAAGGTTTTTTTATGCGCGTCAAGTAGGAATCCGTAGATTCTGCCAACTTCATGCAGTGATGTGATACTGCAAAATATAATATTCTTCCTATCCATCGGTCTGTCAGCGGCTTTTCCTGGGATCACAAGTGTCCACACTCAGTGTAATTATGTAAAAACACCCTGAAATACATAAATGAATTACATATTTCAGGGTGTCCTGTCATCAGCTGCATAACCACTGTGTTCATAATTTTCTCTATGCTATTCCGGTTTTGCAGTCTGATAAAACTTTTTGTAACGATTCTGTATCTTCACAGTTACAACTTTTTCTTATTTTTCATCCAGCGGCCTATTTAATTCATCCAGCCCCGCCAGCACAAACCTTCCGTCCAGAATGATATCTGTCTTCGTTCCGTCTGTATGGACTGCGGAAATTCTCTCCAGCTCCTTATATGGGATCGTGATATCCGTGTGGACGCCGAAGTACGCCTTCGAGACATCTTCCTTCCTTAATATAGAAACTTCGTTGTCTCTCGCGATCATCTCCTTGCCGTCCGGATTGTACATCGGGCTGTCCTCAGACCAGCTGTAGCAGGTGTCGCCAACTGCAAAGTGCGGTCCCATCTTCTCGACGATGAGGATCGGCAGGCGGTCCAGAATTCCAAACTTCTCCGCCATGGCGTAGGCCGTCGTGTTCGTTCCGATGGCAAACTCGCCGAGGGGCAGCATCTCATGACCGTTCATGATTCCCTGCACGATGAGACGGTGTCCGGCTTCCTGATCGATCACTCCATTTTCCACGAAGTTATCGCATACCGCTGAAACCACACGGCCGTCCTTGAATTCCATGCGGAGATTCCGGTACTGGATATCTCCGATATAAACCGTTCCCACATTTAAGATTCCGTTCGTTCCCGCAAGCTTCGGGGAAGTGAACACCTCGCCAAGCGGAATATTTACGTCCGCCACACAGTTCTCAAACTTCGTCTGCTTCTCCGGATTGGAAAGTGCTGCCAGCTGGACCTGCATATTCGTCTGGTTCTCCCCTTTTCCGATGACCTCCACATACTCCGCTGTATCGAGAACATCAATGATCTTCTGCTGCATGTCACGGTAAAGTTCGTAATCCAGGGTGTTGATCCGGATCGTCTCCTTAAAGATCTTCGTGAACTGTTCCCCGATTGCCAGAACCGGAAACGCGATGATCGTAAAGCTCGTCTCATCCCCCGGAATATATTCGTTCACCACCGTCATAGAGAGATTCCTGTACTCCAGATAAAGGTTCTGCTGTTTCTCCGTAAACGCCCATGCCTCCGGCTTATTCACTGGCTCAAAGCCCGGCTCGCCGAAGGTCTCGATGACCGCCGGTCCCGCGTAAGCGGCTGCGTCCTCTTTATACTGCTCGTAGGCCGTCTTTAAGACACCGATCTTCCGGTCACGGAACGCCTTATCCATATAGACTGCGCTGTCATAACGATGGTCATAATCATACTGTCTGTTCGGGGAAGAGGATGCGTATCCGCTGTGTCCTGCCGGATTCCGGTTGATGCTGCCCACAGCACTTCTGCAAAAGATCACCGAAAGCCCCGCTGACTCGAAATTTTTTACTGCCTGGCGTACCATGCGTTCAAAACCGATCGGATAACGCACTGACACCGTCTTCTTCTTCGAAAGATCCCGGCCCATGACCTCAAATCCACGGATATATCCGTCAGTATAGGTATCTGCCATCTTCCTGATCTCTTCCTCCGGCAGGCTGTTTAAGAACGCCGCTGTCTTCTCCTCTTCCGGGGAAATATACGCACCGAACCGGTAGAGATACGAGAGATCGGAAAGGTCACTCTCCATGATGATCTTTTTCGCGAAGTCAAGCTTTGGATCCACGCCTTCCTGTACACGGTAAGTCAGAGTCACATCACAGTAGTCGCTGGCGCTCCAGTAGAGCACGTCCTTGATCTCCTTCGCTGCCGGAAGTGTCTCGCCCTCAAAGAGATTGTAGATCTCGATCAGTGCCTCGTTTCCGATCACGAGATCCAGAACACGTCCCTCAAACGCGTAAATGATATCCCCGCGGATCTCCGCATAGAGATAGGAAAGAAGCTTTCCGTACTCCTCCCCCAGTGTCTTCACCGCGTAAGCCGGATTCGTATAGCTTGTCTCATAGTTTTCAGGAAGAACATCCGCATAAAGCTTATGGTTTAACGTTCTTCCCTCTTCCAGTGTCATCTGATCCAGGCTTCCGTCCTCTTTCGCCTTTAAGACCTCGCCGCACTGGATAATGAACTCTGTCACTTTTCTAAAATAATCCCGGTAGTTTTCCGGTACCGTCTCTTCCGTCAGAATTTCCTGGATCCGCGCCATGGAAAGGTCATAGCGCTCTCTGATCAGATCTTGTTCCATGTGTCATGCCTCCATTTCACGTTCATTTTCCGCACCTGAAAAAGATGCGCTCCGGACCGCTATTCCCGGTTCCGCCCTGTCATCTTTACAGCGCAAACACGATCATCAGTACCCACACCAGCAGCAGGATCCCCGCCGCCGCAAGGCTGATCTTCGCCAGAAGATAATTCTTCTCTTTCTCCATCATGGCAAATACACCATAGACCACCGATGACACCGCAATGATAATACTGCAAAAACCCAGAGCCGCAGCCGCAAGCGGTGCATTCCCCTGGGTATAGTACGAAAAGCTGATGGCGGCGGCATAAAAGACAAGTGCCGCCGCTAAACTATTCTTTGCAAACGGCTTTTTTATATACGATACTTTATTTCCGATTCGTTCCACTGTATCTCTCCCAAACGCCTCTCGCAAGGACAAAAATAATATACCCGGCAAAACCACCGATGGTATTTAAGAGCAGGTCATCCACATCAAAGCTTCCGACTTTGCCGACAAGCTGCATCGTCTCCACAAGAAGACTCATGGCAAAGCTTAAGAGTACTGTGATATACCAGTGTCTCGT
>OGRB01001323.1_pt1 | contig 16123 bp, 19 predicted proteins | sample 1553371 | NCBI WGS metagenome assembly OGRB01 (sample SAMEA2580027, study PRJEB22360) | human gut metagenome | reverse complement strand
TTCTTACCAAAAAGGAGTTATTTTTTACCAAAAACACAAACTATTTTACACTACCTGCAATTTTCCACTCTCGTCTGTTTATTTGTCCTCCAAAAATACCAATATCAAATATACATTGCGATTTATGTCCTCTTGTGAATACCAGCCCATTCGAACCACTATTTTTCAGAAGCAGAATCGTTGATACCTCATCCACACGATTACAACTCATGCTTCCGCATGGAAGCAAACGGCAAAATCTTGTGATATAATCTACTACTGCATCCGGTTAGTTTCTAAACTATAACCGGATACAACCTGGCCAATTTAATTCGTGCATCCTGCGTCTTAAACTGCCAGTTGATTTTTGCACATTCTGCATTACGCCTGATAATCCATGTACGAACCTGTTGTTTAAAACTTTCCAAATCTGGCAGTGGCTTCCCCAGGGCCTGGCGGCTCATGATGCCGATTTCTATCTCTGCCATGTCCAGCCAGCTACCATGTTTTGGCGTGTAATGCCATTCAAAGCGTTCTGCAAGCCTGCGTGCTTCTTCCGGTGGGAAAGCCTTATATAATGAAGCTGGAGAATGGGTATTTAGATTGTCGGTAACAAGAACTATTTTTTCCGTCCGTGGGTACAGGGTGTCGGAAGTATACCGGAGAATTTCTGCAAAATCCAATGCTGTGCGGGTCTGTGTTACAACCGTTTCCCTCCTGCCTGCCAGGGGTTCAAAAATCATGAAGACATCTGCAACACCGTTGCGGACATACACGAAATCTACTTTTTCAGGCTGGCCTGGTTCACAGGGAATACGTGTTTCCTTTATGAGCTGTTTGTTCGTTTCATCTATGCAGACGACAGGACGGAGAGGGTCATACGGGCGCTGATATACCTCCAGCACGTCCTCCATCTTCGCTACGAACTCGGCGTCTGCTTCCGGAATGCACCATTCCTTTACGAGCCACGGCTTGATTTCGTTTTTTTCATAACCTCGCAGACGGTACTGTCCGTAATGTAATCGACCACTTCCAGGCGGATCAGTTCATCCGCGATTGCCTGCATAGTCCAGCGTGAGGTTCCTTCCGGCGGTTCCGAACAGGCTATGGCACATATCCGGGCCTCCACATCGCCCGTCACCTTGCGACGGCGGTTTTCTTGTACCTTCCGCCCAAGGGCTGCCTCCATCCCTCCCATGACAAACCGTTGCGCAATACCTGCAATGGTGGAACGGGCGGCTCCATACGCATCTTTGATGCGGTCATATGTCCATGCCTTGTTTTCAGGCTTCTGATCCAACTTTAGCAGTATCTGTGCATGCTTTATGCGATAGCCCTTTCCGCCTTTTTGTATTATTGCTTTCAGCTCCTGTATTTCATCGTTTGTCAGCGTGACAATGTAGCGTGGCATATCTGCGTCCTCCAATACCGTTTTTGATGGAGTATAGCAAATTTTTTCAGTACTGTAAAGTATTGTTACTAACCGGATGCAGCACTAGAATCATTTGTCGTTCCCTCTGTGTATATCGCACCTCCACGGTAACCCGCACTGTTATTACAGATTTCTGCATTTCCTTTGATGGTTACTGCTGAATACTATGCTGAAATTGCACCACCTAATCCGCCAGAGACATTACCGTATTCGTCAGGAGCTGTTGCAATGGCTGTATTTTCATTGATGGTTCCAGATTCGATTTCTGCTTCAGAATAAATCAGATAAATTCCGCCACCTTCGCCGCGCATATCTTTAGGAGAAGGTTCTGTTGTTACTGTATTTTGGGTGATCTGGCAGCTTTCCCCATTTATAAACAATTTAGAAATAGACAAGTAGACACCTGCGCCCTGTCCACTTTTATTATGAATAATACTGCCTCCTTTTAAACTTACGTTTGAATCATTTATCGCATATATTCCACTGCCTCTTATTGACTGATTATCACTGATTGTACCCCCGTTTATGTTAATGTTTGAGTAAGACGAAAATATTCCACCGCCATATTCAACTGTGTTCTGCTTATCTCCCAGGATTTTACCACCATTCAGATTTACAGTACTATCGTATGATACAATAATACAACTGTTTCCCGGGAACGGTCCAATCTCAGTACCATCCGCTATAGTCAACGTTGCCAACCTTCCAGTCACTTCAATAGGATAATTAGAGAACTGGCAAGACTTACCATCCGGTGTTTTATTATTTATTATTATGTTTTCTAATGTTACCTTACCTCTACTTATATACAGCATACCTGACATATTGCTTTTTCCAGGGCGAAATGTCACATTGCTCAGTTTGATATCACTATCGACCTCCACACGATCAAGAAGAAAAATATCGCCACCTTGTGCAAGCTCTACGGCTTTCGAAAGAGTATTTACGGCAGACGTAGCACTCTCTCCAGTATTACCATCGTTTCCAGATGACGGATTCAGGTAAACAGCCGCTTTTTCTTCTGTCTGCGCAGCTAGAACGCTGTCATCGGAAAACCCGCTTGCCTCATTTTCGCTGGAAAATCCGGTACGTCCTGAATCTTCGCAGTTATCTTCGATCTCAAAGGTATGTTCTGGCTCCATCATACCTTCGTCTTCTGCATCGGATATTGCAGCTGCCGGAGTCTCTTCTCCTGCATCTTCGGAAACGATCAGCTGACTACCATCAGTAAAAGTGTCTGCCAATACCGGAGTTACCGCCATCGTTGCGGACATAACGATACTCAATGCCCATGAAACAGTTTTTTTGAAACACTTTTTCTTCATACTTCCACCTTTCCTTTCTTTAATACATGATCTTCTACGTCTTGACTCTTTTGTCCTCTTTTTCTGAATTTGATACATAATACAGTAATCACGACTGCCACAGTAAAGGAAATGACAGCCACCAACACATAACCGCCTGCGCCTTCATGCAGCAGAATTGTGCCGTACATTCCCGTAGCGTTTATTGGCTGGCTTTGCATTATCCCCACCGCCCCCACAAGGGACAAAAACAGCAGGATACACAGAATGGATAAACGCCTGACTGTGCGCCGCTCCTGGCGGCGGTGGTATTCATGTATTCGCTTTTTTACCAATTTGATACGCTTTTCTGTATCATACATGTCTTCCATCCTCCTTTCATAAAAAAGTCCTAAAAAGTCTTTCACTTATATAGGTACAAAAAAAACGAAAAACTCTCACCTGAAAATAAAATTTTTTTTAAAAAATTTGAGAGCTGCCGAAACAGCTCCCAAAAGAGAAAAATCAGGTATCTAACTGCGGAAGATCAGTTTGGATCAGTACAGTCAGCAGATAAGCAATACTGCACCGCCTTTCCTGTGTCTGTCAGCAGTGCAAACAGACTGCCTGTACACAGAAAATCAAACCAGCAATTTTCTTTATATGAAAAAAGAGACACGTAACGTGCCTCTTATATGCTGTCTCCACGGATATTTTCCGCGGAAACAGTGACAAACAGATCATTCTACAGTCAGCACCAGACCGATGTCTGATGTGAAGGTGCCTTTCAGAGTTTTTACCTCGTAGCTGTCGCTTGCAAAGGTCAGGATAAAATATCTGCCCTTGTTACAGTAGTCTACAAGATATCCATAGCCGTATAACTGATCCAGTGCCTTTGACAGCTGCTTGCTCGGCTTTAATACCAGTTCATTACCGGAATCTGATACCACAGCAAGTTCATCTGCTGTCTTGATAAGCATGAACTTGTCCACGTTTTCCTCCGCGGAGGATACCTTGGATGCCAGCTCAATGCTTCTCAATTCATTATATTTTCGGCTGTAAATGTTGGTAAACGGTTTTCCGTTAAACTCACCCTGGAATACAATGAAGTTATCCGTGCTTATGACATACTTGCCAAGCGGGGTATCGATCTCATGGGCTTCATCTGGATCGGTATCATACTCCTCATGGTCGAGCAGACTTCCTTCGCTGTCGTAGATCACATACCCAGACGCATCCACAATCTCTTCTGTCGTCTTTTCATCCCCTTCTCCCTTTTCTTCCATATGAGTTCTGGAATAGTAAAGAAGAAGATTGTCGTTCGCCAGAGTTACTTTTTCCGGAACTGGAATCGTTATCCCTTTCAGTGCTGAACGGAACTCTTTACCTACATAATTTGGATCAAAGTACATCAGGGAGATTTTATCTTCCCCTGCCTTTACTCCAAGAAGGATCTTATGCGGGAAAATGGCTAAGATATGGTCGATCTCGATCTCTCCCTGCTCCGCAGCAGGATGTCCGTTCTTTACCAGTACTCCGTCAGAGACATACCAGTTTTCCGCAACAAGATTCTCATAGGAATCTTTAATCACACGAAAACAGATAGCGTTTTTCTCTGTCATGGTTACTTCCGGCTGTCCATCGACACAGTAAAGCGGAACCTCATTTTTTTCGAGTTCTCTCAGGAACAGTTCTCTTTTATTATCAGAACTAAATCTGATATTCAGGCTTTCCAGGTAGTCATCTACCTTGATACACAATGCCTGAGCAGAAACGATCTTCCCGTTCTCATCTTTAGAGTTGCTGTCTACAATGTAGAAATCTCCGTAAACCTTGTTTAATACGACTGCTCCCTTTTTTGCTCTGTTCATCTTCATAATTTTGTTTCTCCTTTCGTAATGAAAAATTTTATTTACAAGAGAAAAATGAGAAAAGAATTATGAAAATGAAAAATCCGCCTCAAAAAAAGCCGCCCGCAAGGGGCAGCTCTCAATATTCTTTTCTTAACTGTTCTAATACATCCAGGTTTGCAGATGTTTTCGCTTTCTGTCCTTTAATAATGTTATGGACAAGCTCAATGTTCTTTTCGAGCATTCCATTCCCGTTCATGATCAGATAATCATATTTCGGGATCATGGAAATTTCTTTCCTGATCTGGGCAAGGCGGTTTCTGCGGTCTTCTTCCGTTGTCTCTGTCCGCTCCATTCTGGCTTTTAAGTCAGATGCCGGTGCTGCGACAAAGAATGAGATTGCAGTCGGATAAATGGATTTTACCTTCATGGCTCCTTCTGTTTCCAAAACCAGGACCATATCCCGTCCTTCCTCCAGTGCTTTTACAACCGGAGATGCCAGTGTTCCGTATTTATTTCCGCAGTATTCTGCAGACTCCAGAAAACCTCCGGACTCTTCCAGGTTCGCAAAGCATTCCGGTGTAATAAAGAAATAATCCACTTCATTACGTTCTCCGGGACGCGGCTGTCTGGTAGTTGCGGAAACAGAATAAATGTAATTATCACTTAATTCCTTTAATCCGTCCGCAATGGCATTTTTACCTGCCCTGGAGAATCCGGAAATGATGATCAACTGTCCCTGTTTTGGATTTTGGGTCTTTTCAAACTCTCTGATATCCGCAGCAGGATATTCGTCATTGACCATTCCGTATCCGATGCGTCTTCCAGATTTATTAGCGAACAGCTGGTAAAATAGGCCTTCAAATTCATACAGTTCTTCCACTGTATCAAATTCCTTTGTAGCCTCCAGGTTTCCCTCCCAAGGATGGTCTGAAATGTAATCCAGTCCTTTTCCGTCAGGTTCGGAGGTAATGATGGCCGTATATTTTTTCGCAGATTCTGGTGTCAGTGATTCCACATCCTTGGCTTCTTTATGTGCCAGAAGCATATCTTCGTATCTCTTAATGAACGCATCAAAAATGATATATACGCTCATATAGAATATCTGTAAAGGATGCTGTACTTTAAACTCTGTCGTTTCTGTAAAAACCACTTCTGTATATAGTATCGGGTCAAAGTACTGCATGTTCATGCAGCCTCTTTTTTGAGCTTCCTCATTCGTAAAGGCAATCTTTGTGAAAGTACCCAGGCCTGCTTTCTGCGGATGGACATTGTAATCTTTCCAGTTTTCCACATGGAAATATTTCTGCAGATTTTCCGTAATCCAGATTTTGTTGAAGTTCAGGAATTTATAGAATTCCATAACATTAAGGTCTCCGCGGATGTCAATGCCTTTACTTCCCGATAAAGGGATTTCAAACAGTACGGCCTCCAGTCTGCTTTCTGGAAAATAGTATTTCAGTTCCTCGTTGAATTTCTTGATCATGTTATCCATAATTATTTTTCTCCTTTGATTTTTTATTGCGGCCAATATCTGTCAGACCTGGCCGCTTGATCTTACAGTTTCTCCAGAAAACCTTTCTGGATCAGTACCATCCCATCCTCGTGTTTTAACAGAAAACAGAATAAGTTTTTACAGGACCCCGACTGAGGGATGCATTTGAAGTTCACTGCATGAAATTCTCCATCCGTACCCTTGATCGTGTCCGGCTTGTTGGAAATAAGCAGTTTTGCACCGCTCTTCTGCTTCAAGACTTTTCCAATTTCCTCCTCGAAGGTTTCAATGGGAAATTTCTTTCCAACCAGTTCGATCATTACTCTCTCATCAACGCTCATTATGTTTTTCCTCCGCAATTGTTATGACACATTTCTCCAGGTAATCCTTAAGACTGATTCCTGTAAATGTCTCAAACATTTTTTTAATAAGTGATTTTTCTCTATCTGTTCTAGCCTCTTTCCAGATACCGATGATCTCAGCATAGATCCCGGTGTAATCCTCATCAAACAATTCATCAAGCTGATCTTTCAAGATCGTATCCCCGTCTACGGAAAGCCCTTCTTGTGGAAGCTCATCTGCCAATTTCAGCATATGTCTGAAATTGAAATCCTCTAAAATTTCCGCTCCTATGCAGACAGATCCATCATCCCTTAAGCAGACGGACCCATCATTCCTGATCAGGGTGAATTCGAGGACTTCCAGTAAGTACAAGGTATTGTCACCTGTGTCCAGGCTACATTCATTCAGAGTGTCGATATACTCTGCATACCTGACAAGCTCCGCGGAATCCGGAAAAGCATCTGTATCCAGATCTGTTCCCTCATATTCCAGAATCGCAGGATCTTCTTTTTTCACGTTTCCATAATAATTTAAAAAATCGAACGAATACTCTTTTCCAAATATGGTAACGGTAAAAGCATCCTTGGTTGAAATAAAATCCTTACTTGTGTCGATAGGTCTGTTGAATCTGAATTTTGCTTTTAAGATCATAATTTTTCTCCTTTGTTTTCAATATTTGCAATAACGTCCCTGCAGAACGTTTGGATTGCAGTCTCAATGTATTCTTTTGAGGCATTAAAAGCCTTGTGTGGGATATGCTTGAAATCAGCAATCCCTTCCGGGATATACCTGACCGGAATATAAAAATCACATTCCGAATCACAGACTCCTGAAATGTCATAAGGTACGCCATTGTCATCCACCCAGCATATATGTCCATAAGGGGCACACCAGCAGATCTCTCCTCTTTGGAATGCGTCCTTAAGCATGACTGCAAAGTAGTAACAGTACCCTGCTGTGAAAGTCTGCCAGATAATCTCATGATCTCCAAGAAAGCCTTCAATAAAAGAAATAACGTCTTTATCCGCAGCTTCCTTTCCGGAAATGACATGGCGTTCCCGGAGCATATACTCTGCCAGAAACCTTTCTGCCTGGTTTTGCGTAATATGCTCTTTTTCCACATCCTTTTTTAGCCGGTTCCTTACGATCAGGATTTCTGACATCATCCCAAGTGGAATTTTAAGGTCATACATATCACGCCCTCCTTTGTATACACTGGATCTTTCCCAGCATAACAATATTTTCCAGTGTCTCTGATTTGACCAGTCTGTATTCTCCATTTGGATAGTTTAAAATACCTCTTTCCTTAATGGCTTCTTCGACCAGGTCACCGTACTTGTCAAATCCTTCCTGTGTGAACCAGCATCTGGTATCCACATCAGGATGATTTTTGTACCATTTCGGTTCTTTGAGATACCGTCCAATATGTCTTAGCTGGTCAGGGAAAAGACACTGGAAACCTCCTTCCCATGGTTTGTCCGAACCAATCCGGACTTCATAGCGATAGAACATAAGTTTTAATTCTCCTTTCGTTTTTTTTACATGGAAAATATGGAGAAAAGGAAAGAGAACAAAAAAAGTGAATTCGAATTCACTTTTTTCGTTTTGTAGATGAGGTAAAGTACTGCTAAATATAATATGTTAGTCAAATGGTCCGCGGAGGATTCCCGTTTTCTTGTGACAGTTCCACAGATGCCGGAATACATGACAGATGGAAGAACCTATGAAGAAGCTGTCATTAATGCCAGCATTATTATTTCGAATGGATAGATACAGCCAAAAAACAGGAAGGACTATACCTGGTTTCTCAAGATAAAACCACAAAAAAAGAGGAACCATCTGGCTCCTCAAGCATAAGCAACTCATTCTTCCCAGTGACCTTTCGCTGCCAGGAAGAGATCAACCACTTCTTCCGGGGACTTGTCAATCTGCGGAGCTTCCGCGGAGTCCTCAAAATCAAGTTCATCAAGCTCAAACCACGGGTGGTCATCTTCTGTCTCCGTATCAAATTTCTTTTCCGGAAAACCCACCTTGTCTGGAATGAAATACATCCTATCATCCAGGCAATCAATTATCATTTTAATCTGCTCGTCCGTATATCTTCCCGGAACGATTACCTCATTAGGCATCTTGTAGATAGATGCGTCTCTATAGAGGTATCTGATGCAGGTGCTTTTATAAAGATGGTCATAGTACTCAACATTACTATCTTTTGGAATGGTTCCATCTTTCGACCAGTCTGCGGCATCTACCTCCCTGTTAAAGCAGTCTTCACAGTTAAGACAGATCGTTCCGTCATTTACGGCATCCTCAGTTCTCTGGACCGCTTCGGTTAAATCTTCCGCCTCAACGATGACTGTTCTTGATATAGTTTCTCTGATTGTGATAGCATAATTTTTCATGGTATTCTCCTTTGTTCTTATATTACAAACCGGATATAGCCGAGCCCATCCGGAAGCTTCATGAATTCCCCGTGTCCTCCATGCATCAGCTTTCTTGCTTCTGTTCTGGAATATCCAATACTGCACCAGTCAGAAAAGAAATCTTCCATATCTTTATAATATGCGCAGATGTCCGTATGAAGTGCATAGCGCATAGCATGTTTTCCGATAGCAAGGACCGTCTTATCTGACAACTCAATATACTGTGACAGGTATTTCTTACTGTTTTCTGATAACGGATATGCGATATACCTGGTAAAGTTGTGGGCAAAGCTTTTGGCGAACGCCAGACATGTACCCGCTAACAGACAATGGCCCCAGGGTGTGTAGACGGAATATCTTCCGTCATAATTGTCGAAGATAAGAAGTCTGTTAATCTCACACTCCAGTTTTCTCCGTTTGTTTTTAAGCATACGTTTTCTCCTTTCTAGTCATATTGTCGCGGATGATCGCTCTCGCATATTTATCCGGATCCATTTCATGATACTCATGGAATCTCTGTAAGGCAGATTCTCTGTCTTTTATTCCGGAATATCCCCAGTTGGAAATTTTCCCTTCAGAATCCATGAAATGAAGATCGAAACCTTTTCTTGTAATAGCATCCAGATTTTTCCGATCACGAAGAATAGCTTCGTATGCGATCAGACACTCTCCATAAAGGACTGCCATCTGTCGGATTCCATCTTCCGTTTCTTCTAAGGTCTTGATTGTTCCAAGATTTAGAATATTAACCGAATCTGTAAGAGTATAATTACCATAGATCCCAAGATCCAGATAATATCCCTCACTTCCGCCTGGTTTTAATACAAAATGAGGATCAAATTCATAATTATATAACCCTACTTTGTCATGATTGTTAGCTGAAGCATATTCGATTAATTTATCAGGCCAACTTTCAGATTCTTTGACCCTTAAAACGATTTCATTAAAGAGGTCAACATTAGTGATTATATCTGTTTCTCTTTTGATTTTTTTCAGCATGCTTAGTTCCTCCTATGTAATACATAATGACCTTTCTTTTTACGCTCTGAACTTCCGTAAGCAGTTTCATATAAATATTCTACCGTGCTACAGGGAATTCCATGGAGCTCACATAAATGTTCAAAAAATTCAGTTTCATCCATTTCATCTACAGCTTCTATTACTTCTTCCATTGTAACAAACTCATGGTCACAATCTTTAGGATTAATAGGTTGATACAATGGTTCATATAAACATTTCATAGTTTGATAGACATCATCAGTATACTTATGTCTGTAGCTTTTATTTTTTTCTTCTGGTTCAATTATGTTTGTAGATATATCTGTTTCGGATTCATTCTCTTTAAGTATTTCGCTTACATTGAATTGAACAATGTCACACATATGCCATTCTTCTCCGACGTCAACGCAACTATCCCTATTATTTACTTCGAAAAACCCATCGTTCTTCATATCTACGCCAAAATCCGTCGCTGAATTTATTGCAGAGGTTTTCATTTGTTGCTGACACTCTTCTAAAGAACCAATTTTTTCGATATAAAAACCAACTCCATTATATGCGTGATGATATACGCAAATATAATCTTGGTCTTCTACCTCTATTTCATGAACCGTATGAACATAGAATACTCCATCCCCAAACGAATAGTCGATTCTTAGAATCTGATCGTCAGAGCCATCCGAATTATCCACATAATTAATTTCTGTTTTTGTGGACCAGAGCTTGCTGTTTTTCATCTCTGACAAAATCAAATTTTTAATATGTTCATGTGCGTCTGAAATATTTTTAAAAAATAAAAATGTTGGTTCTCTGTAGTTATCGCTGTCTAATATGCACACAAGGTATGCTCTCATATTTTTCTCCTTTGTATTTTGAGTATATTTTTAGTTCCATTTTTTCGCCAAATCAATCACTCTTTGGAAAGCATTATTAAATGCTTTCTGAGATCCAGTAATCTGCTCTGTTTTATAGTGTTCCATCAAGGTCTTTTTGTGGTAAATGCATATTACCGTTTTGTATCCTCCAAGAACTTTAGTAGATACTATCCAATTTCCAACTCTTTCAAATCGAATAGAGATATTCGGATCAAATTTATTTGCTTTACTCTGTTTCGCTTTTAAATAACCCTCTGTCCATGCATCATAAGCCATAATATCTGTCTCCTTAGTAATCCATTTTGGGGCTATATTCAATATTCTTCAACATTTCTCTTGCTTTTGATATAGCCAGCTCATCGATACTGATGGTTTCAATTCCGCCGCTGGTAATAACTGTAGCAAATCCTGTCACATATCGAAGCTTTTCATGACCAGATTGCCTAAGGATGACCGCATCTTCAGGAACAATGTGCTTCTGAAGTTCGGAAAGAAAAAGATCAAAATCATCATCTTCATCTCCGTTTGGAACTCCGTAAATAATGCCATAGCAACCAAAGGCGTATACAGTATTTCCATCCTCATCTTTGTCACTCCAGCAGTACATATCATCACCGGATACAGTGTCCATGAATTTACTGAACGCATCCTCGTTCTTTACATGAAAATAGTTACTCCTTGTTACTGATTCGTAGTTAGCCATATATTTTTCCTCCTATGTTTTAAATAAGTCCATGCTTTTCGCAAAAATACTGCATGTGATCCGCGGCTTCGTCTCCAAGATGCTTTCTTACCATCGGGACATCAATACCTGCTTCCAGCATCTCCATATAGACATCCAGCTCGTCTGTGCCATTCTCAATGGCATCGTCAAAACGAGCCTGGATCTCATCTGACATATCAACATCCCCTTCTGTCTGAAGCCAGACATCCGGGTATTTCTTCGCACAGAGTACAAACAGCACCTGTTCGCCGGATTTGTCGTGTAAGCGTACCTTTGCTTCCGGATCCATTTTTTCAAGTTTTTTAATCAATGTTTTTACTTTCATGATGTTTTCCTCCTATGTTTTATGGCTCCCGAAGGAGCCATATCATTAACCCAGTAAAGCAGTAACTGCTTCTTTTTCCAATCTGTCGAACTCAGATTTTTCTGTTTCGGCAGGGATCAGGAAATACAGTTCATAGTCATTCGCGTCCGTTTTGCAGGACACAACGCAGCAGCCTTTGTTCCGGTACATGAGTTTTTCTGCTCTGGATAAGGCATCCAAATAGGTATCGATTACATATTCGCAGAATACGGCGAGATAATATTCCCCGTCATATTCAACGACATACTCCGGACATCCGGCACCGCTGTTCCACAACTCCTGGTAAACGTGTTTTAAAGTTTCTGGAAGATCGTCCTGTGTTATCTCACGCTTTCCGTGACAATGGAGTTCTCCCATGCCGTTGCTCCAATACCTTAAATGTCCTGCCATCTCCTTTGCCTTCTCCCATGCTTTCTGGAAAGAAGTAAACTGCATCCCTTCTTCCGCGTCATCCCATGAATAGGTAATATCCAGCTTATACATAGTTTTTCTCCTTTGTTTTAAAGAACAGTCACGATTTCTTTCTTCCTGCTGTCATAACGGAACACTCTGTCAGAAAGGAAATCCGCAGATGTCAATGAACCGTCTGATATTCCCGCATCTGTTGAAGCATTCCAGCCTTCTTTAATGTTCTTCGGAGAGATCGTGTTGATCTTATGGACGAACACTTCGTGTACACTTGTTGTTGCGAAGTAATAGTCTCCCCCCATGATCTGACTGATTCGTTCTGCTACTTTTGGGAAGAAAATCGCAGTTGCACCAAATAACCTATTTTTTGAAATCAAGATCTGAAAGTCGGCATCTGTATGGAAATCATCTTCCATAAATGGCTTACCGCTTGAATACGGATTAAAAAGGAGGGTTCCCAAATCCGTTATCCGCGGAGGAAAAAGTTTTAATGTGTTTTCCATTGCAACGGAAAATACCTCGTCATAGGACTTTTCCCATTTACAGGTTGCTTTAGCAGGAATCATAATCGATCCTACCTTTCCATCTGTGGTCTCCAAAAATACATACAGGACCAGCGTTACTCCTCCAACAGTTCTGCGGCATACCCCATTTTCCATTTTCTTTCTGCCAGTCTCACAATTAAATGCCCGGATAAACAGCCTGTCCTTGATGCTCTCGTAGCAGTCAAGCGTATCCACTAATTCTTCGCCCTTTTTTCCATTCTTTTCACAATATGTCAGGGAATTGTCAATTTTCTGTAGAACGACTTCTATTCCGTACTGACAATAGTCTTCAAAAGCAGCATCCATATGAACCAAAATTACAGTCCTGTTTTTTTGAAACATGGCACATACATCATCTGTTACCGGTTCTTCTTCTGGTTTCTTTACAGACGCGCTGTAATTTGGATGCTTCACGCTGAATTCTTTTACCAATTTTTCTGCAAATTCGTTTTTGTTCATTTTTTTCTCCTTTGTTTTGTGGTTGTTAATGAGTTTAATTTGTATTTCTCCTTTCGTTTTAAATACAAAGGTAAGATGTTAAAAAAGAGTTCTAATGAAAAAAAGTGAATTCGAATTCACTTTTTTATTAAAAAAACTGCCATCGTAAAAGGTGGCAGTTTAAATATAAAACTATCATGCAGGACAGCTTATTCGTTGTCCCATCCCAGACATTTAGATACCTGTTCGAGGATCTCTTCATCGGACATCATAGCTCCGCAGCAGTTGCAGATACGGACAGTCTTCTGGACTTTCTTTCCGTTTTTCCTGCCATAGTAGGTTACCTTGCTGTGTGAACATACTCCCACTTATAGAAGAGGGAGCTTCCTGCCTAACCGGGTGACTTATTATGCACGTCTGTAAGCGTACTCCCGTAGCTCGGACAAGCTACTCCGGCGTTCCACCGGTAAGGTTTTCAGTTACCAAAAGACTGCTTACGCAATCGTAGAAATCAGGGCAGGTTTTTTATAACCCTCCACTGATGGTCTGAACATATTTTCTTCCAGAATCCGGAAGGCCTCTTCCAAGATATTGACTGCAGCATTTTTGTCGCGGTTCATCGTATGTCCGCACTCACTGCATTCGTACACCCTGTCATTTAGCTTCAGATCCTTATCTATGCTGCCGCAGTGACTGCAGGTCTTTGAGGACGGGTACCATCTTCCCACACGTATGAGGAGTTTCCCAAATTTATTACACAGTTCCTCAAGGATCTGTGTAAATTTCCCCCAGCCGACATCGGAAACGGACTTCCCGAGCTTCAGGCTTTTTTTCATTGCGGCCATGTCAAGATCCTCGATTGCAATCAGGTCATACTTCCGTACAAGTCTTACGGCAATCTGGTGCAGGAAATCGTCCCTGCGGTGCTTGGCTTTCGCATGCAGGCGGGCGATCTTCTGGCACTGTTTTGCGTAATTGCAGGAATCTTTGACCATATGGGAGAGTCTGCGCTGCTCCTTTGCGATCCTGGATTCAAGTTTACGGTATTGTTTCATAAAACGAATTTCATTCCCGTTTATTTCATAGGAAGGTTTCTTCCCGGTGTTATCCACATACAGGAACGGTACCGACATATCAAGGCCGATGGCGGAAACGGCATCCCTGTCCCCTGTCTTAAAGAACTGCTGAAGGCCGAAAGAAGGTTCTGCCTCCTCTGCCGGATATTCGAGAACAATGGAAAAGTACCATTTTCCATCCGGTTCATGGATGACGGTCACATTTTTCAGCTGGCCGCCGGGCCTGACCGGTATGTGCATGGAGAGCCGGATCGGGTCTGCAATCTTGGGCAGACGGATCCCGTCCCCTTCGAAACGGATGTTGTTTTTACAGAAGTTCGTTGTATATGTATCCCTGCAGCAGTGTTTCTTTTTATAACGGGGTTTTCCCTTGTCCCCGGAAAAATAGTCACTCCGGGCTTTTTCCAGGTTCAGTTGCACATTTAACAGGGCATAGGAATCCACGTCGCTCAGCCATTCCAGCCCGGAAGTACCCTTGTAATCCGCAGGTGTCATGGGGATCGTTTTCCACAGTTCCCTCCACATCAGTTCATAGTCGGAAAGCATCCGGTTCCACATGAACCTTGCCGCTCCGATGTTCTGTTTAAGATAAGATTCCTGTTCCTCTGTCGGATATCCCCGGAAACGGTATGCGATAAACATGGTATCTGCGTCTGCCATACGTCTGGAAGAAGACTTCTTCCTTGTCTTCTCCTTCTGTGGTGGCACATAGTTACCGTCTATCACATCATACAGGCTGCATGATGGCATAAAGGAATCCGCAAGATACTGCAGTCTGCTGTTTGTCTCACATGTCTGGATAAAATCAGTGATCTTTACTTTACGTCTTGCCATACATAATCCCTCCTGTATTATTTTCGGTCTGAAATCTAATCCATATATTTCAGACATCACTAATATGATGAATTTTAAAAAAAATGAGAATTCCGCTCACCGCCTATAAAGGCGGGAGAACCCTTCTCTAAAACTTGTTGGAATCATAATGTCCGATTTTTCGCAGATGTAACAGCGTGTCATAAGTCACACCTCCTTCTGTGTAAGCTCGAATCCGTTATTGCAGAATCCGTACCCATTGGAAAGCCAGTCGGAGATGTCATCCAGCATTTCAATTTTTTCAGCTTTACCAAAAATCCCATTTTCATCCTTGTAATTTTCTTTTGAAAACTTAGCCGGAAGGATCACTTCCTGTGGAAGGGAATCAAAAGATTCCTGGTCTCCATCTGTATCCCACTTAATATTTTTTGCGACATATCTTACTACAGGATTTCTCTTTATGGATTTCATGTTCGCAAACAGCACTGCGGTAAAATCAACATGGTAAGATGAAAAAGATGCATACGCATTCAGCCAGCCTGAACAGTAAGATCCAACTTCCTCTTCCGACTCGGTCCCATTGTCATAGGAATCCGGGTCATTCTCTCTGCTTTCTCTTACCAGTTGAAGCAATAACATTCTAACTTCAGCTTCTGATCCAAAAAAGCGGCGTAATTCTGCTCCATCAGCTTCAGAACAGCATTCTGCAATGATCCAATCTATTTTATTTGTTTTGTTTTTCATGGTCTTGTTCTCCTTTGTTTTCATCATTGATAGGTTAAAATTTTTTTATCTCCTTTCGTTTTATTTTCAGATTTAAAATGGTAATTTTTTCTGCAAATAAAAACTGCCATCGTCGGATGGCAGTATACAATGCAACTATATATTCAGTACAAGTCCCTGACTTCTCATGTCTGCATAGTCATCAAAGCCATATTGTTGAGCCTTGATATCTAAGTAATTCCTTTTGGGAATATCTCCCATGTTTGTACTGATCAATTCTTCCTTACTCCTCTGTATTTGAAATTATTTTAGGCGTTTGCGAAACGCCACAAGCCGCATAAATACGGCATTTTT
>OGRB01001303.1_pt1 | contig 16375 bp, 10 predicted proteins | sample 1553371 | NCBI WGS metagenome assembly OGRB01 (sample SAMEA2580027, study PRJEB22360) | human gut metagenome | reverse complement strand
TCGGCTTGTTGCGGGCGGGGTCAGATGCGTCTACGTTTCGGGCGAAGAGAGCGCCGGTCAGATTGCGCTTCGCGCCCAGCGCCTCCAGCTTCCGCTTCAGGGGCTGCAGCTCATGAGCGAGATTGAGCTCGAGCACATCGAAGCGGTGATTACGGAGAAGAAGCCCGAATTCGTCGTGATCGACTCGATTCAGACGCTTTTTTCGGGTGCGCTCGACAGCGCTCCGGGATCGGTTTCTCAGGTGCGCGAATGCGCGGCAAGGCTCACCCGCATCGCGAAGACCACCGGCGCCACGCTCTTTTTCGTGGGGCACGTCACGAAGGACGGCGCATTGGCCGGCCCCCGCATTCTCGAGCACATCGTCGATACGGTGCTTTACTTTGAGGGCGACACCCATTCGAACTTCCGTCTCGTGCGGGCATTCAAGAATCGCTTCGGCGCCGTGAACGAACTCGGCGTCTTCGCGATGACGGATCATGGACTGAGGGGCGTAACGAACCCTTCGGCGATTTTCCTTTCGGAATACAAGTCGAACATTCCCGGCTCCACCGTTCTCGTCACTCAGGAAGGCACCCGGCCGCTCCTCGTGGAAATTCAGGCGCTCGTCGACGAAACGCATTCGCCGGCGCCGCGCCGTCTCGCCGTCGGCGTCGACAACCAGAGACTGGCGATGCTTCTTGCCGTTCTTCACCGGCACGCGGGCGTGGCGCTCTTTGATCAGGACGTATTCGTCAATGCCGTGGGCGGCGTGAAGATCTCTGAAACCGCAGTGGACCTTCCCGTGCTTGCGGCGATCTGCTCGAGCTGGCGCGACAAGCCCCTCGAGCGCGGCCTCGTCATCTTCGGCGAAGTCGGGCTCGCAGGCGAAATACGTCCGGCGCCGAGAGGTCAGGAGCGGTTGAGAGAAGCCGCGAAGCTCGGATTTTCAAAGGCGCTCATTCCGCGCGCCAATGCGCCCAAGCAGCCGATTGAAGGGCTCGAGGTTATTGCGGTCGACCGTCTTTCGGATGCGCTGGCGGCAATTTTTCCGTAGCGCATGGGCAAAAGCCTCACTCCGAAAGATGGAGGCCGGCCTGCCGTTCCTTTTCGTACAATAGACAAGTTTTTTAGTTCGAGTTCTCGCTGCTTCAGAGAAGCTTCGGGAACTCTGATATTTCAGGACAGTATTTCCATGACGACGCTTACCAAGCTTCTTCCCGCGCAGGCTGCTCCCGCGCAGGCTCTCCTTGACAAGGCTCATCCGCTTCCCCTCACCTCCGCTCAGCGCGCGGAGCTCCCGCAGACCATCCATACCCCGACGGGCGATGTGACGGTGGGCGTGGCTGCTGCTGATCTTCGTCCGCTTGAGGTCGATGATCTCTTCGTTGATGAAACCGGTGCTTTCTGGGCTGTTCGTCCGGCCGTTGAGAAGGTGCTCCACGTCACGGGCGACCTCAACGTTCTCCGCGAAGCAGCAGGCGCGCTCATCAACCGCGGCGTTCGTCTGGCTCAGATTGACGAAGGCTTCTCCGTCCTTCCGCTCCCCAACCTCGCCAAGATGCTTCAGATGGTGGGTCTCGAAGTGACGGAAGCCGAGGAACCCTTTGATCCGATTCAGTTCCGCGAACCTGCAGGCGGGTGCGGCTGTGGATGCGGCGGACATCACCACCACCATGATGAAGATGAGTGCGGCTGCGGTCACCACCATCACCACGAGGAAGGCGAATGCGGTTGCGGCGGTCATCACCATCATCATGGCGAAGGCGAGTGCTGCTGCGGCGGGCATGACCATGATCACGAGGAATGCGGCTGCGGCGGCCACCATCACCATGAAGAAGAGGAAGGCGGCTGCGGTTGCGGCGGTCATCACCACCATCACGGCGAAGGCGAATGCTGCTGCGGCGGGCATGACCACGATCATGAGGAATGCGGTTGCGGCGGCCACCATCACCACGAGGAAGGTGAATGCGGCTGCGGCGGACATCATCACCATCATGACGAAGGCGAGTGCTGCTGCGGTCACGACCACGATCACGAAGAAAAGAAGGGCTGCTGTTGCGGCCACGACCACGAGGCGAAGCATTAACTGCTTTTGACCGCAGGCGGAAGCGGGAGGAAACAACTCCCGCCGGCGTTTGCACCGGGTCGGATGACACAAAAAAAAGCCTCTGCTTTCGGGTCAGAGGCTTTTTTGTCGGGAGCGCTCCTGCAGAAGATGAGCGTTCCTCAAAAACAAGAATGGCCGCGCCATCAAAAAACAGCACGGCCGGATTCTTCTTCAGGATTGTGGTGCGCGAGGCCGGACTCGAACCGGCACGCCAGAGGCGTCAGGACCTAAACCTGGTGCGTCTACCAATTTCGCCACTCGCGCACTTTCAAGGGAAGAGCAATTCTATAGGAAGTCGCTGAAAATAAGAAAGCGCGCCGGCTATTCGGCTCCGAGGAGTGCTCTCCGGCGCTGGATTTCTTCAAAGAGCTCGAGCCGCCTCATGTTGTATTCACCCCAGGTGAGCGTTCCCTTGAGGAGTCCCTCCTGCATTGCCTCAATCCGGGGGTCGCTCAGCGTGCGGGACTCTTCGGCGATCCTTGCCTCCTGAGGCGTGCCGGTTTCAATCATGATGCGGCGAGTTTCCTCGTTGAGTTCGTGCGTGAGCTCAAAGACGCCTTCCGCAGCGCGGCGCTGCTCGCGCGTAATTCGCGTACGGTCGCTGAGCATCGCCTCCGTGATGCCGTTGGGCAGGCACGCAGATTTGCGGAAATAGGGCTGGAAGGCTTCAGTAACGCAGGCTGCCCGCATGCGGTTGCTGACTTCCGTGATGCGGAGTTCGTACTGCGAGGGTTCCCGGCGAAGAGACTGAGGCGCCCGTTGAGCGGCAGCGGGCGCCTCGGCGGAGGGCGCATCCGCCTTATTTGCCGGAGGAACGGCGCATCCGGCAAGCAGAAGGGCACCCAAAAGAAGCGAACAGCAAAGTCTGGCGGACATGGTTGACTCGGAGAGAGGCGCAGAGGAAAAAATCAACAAAGGCAGAAGTTTAGCTAACCCGCAGAGAATGCACCTCTTTTCGCTTGGGTATAATGTAAAGCTTCGAATTTGGGGGAGTCCGGACGCAAAGAGTCTGATGACTGCCTCGGAACAGAATTCATTCAAACCGCCCGGGTTGAGGCTGTCGCTAGCGGCACAGTGCATCCGGACGGATTTCCCAACTTCTCGGACTCTTGGGCTCAAGCAGCTTTCCAAAAAGAATCCTGCGTGCTCGGGAAGGTTTCCGAACTTTCAGTAAAGATCAAAGCAATGACTGAAGAAAAGATTGAACAGGCTGCTGAACAGGCTGCTGAACAGACTGAGGCTCCCAAGGAAGAAACGCCGGCGGTGAATCCGCTCGAACGTTCGCTCGAGCTCACGGTTCCTGCCGCTGAAGTTCGCACGCTCTCCCAGAAGTACCTTCGCAACTATGCGAAGGATGCCCGCATGCCCGGCTTCCGCAAGGGCCATGTTCCGATGGCTCAGGTCGAGCAGATGTACGGCATGCGCGCTTTTGATCAGGCGCTCAACGAGCTCGTCGGCCAGGCCTGGTCGAAGGCTGCTCAGGAATCCGGCCTCGCCATCGCCTGCCAGCCCCGCATCGAGGCGCTCGAAGGCGAAAAGGACTCCGAGGACATGAAGTTCAAGGCCGTCTTCGAAGTCTTCCCCGAAATCGTCTACCCCGATTTCAAGACGCTTCTCCTGAAGCGCTACAGCTGCACCGTTGATGACGCCGCCGTCCAGAAGACGCTCGACGTCATGGCCCGCCAGCGCGTCACCTACGGCCCGCTCGAGGAAGATCGCCCGGCCCAGAAGGATGACCGCGTCACGGTCAACTTCCGCGGCACGAAGGACGGCGTCGAATTCGCCGGCGGCAAGGCTGACGGCTTCCAGTTCGTTCTCGGCGACGGCCGCATGCTCGCCGACTTCGACGCTGCCGTCACCGGCATGAAGAAGGGCGAAAAGAAGACCTTCGACATGACCTTCCCGGAAAACTACGGCCCGGCCGAACTCAACGGCGCCAAGGTTCAGTTCGAAGTTGAACTCACCAACATCGAACTCGCCCACATCCCCGAAATCACCGATGATTTCGCGAAGTCCCTCGGCGAAGAAAGCGTTGAATCGATGCGCGCCGCCATCCGTACGAACCTCGAGCGCGAAGTCGAATTCCGCCTCACGCAGAAGACTGAAGCCGAGACGTTCGAGGCCCTCGCCGGCGCCCTTACGTACCCGATCCCGACCTCCATCGTCGCCCAGGAACGCCACGCCATGGCCGAGCAGTTTGCTGAAACGATGAAGCAGCGCGGCGCCAAGGTTTCGCTCAAGGACTTCCCGGAATCCATGTTCCAGGAAAATGCCGAGAAGCGCGTTCGCCTCGGTCTCTTCACGGAAGACCTCGTTGCGAAGGAAAAGCTTCAGGCGACCAACGAGCAGATCGCTGAGCGCGCCAAGGTCATCGCTTCCTCCTACGAGAACCCGGCTGAAGTCGAGCAGTACCTCACGACGGACCGCAACTCCCGCATGAACCTCGGCGCTCAGGTTCAGCAGAAGAACGTCTGCGACTGGCTCCTCGCCCACGCCGACACGACGGACGAAGCCGTTGAATTCGACAAGGTGATGTCGGGTGCTTTCTAACTGAAGCACTCCCAAAATCTTCGGATTTGAACTTTTCCTGCAGTTTTGCGCTGATAGAGCGCAATTCTGCAGGCATCAGGCAAGAATCCGATAGAATTCTGCAAGGGCGCCTGCGGGCGCCTTTGTTATTTTCTGACTGCGCGTTTTGAGATGTCTCGTTACTGCACGAGTCCCACTGATTCGCGATAATGAGCGGCACATTCAGCAGCAATGCTGCAGCTTCCGGATCCCGTTCGGATCCGTCAGGCTTCTATAAACAGAAAAAACAGTAAAGAATCCAATGTCTCTTGTTCCTATCGTTGTTGAGAGTTCCGGCCGCGCTGAGCGCAGCTTCGACATTTATTCCCGTCTGCTTCGCGATCGCATCATCTTTCTCACGAGCGAAGTGAACGATCAGACGGCTTCGCTCGTCGTCGCGCAGCTCCTCTTTCTGGAAAGCGAAGATCCGGACAAGGACATTTCGCTTTACATCAACAGCCCCGGCGGTTCCGTTTCTGCCGGCATGTCGATCTTCGACACGATGCGCTTCATCCGCCCGAAGGTGAATACGATCTGCCTCGGCATGGCGGCATCCATGGGCGCTTTCCTTCTCGCTGCCGGCGAAAAGGGAAAGCGCTATGCGCTTCCGCATTCCCGCATCATGATTCATCAGCCGCTCGGCGGCGCCGAAGGCCAGGCGAGCGACGTGGAAATCCGCGCGCGTCAGCTCACGCTCATCAAGCGTCAGATGAATGAACTGATGGCGGGCTTCACCGGGCGTACGTATGAAGAGCTCGTGCGCGACACCGACCGCGACAACTTCATGAGCGCGCAGGAAGCGCTCGAGTACGGCCTCATCGACCGCGTGCTCACAACGCGCGCTGAAATGTAAAGAGAAGCTGATTATTCCACCGCGACTTTCCCCGGAAGGCTTCCCTTTCGAAGCTTTCGGGGAGAGCAGACGACAAACAGTTATCGCGTCCGCACAGGGGTGAGAAAAGACTTTTCACCTGAATTTCAAAATATCTGCGGACGAAAGACGACGGCAGTCCGCTTCGTGCTGAAGCGGCTCCCGTCAGGGAAATTAAATAATGGCAAAACGCTACTGCTCCTTCTGCGGCCGCGACGAGTCGCAGTGTTCTGCGCTCTTTCAGGGCCTTCACGGAGAACTTCTCTGCGGCGAATGCGTTCGCGCAATGGCTGCGGAACTGAAGGTTGAAGTTCCGGGCAAGGATGCGCAAAAGACCGAAGGCGAGGACGCTCAGGGCGACGCCGTCGAAAAGGAAGTCTTTCCGAAAAAGGTGCCGACGCCGCGCGAGCTTTATGAGCTTCTCGACAGCTACGTGATTGGTCAGGAACGCGCCAAGCGCACGCTCGCCGTGGCGGTTTTCAACCACTACAAGCGCCTCATGACGCAGCAGGACAAGCACCTCAAGAACCTTGAGGACAAGGTTGAGCTGCAGAAGTCGAACGTCCTCCTCGTCGGCCCGACGGGTTCGGGCAAAACGCTTCTCGCGCAGACGCTCGCCCGCGCGCTCGACGTCCCCTTCGCGATTGCCGACGCTACGACGCTTACGGAAGCGGGCTATGTCGGCGAAGACGTTGAAAACATCGTCGCCAAGCTGGTTCAGGCTGCCGACGGCAATATCGAGCGCGCTCAGAAGGGCATCATCTATCTCGACGAAATCGACAAGATCGCGAGAAAGAGCGAAAACCCCTCGATCACGCGCGATGTTTCGGGCGAGGGCGTGCAGCAGGCGCTCCTCAAGCTCGTGGAAGGCACGATCGCCTCGATGCCCGTCAAGGGCGGCCGCAAGAATCCCGGCAAGCCCATGATGGAAGTCGACACCTCGCAGATTCTCTTCATCTGCGGCGGCGCCTTCGACGGCATGGAACGCATTGTCCGCCACCGTACGGAAAAGAGCGAAATCGGCTTCTCCGGCACGGTAATCGGCAAGCGGGATCACGATCTGAGCGAGCTCTATCATCAGATCGATACGTCCGACCTCGTCAAGTACGGCCTTATTCCTGAACTCGTCGGCCGTCTCCCGGTGATCACGGTTCTTGATGAGCTCGATGAAAAGGCGCTCATCGAAATTCTCACGAAGCCGAAAAACGCCATCGTGCGGCAGTACAAGGTGCTTTTCAAAATGGAAGACGTGGAGATCGAATTCACGCCCGAGGCGCTCAAGGCAATCGCGCATCAGGCGATTGAGCGCAAGACGGGCGCGCGAGGCCTGCGCTCCATCATTGAAGGCATTCTCCTCGACACCATGTTTGAAGTCCCCGGCCGCAAGGACGTGGCAAAGGTTGTTGTGACGGAGGATGCCGTTTCCGGCAAGAGCCGTCCCGAACTCATTCTGCGCGCCGAAGGCGAGGCCGCTCCGGCGGCTGAAGCGCCGGCTGCAGGTTGATTTCGATCCGGCAGATCCTCCTTTCCGAACGGGGATTGCGGTATTACCCAGGCGGCAGTTGAAAAAACTGCCGCCTGACCCCATATAGTCATTACACATCCTATTTTTTGGGGCTAATAGCTTTGAACAATCAGAATTCAACCCTTTCCGCAGAGAATCCGGCGGTGATCGGGCCCCTGCCCGTTATCCCGCTGCGCGACATGGTGGTCATTCCGAACTCGATGACGACGGTCTTCATGGGCCGTCCGCTGTCGGTTCTGGCTGCCGAAGCCGCCATGCGCATTCATTCCGGGCGGGTGATCCTCTTGACGCAGCGCGACAAGGGCGTTGACACGCCGACTCCCGAAGATTTCTGGGACGTCGCCGTGAGCGGCGAAATTGATCAGCTGCTGCGCCTCCCTGATGGTTCCGTCAAGGCGCTTGTGCACGGCACCGAACGCTGCCGCGTCACGAAGTGGATTAATGCGTCCGGGTTCTTCAAGGCCGAAGCGGAGATTCTCCAACCGGAAATTTCTCCTTCGGACGATCTTGCCGCCTATTCGCGCACGCTCCTGAAGTCTCTTCAGGAATATGCCTCGAACGTCAAGAAGTTCTCTCCCGACCATCTGAAGGCCGTGCTTGAGGAGAAGGATCCGATCCGCGCATGCGACATCGCGGCTTCCTTCATTCCGCTCACGACCCCTGAACGCCTCGAGTACCTGCGTGCGGCAAGTCCTGTCGCGCGCTTCGAACTCCTGATCGGCGTTCTTGACCGCGAACTCGAAAGCGGCCAGATCGAGAAGCGCATCCAGCTTCGCGTCAAGGGTCAGATGGAGAAGAACCAGCGCGAGTACTACCTTAATGAGCAGATGAAGGCCATTAAGAAGGAGCTCGGCATCGAGGGCGAAGGCGAAGACGGCGAAGACGAGGACGTTGCGCTTGAGCGCAAGGTTCGCGAAGCCAAAATGCCGGAAGCTGCGGAAAGCGCCGCGCTTTCGGAATTGAAGCGCCTGAAGAGCATGCCGCCGTCGTCGGCCGAAGCTTCGGTCGTGCGCAGCTACGTCGACACGCTTCTCGATATTCCCTGGAAGAAGAAGAGCCGCGTCTCGCACGACATCGCCCGTGCCCGCCGCGTCCTCGACGAGGATCACTGGGGACTCGAGAAGGTGAAGGAACGCATTCTCGAATACCTCGCCGTGCAGAAGCGCGTCGGGAAGGTTAAGTCTCCCATTCTCTGCCTCGTCGGCGGTCCGGGCGTCGGCAAGACCTCGCTCGGCCGTTCGATCGCGAGAGCGACGAACCGCGAGTACGTCCGCATGGCTTTGGGCGGCGTTTCCGACGAAGCGGAAATCCGCGGCCATCGCCGTACCTACGTGGGCGCCATGCCTGGGCAGGTGATCAAGCATCTGATCAAGGCCAAGGTGAAGAATCCGCTCTTCCTTCTGGACGAAATCGACAAGATCGGAGCCAACCACAGGGGCGACCCTGCTTCGGCGCTCCTCGAGGTGCTCGATCCGGAACAGAACAATGCCTTCGAGGACCATTACGTTGAATGCCCGTTCGATCTCTCGGACGTGCTCTTCGTCGCGACCTCGAACAGCTACGACATTCCGCCGGCGCTACTCGACCGCATGGAAGTGATTTCGCTCTCCGGCTATACCGAGGACGAAAAGGTGCACATTGCTCTCAGGCACCTCGTGCCCAAGCAGATGCGCGCCAACGGCGTGAAGGAAACTGAAGCCAGGATCACCGAAGGCGCGGTTCGCGACATCATCCGCTACTACACCCGCGAAGCAGGCGTGCGTGCGCTTGAGCGCTCGATCGGCAAGATCCTGCGCAAGATCGTTCTCACGGAACTCGAAGCCGGCAAGGATAAGAAGCTTGAGCTTCCGATCGTTGTCGACGAAAAGAACCTCGAGAAGTATCTCGGCGTTCGCCGCTTCAGCATCACGGTTGCTCAGCGCGAGCCGCAGGTCGGCATCGTGAACGGCCTCTCCTGGTCTGAAGTGGGCGGCGACATTCTTACGATTGAAGCCGTCGCCTTCCCCGGAAAGGGCCAGGTGCTTCGTACCGGCATGCTCGGCGACGTGATGAAGGAGTCTGTTGAGGCTGCGCGTTCGGTGGTTCGCTCCCGTGCTCAGATGCTCGGGCTCCGTTCGGACATCTTCGCCAATACCGATTGGCACATTCACTTCCCCGAAGGCGCCATTCCGAAGGACGGTCCTTCGGCCGGCGCGGCAATCACGACGGCCATGGTGTCGACGCTCACCCATATTCCGGTGCGCTCCGATATTGCCATGACGGGCGAGATTACGCTGCGCGGCGAGGTGCTCCCGATCGGCGGCCTGAAGGAGAAGCTTCTCGCGGCTCAGCGCGGCAACGTGAAGACGGTGCTCATCCCTGAGGAAAACATGAAGGATCTCACCGAGATCAATGAGGATGCCCTCAAGGGTCTCGAGATCGTTCCGGTGAAGCGCATTGAGGAAGTGCTCCGCAGAGCGCTCCTCAGAATGCCTGAGCCGCTCTCTGATGAAGCATTTGCCGCTTCAATGCCGCCGCCGCAGACGATGGTGCCCCCGGCGCCGGCAATGCAGACTTCAGCCTGACAAAGAGCTTGACCAAAGTCTGCAAAACTTAATTGAGAAAGCAAAAGCCCTGTACCTCCGGTATGGGGCTTTTGCTTTTAAAGTGACGAAAAAGCCTTGTTTACAAGGAGACTTTTTTGTATACAATACCATCCATTCAAAACCTCGCGGATGTCTCAGGTAAACAAAGGATGGGCCTTTGTCTATTCATCACGCTGAAGGGGAGAGAAGCACATGAACAAGACCGATTTGATTAAAAAAGTGGCCTCGGAGGCAGGTCTCAGCAGAAGCAAAGCGTCAGAAGCTGTTGAGGCTATGCTTGACGGCATTCAGGAAGCGCTCGGGCGCAATGAAGACGTGGTAATTCTCGGATTCGGTTCTTTCAGCGTAGTGGATCGCGCCCCGCGTGCCGGGCGTCATCCTCAGACGGGCAAGCCCATGCATATCCCGGCAACGCGTCAGGCGCGCTTCAAGCCCGGAAAAACTCTTAAAGAACTGGTAAAATAGTTCTTCTCTGTTGCTCACGCTGAGCTGCAGGCAGTGGATCCTTAGCTCAGTTGGTAGAGCGGCGCCTTTACACGGCGATGGTCAGGAGTTCGAGTCTCTTAGGATCCACCACAAGATAGGCCCGTACTGTTCGTAGCAGTCCGGGCTTTTCTTTTATTTCAAGTAATTGCGGTAAAAACAACGCTTACAAGCGTTCGCTTTAGATTTCTGCGGCCTCGCTTTATTGATGGTATGGATGATGGTACGGCGGTTAGCCCATGTTCATACCATCATTCGGACGAGCAAAATAAGAAAAGCGGTGCGCAGGCAGTGGCTCGTCTGAGGCCTTATCTCCTTATATTCCGTAGGCGAGAGATGAATAGACGAGCGCAGAATCCGGTCTGTTAATGAGGCGGACATTGAGGGTGTTCTGGTCGCCTGAAAACTTGCCGGGAACGCTCTGCAAAACCGGTTTTAAACACTGATTTTGCGCTTTGTAAGGGTTTTCCTTAAAACAAAAAAAAGTGTGGGTCTCATGTGGGGCTGCAGTTTATGAAGCCGCTTCAGCACGGGGTCTGGTGTTGAGGAATTCCTTTTTCCAGGCATGGACCAACCAAAATTTATGAATGCTCCTCTTGACAAAAAAAGGATTCTTCTATAACATTACAATTCTTCTTCGCTGAAGAAGAAATTCTCTCCGAGAAAACGCGGAGTGGTAGTTCAGTTGGTTAGAATATCGGCCTGTCACGCCGAGGGTCGCGGGTTCGAGTCCCGTCCACTCCGCCAGAGATTCTTGAAAAAAGGCGAGCCGTGAGGTTCGCCTTTTTTCTTACCTATAACTTTGTCCACCCTGTTCGACCGCATGGGGGCTCCTGAGCTGCCCAAAAGGGATCGAATTGATAAAGGAACCTCTATGCTTCAGGCATTCCGCGAGCACAAGCGCTGGCTGATGTTCATTGCCATGGTGCTGATCATCCCGAGCTTTGTGGTTACCGGCATTTACTCCTACAACCGCATGAGCCAGAGCGACAACGCCATCGTCCAGGTGGGCGAGGCGAAGATCACTCCCGAACAGTTCGACATGGCCAAGCGCGAGCAGCTTGAGCGTCTGCGTCAGCAGATGGGCGAAAGCTTCCGCGCCAACATCCTCGACAACGAACAGGCTCGCGAAGACATCCTGCGCATGCTGATGGATGATTCCGCCATCACGCAGACGGTGGCGAAGAATCACGTGCTGGTGAGCGAAGCTGAAGCGGTGGCGCTCATCAAGAATGCCGATGCGCTCAAGCAGGACGGCAAGTTCTCCCCCGAGCTCTACGAGCAGTTCCTGCGCTCCCAGGGCAAGAGCGACCAGCAGTTTGTTGCTCAGGTTCAGCGCGACCTTGAAAAGGAAGTGCTGATCGCCGGCGTCTCCAATGCCTATCCGGTGCCCAAGGCCCTGGTTGAGCAGATGCACGAGATCCTCACGAATGAACGTCAGGTCCGCACGCTTACGATTAATGCAGCTGACTTCCTCAATTCCGTGAACGTTTCAAATGATGAGGTGAAGGCTTACTACTCCGCTCATCTGTCCGAATTCCTCTCGCCCGAGCACATCAAGGCCGAATACATCGTCCTCTCGCCCGAGAACTTCAAGGATCAGAAGGCCAATCCCGACGACATCAAGGCCTATTACGAACAGAACAAGAACCGCTGGTCCATTCCTGAGCAGCGCCGCGCAAGCCACATTCTCATTGAGTTCGGCGACGACAAGGCTGCGGCTCTCAAGAAGGCCGAAGGGATTCTTGCTGAAGTGAAGGCTGATCCCTCGAAGTTCGCCGCTGTCGCTGAAAAGGAATCTCAGGATCCGGGCAGCGCCTCGCAGGGCGGCGACCTTTCGTTCTTCGGCAAGGGCGTGATGACGAAGGCCTTTGAAGACGCCGTCTTCAATGCCAAGAAGGGCGACATCGTCGGTCCCGTGGAAACGGAATTCGGCTACCACATCATTTATGTGACCGACATTCAGGCCGGGTCCGTCGAACCCTTTGAAGCCGTGAAGCCCGAGATCGAGCGCGAATACGCCGAACAGATGGCGATCCGCACGTTCTCTGAACGCGCCGACGAGTTCACGAACATGGTTTACGAACAGTCCGACTCGCTCGAGCCCACCGCTCAGAAATTCGGTCTCAAGGTAGAGACGGCTGACTTCGTCACCCGCAACGGCGTGACGGATCCCGAGCTCGGCCGCATCATCAACGACCGCGTTGCCGAAGCGCTCTTTGGTTCGGAATGCCTGAAGGAAAAGCGCAATTCGAACGCGATTGAAGTGCAGAGCAATACGCTTGTTGCGGCCCGCGTTGTTGAGTACTACCCGGAAAAGGAACGCGCGCTTGACGATGTGAAGAGCATTATCGGCGAAAAGCTCCGTGCGCAGAAGGCGGCTGAAAAGGCCTTTGAAGCCGGCAAGGCAAAGCTCGCGGAGCTCCAGAAGTCGAAGAGCCTTGATGGCTTCTCCGACGAAGTCTGGGTTTCCCGCCAGAACCAGCAGGGTCAGGAAACATCTCTGATTAATGCTGAGCTCGCGCTTGAGACGTCGAAGCTTCCCGCCTACACGGGCGCTACGCTCGCAAACGGCTCCTACGCGATTGCCTACGTTGCTGCGGCCCGCACGCACCAGGCGAACGAAGCGGAGCTCCGCGGTCTCGCCCGCGAGCTGGGCTCGATCTACGGCGAAGCCGACCGCGCCGGCTATCTTGAAGCGCTCAAGGAAGCCATCGGCACGAAGGTGCTCCGTCCGGATTTCGTGAAGGGCGAAGAGAAGCCGGCTGAGCAGGAATAATCTGCCCAAAAGCTGAAGGCGGGACGCTCTGGTCCCGCAAGAAGAGAAGAAGAGCTGTCAAGCCGTAAAAGGTGAGGCAGCTCTTTTTTTTCGATATCAAGCAGGCAGGACGATCCGGCGGCACCGTACGGAAAAGAAAGACAAAAAAGATCCCATGGCCGTCGAAACAGTCATGGGCTTCAAAGGAACAAGATCAGGTGAAGATCAAGTTGGAGAAGACTCTGCCGGGCATCCCTTTAGAACTTGTGCACGAGGCCGAAGGTGAATTCATAGGCGTCTTCGACGGCCTGCGGCTTCTGTGCTTCATACTCCTTCGAGTAGTCGGACTTGATCCAGCCGGCAGCCGTATAGAAGGTCGTGCGACGGCTTAATGAATACGTGTAGCCGATGGTGTCCATCGTCAGCTTATCTTCGCGGCTCCCTTCGAAGTCGGCCTGCCTTCACGGCGCCGCCGAAGGCGGGAACCTCAACGCCGACATTGACGCCGTAGCCGTCCACGCCGCCATCGAGGCTGAAGGTGGTGGTTTTCGCGGCGGACGTATAGTTTTCAAAAATCTGCGTGTAGAAGAAGAACTTCGCCCAGCCGGCGTTGTAGTTGGCGCCGAGGTTGTAGGAAATGGAATCGTCGAGCCCGTTCCTGTCGGCCTGAGGCTGCGCTTGGTTGATGGTTTCAATGCCGAAGGCCACCATGAGGTTGTCGCTGCGGTAGCGAACTGCGCCGCTCAGAAGCCGTTCGACGCTCGACTGGCCTTCCGTGGCGCCTTCCGCGTAATTCTTTGAGTCGGTACCGAAGGAGTACTGAACCGTTGCATCGAGGCCTGCAAAAACGGGCGTGGTGTATGCGACGGCGTTGTCGATGAATTCGTAGCCGAGAGAAACGACCAGGAGGTGGCCGCCAATGTAGCCCCAGCCGCAGGAGAAGGGATACGCATAATGACGGCTTCGGACGGATTCTCATTCCGATCAGGCAGTAGCCGGCTTCGATCCGTCGGCATCTGACAAAAAGGGAGCGCTCCCGAAGAAGTGCTCCCTTGTCCCTGCAGTCCGGACCGGTGAGTTCCTCTCCCGGCCCGTAAGAATCACATTTCGCGCATGCGCACGAGTCTCGAGAAGGCGGCCTTCATGTCGCTGCGCACGAGCGCCTTTCTGTTTTCAAAGAGCTCACGGTAGCGGCTCACGAGTTCGGGCACGGGTTCATAGACGCCGTTTTCCGAAATGACCTTTGAGAGCGCTGCCTTGACGTCCGTGATGCCGCCCGTAGCGTAGGCGCCGAAGACGCAGTTGGTGAGGACCGCACCGCCCGGATTCTTGAAGCGGACGACCTCGGCGTCGAGCATGTTCGACTTGATCTGATTCCAGAGCGGATCGCGGCTGCCGCCTTCCGTCACCGTGATGCGGCTGAGGGCAACGCCGGCGCGGCGATATCCGTCAGCGAGCTCCATGTAGTCGTAGCCGATCGCCTCGAGAACGGCGCGCCACATGACGAACTGATTGTCGTCCATCGTCATGTTGAGGAAGCACCCGCTCGCTTCCTTTTCCTCGCCGTAGCCGCCCGTGAGATAGGGGAGGAAGAGGACGCCGCGCGACCCTGCGGGGATCTTTTCCGCGCCGGCCGAAAGCTCGCCGTAATAGGCGCCGTCGCCTTCATGACGGCAGACATTGTCCTTGAACCAGCGGAGCGCGAGGCCGCCCGTGCGCACGAACCCCCAGTAGAAGTACGTGTCGGGGAGCGTGCCGGAATTGAAGATGAGGCCGGTGCCGGGCTGAGAAAGCTCGGGGATGATGCCCGTGGTGGAGACGCAGAACATGGCGCAGGTGCCCGCCACGTCGACGCCCTGGTGCGCTTCAAAGACGCCCGAGCCGAGCATCGACTGCATCGTGTCGCCCGCGAGAATCGGAATGCCGGCGGGAAGTCCGGTGCGTACCGAAATTTCCTCGCAGAGACCGCCCACCTTGTCCCAGGGCTTCAGGATGCGGGGCATGTACTTTTCGTCGATCCCGAGGAGCTCGAGCTGTTTGGGCGACCACCTCTTCGCCTGAACGTCGTAGCCGAGGCCCCAGCCCGACATGGCGCCCCAGTCGATGAAGGCATCCTTGCCCTTCAGGCCCGCGAGACGCATGAGGACGTAGGGGGCGTTGTGCACGAACTTAACGCCGCGCTCGCAGAATTCGGGCGAATTTCTGAGGAACCAGCGCGCGAACATGGCCGGGAACATCGGAGAGGCTTCAGCGTTGCCGGTTTCGCGGCCCCAGATCGAAAGCTTCTTCGCGTTGAGGGCTTCCACATCCTCCGTCGTGCGGCTGTCGAGGTAGTTGATGTAGGGCGTGACCGGGCGCGCATTTTCGTCGATGCCGACGATGCCGCAGATGATGCCGTCGCCCATGATGGCGGCGATGTCCTTCGGATCGCGGCCGATGCGGCGAAGCTCGCTCGTTACTTCGGCCATGGCCGTGATGCAGTTCTCGAGGTACGTGTCCACGTTCATCTCGACCCAGCCGGGATGCGGATAGCTGAGTTCAGTCGGAAGCGACCGGCTCGCAACGAGCTCGAAATTCTCATCGTAGACGCCTACCTTCACGCTCTGCGTGCCGGCATCAAAACCCATGTAAAGCTTCGCCATTGAGGTTCCTTCACAAAATAAGAGAGATCAGGAATAGTACCTATTTTTAGAGAGTTCGGGCAAGCATCATTTCTCTTGCTTCGCCCCGGAAAATGCATCAAGAAATTGCTGCGGCTCCGAAGTCCGCATGGCGCCTTCTGAGGGAGCCTGATGGTCGGGCATTGCTAAAATGAGGCCTTCGGCTTTGCTTTCTGTAGCTCATCTTTCGAGCCTTAATCCGGGAGCAGGGCCATTCATTCCATAAGAATTCGAGCGTTCCTTCTGCCCGCAGCGTCTTTCGTCTGAGGGCATTTTGCGCGCATTCAACACAGCAATGGCCATCAAGCAGAAGAACAAAGACGATTACGGCGAGAGCTCCATCCGGGTGCTGAAGGGCCTTGAACCCGTCAAGCAGCGTCCGGGCATGTACACGCTGACGGACAATCCTCTTCACATCATTCAGGAAGTCATCGACAACGCGAGCGACGAAGTGCTCGCGGGGTTCGGGACGAAGATTTCGGTTTCGGTGAACGAGGCCGGCATCATCACGGTGGAGGATGACGGACGAGGGATTCCGATCGGCATGCATCCGGAAGAGCATGCGCCCGTTGTTGAGCTTGTCTTCACGCGTCTGCATGCGGGCGGCAAATTCCAGAAGGCCGACGGCTCGGGTCCTTATTCCTTTGCGGGCGGGCTCCACGGCGTCGGCGTCTCCGTAACGAATGCGCTCTCAAAGCACCTTGTCGTTACCGTCTGGCGCGACGGCGAGGAAGCAACGATGGGCTTCCGGGACGGCTTCGTGGCCGAACCCCTGGCCGTGCGCAGGAGCCCCCGGCCCAAATCGCAGACCGGCACCCGCGTCTCGGTCGAGCCCGATC
>OGRB01001293.1_pt1 | contig 16467 bp, 24 predicted proteins | sample 1553371 | NCBI WGS metagenome assembly OGRB01 (sample SAMEA2580027, study PRJEB22360) | human gut metagenome | reverse complement strand
GTGATCCCCGAAGCATCATTTTTGAGCTTCTGGCTTCCTGTCATTTCAGCCCAAAAAATTTTTATGTACGATCCCAAATCACGCCGCGCGGATGAATTCATCTGCCGGGAAGAAATTGAAGACACCCTCAGGTGGGCGGAGGAGCATAAGTCCGACCGTCCGCTTCTGGAGTCGCTCCTTGAAAAGGCAAAGACCGCCAAGGGCCTCACCCATCGCGAGGCGGCCGCGCTCCTTTTCTGCGACCAGCAGGATCTGAACGACGAGATCTTCCGCATCGCCCGCGATGTGAAGGAAAAGATTTACAGCGCGCGCATCGTGCTCTTCGCGCCCCTTTATCTCTCGAACTACTGCGTCAACACCTGCACCTACTGCCCGTATCACGCGAAGAACAAGAACATTGTCCGCAAGAAGCTCACGCAGGAAGAAATCCGAAATGAAGTGATTGCGCTGCAGGACCTCGGCCACAAGCGTCTGCTCCTCGAAGCCGGCGAGCACCCGAAGTACAACCCGATCGAATACATTCTCGAATCCATCAAGACCATCTATTCGATCCAGCACAAGAACGGCAAGATCCGCCGCCTCAACGTCAATATTGCGGCGACGACCGTTGAAAACTACCGCAAGCTCCACGAGGCCGAAATCGGCACGTACCAGCTTTTCCAGGAAACGTACCATCCGGACGAATACAAGAAGCTTCATCCGAAGGGACCGAAGGCGGACTACGCGTGGCACACCGAAGCGCATGACCGCGCCATGGAAGGCGGCATCGACGACGTGGGTCTCGGCGTGCTTTTCGGCCTCACGCTCTACAAGTACGACTTCGTCGGCCTCCTCATGCATGCCGAACATCTCGAAGCCGTCTGGGGCGTCGGTCCGCACACGATTTCCGTGCCGCGCATCTGCCCGGCGGACGACATCGACCCGCATTCGTTCTCGAATGCCGTCCCCGACGACATCTTCCTCAAGATCGTCGCGCTCATTCGTCTCGCTGTTCCCTACACCGGCATGATCATGTCGACGCGCGAAAGCGCCCGCACCCGCGAAGCGGCTCTGAAGCTCGGCATCTCCCAGATTTCCGGGGGTTCGCGCACGTCGGTCGGCGGCTACACGATCCGCGACATCCGCGACATTGAGAATTCCGCGCAGTTCGAAACGAACGACCGCCGTTCGCTCGACAAAGTGGTGCGCTGGCTCCTCGAGAACCACTATCTCCCGAGCTTCTGCACGGCCTGCTACCGCGCCGGCCGCACGGGCGACCGCTTCATGGAATTTGCGAAGAACGGCGCCATTGCGGACTACTGCCAGGCCAACGCCATCCTCACGATGAAGGAGTATCTCTGCGACTACGCGACGGAGAAGACCCGCACTGAGGGCGAGGCCGTCATCCGCCTCGAGCTCCCGAAGGTGAAGAACGAGAAGTTCCGCAACGCGAGCGTGAAGCGCCTCGAGCGCATTGCCGAAGGCGAACGCGACTTCCGCTTCTAACTGATCGGCTCTTCTACAGCCTAACTACCTGCTAACCATCACCCCGCTACATACCCGCTATGTGGCGGGGTTTTTCGTGTTAGCATGGTCGTACCCCCGCTACCGTCGCGCCACCTGCACACCGCCTACACGCCGTCAGCCTGTGGGACAACTGTGGGACAAAGAGTGTGTTCGGCACCTCGAGGATTCAATTTTGTGGGACACGCCATGAACATTACGGCCAAAAACATTCTGGCAGTAGGCGATGGACGATATAAGATCGCGCCGAATTTGTACCTCGTCGTCCGAAGAAACGGACTCAGCAGAGCGTTTGTCTTCCGATACACGTTCGACGGAAAGCGCAAGGATCTATCACTGGGTGGTCCGACATTCATCAAGATTCAAATGGCGAAGGATGAGGCGCTCAAGTGCCGCACTCTCCTCACGCAAGGAATCGACCCAAAGGCTTTCAGAGAAGAAAAGAAAGCACCGGCAAAGACAAAGCACGAGCCAACATTCAAGGAGTATGCAGAACGCATCATCCCGATCATCATTGAGGTCAAGCAGTACAAGAACAAGCACAGCATCAATGAATGGCGGCGGTGCATTCTCGGCCTCGCCGTCCAGCACATCGGAGACATGCCGATCAAAGAGGTCGAAACGTCTCACATCCTTTCTATCCTCAATCCGCTCTGGAAGGATCAGACTCCGTCAGGCGTCAAAATGCGTGGCTACTTGGAGACCGTCTTTGCCTATGCAAAACGTGAAGGGTTTTACAACAAAGAGAATCCAGCTACATGGCGCGGCAATCTTGACGCATGGCTGCCATCACCTCAGCGCATCTACACCACCAGGCATTGCCCTGCCGCTACGCTTGATGAGACGATAGACATTGTCAGTCGATTGCTTGCAGGTGAGGTCGGAGAGCCTCCTTCACGTCTGGCTGCACTCTTCGGCATCTTGACCGCCACGCGCCGAAAGGAATTTACGCTCGCGTTTTGGGATGAAATCAATCTCGAAGAGCGCATCTGGTACATCCCGCCTGCTCGCAGAAAAGACCGCAAGCCTTTCCCGCACCGTGTCCCTCTGAGCGATCAGGCCATTGAAGTGCTGCTTGCCGCCAACCCGAGCCAGAAGGGACCGCTCTTTCCGTCGCCTTACTGGGCGCACAGACCAATCCGCATCGACAACCCATATCACACGGTCAGCAGACTCACAGACGGCAAAGTGACTATGCACGGATTCCGTTCAACCTTCCGAGACTGGGCGGCTAGAAACGGTGTGGATAGAGTCGTCGCAGAGAAGTGCCTGATGCACGCAACCGGCAACGCTGTTGAGCAAACGTATCAGCGTGACGACCTATGTGAACTACGTCGTCCCGTCATGCAGTCGTGGGCGGACACGATCATGCCGAAAAAGAAGTAACCCCTCACAGATAAAGCTACTTTAGCGGCGTTTATTTATCCGTTTACAGCTTGCACCCCAACTATTAAGAAAAATTTAATAGTTGACGCTACTGGCTCATGATCTTCACGACCGCATCTTTATCTATCGCAGTCCGCTCAGATAGTTCGACACCTCGTCGAACCAGCTCCGTGCCTCTTTCGAGAAGGTCTGCGCATCGGGCAAGCTGCTTTCTTTCACCGTCGCAGGTATCTGAACCGGCCGCGGACAATCGACGGCGAGCGTCGGCTGCTTGCTTGCGCACCCGCTCAACGTCACCAGACAAGCGATCAGCACGAGCGAGAGCGGCATCACGCTCTTGCCATGCGGCCACAAGGGCTTGAGTCTGTTTTTGCTCACTTGCACGATACTTTTCCTCCATGATCCGCGCCTGCTCGGCATAGTCTTCTCTCAGCGCCGCAATGTCCCGGACATAGAGCGCGGCGGCATAGCGATAGCCGCCGGCGAAGGCCATACCTAAAACCAAAACAGCAGCCAATAGCTTTATTGGTATTTGCATTTTTCCTATTAATTGTGTAAAATACACAAAGTTGATCGACAAACAAAGAGAGAACGTATGCTTTCTTCGCGCGAAGTGATCAGCAAGCTTAAGGAGGACGGATGGTATCTGGACCGCATTGCCGGAAGCCATCACGCTTTCAAGCACCCTGTAAAGAAAGGCATCGTAACGATTCCGCATCCAAATAAAGATTTGGTAATTGCAACGTTGCGAAGCATTGAAAGACAGAGCGGAGTAAAGCTTCTTAAGCGGTAGTTGGTCTGGCCGGGGAGGGAATGCGCCTTCCTCGGCCAACTGACAGATACAACCGGAGCATTTATGAGATATCCAGTAGCCGTATGGGAAACCGATGGAGTTTTTTCCGCTGAAATCCCCGATCTCCCCGGGGCTATCACTCAAGCCGATTCCTTGGATGAACTGGGCGCTAACGCTAAGGAAGCCGCCACACTTTGGCTAGAGTGTGTATTAGATGACGGTGGTACCGTTCCTAAGCCTACGGATCCGGAAAGGCTGAGAGGCGATGATGCGTATAAGGACGCTATGTGGATGCTCATCGATATTGATCTATCAGCACTTTCCGACAAAGTCGAGCGGCTCAATATTTGTCTTCCGTCCAGAGCCCTCCGACGGCTCGACATTCTTGCCAAAAAGGCGGGAAAATCTCGGTCTGGATTCTTGGCTCAAACCATCTACGCAATGAAAGCTTAACGTCCGAAAGAGCTAATCTAGAAAGAGCGCCGCCTCCGCTTTTCTCCGGCGAACGAGGCCGGCACAGGCAACAACTTTTAGAATCATTTTCGCGAAAATCTGCGTGGTAAACTGCGCCCAAGGAGAATGCCCTATGAACTCAGTGGTTACAAAAGCCGTTGATTTCTCTTGCGGTATCTTCCGTTCTGTTTTTTGGGGTGCGTTTGTTGATCGAATTGATGACGGGTACCCCAAATTAAGTGAGACGCCATTCGCCGACGACAAAAAAGTCGTTAAGGAAGACTACGCTTGCGTCGAGAATGATTGGCGAGCCGCGATAGAAAAGGTTGATCGTGCAAGAGCAAAAGACAGCGATTCAGGCTCGAAACAAAGATATCGAGCTGCAGATTGCCCTTCAGCATAAAGACACCCCGCTACCTCCCGTTGAGGACATGGAGCGGCTTCATAAGCTGAACCCTGAATACGCCAAATGGGTGCTCAGGGTTTTAGGCGATGAGGCCGTTTCGCGGCGAGCTCGTCAGGAGCGCGTAGACCAATACCAGCACAAAGAACGAATGTGGCGCATTTACGGCGCGACACTGTCGATCGTTATCGGCTTCGGCGCGGCTATTGCGTTGGCCTATTTTCAGGCCTACACCGCCGCCAGCATCGCGGTAGGCGGTACCTTGCTGGGCATAGTGGGGTGCTTCATCGGAACGGATAACGCTAAGAAAGGCCGGCGTGGCCAAAATCAGCCCAATGAGACGGGCTCGTAAATCTTTGAGACGGCTACTCCAAAAAGAGCGCCGCCTCCGCTTTTCTCCGGCGAACGAGGCCGGGCACGCCGCCATTCGTGATGTCGAGGAACTGCTTCGCGCATTCTTCGTATTCGCCGGCATTTAGCGCACGCATGAGCTTCGGGCATTTGCCGACGAGCCCGCGCACGCCGATATTGAAGGCAAGAGACGTGAGCGCAATGAACTGCCCCTTCGTAACCTTCACATTGATGTAAGGCGCAAGTCGATCCACCGTGAACTGGAGATCCTGCCGCAGCCAGTCCTCGGCCTCGTAGTTCGTCACCACATCATCGGGCTCAACATCGGCGGTGTGCCCATAACCCAGCGTCCAGATTCCGGACGTACACTGATACGCCTTCGCACGGAACCCTTCCCATTCCTTCACAAAAGGCGCTGCCAATTCGACGGGCCATTCGCCGTAATTCTTCATCTCAGTCATAGAAAACCTCCTTGAATTTCTCGGCAAGGAGAAGAGCGCCATAGCTCGCGGCGAAGGCAAGTCCCGCCCACCTCGCAAGCCTGACTACCCATGGCAGTTCGCTGTCTCTCTTCATCACAAGCCACCTCATCACCGGGCACAGAGCGCCCGCCAAAGCTGATAAAATATGCTCCATAGGTCTCCTAGAAATCAACACCTATAAAAAAGCCGCCCGGTTCGCTCCCGAGCGGCTTTTGCTATTTGCTCTTCTTGTCTTTCTCCTCGTCGTCGAGTCCGATCTGATCGAGCTTGGAGTCCACGGCATTCTCAAGGCGCTTCTCAAGCGTCAAGAAAAGCTTCTTGAGGACTGGAGGCAGTGCGTCTCCGAAACCAGCTCTCTCTATGTTTTCGACGATTGAACCGAATTCGCCGCAGGCATAGGCGCAGAGCGTCACGCTTTGAAAAAGTGGCATGTCGTGGAGCACGAACCAAAACGAAACGTCGATGCCGTGCGCAAGAGTGATGATGAAAAAGGCAAGTCCCTTCTTCGCCATCCCAAAGCTAAGGCGCTTTGAGCTGAAAGTCCCGGTCCGGCAGGCGGCCCATATCCCGGTGAGAAGGTCGGCCGCCATGAAGGCCAGATACCAGTAGACCAAGGGGGCAACACTCTCAAGAGTCGCCCCCCAGATCACCCCCAATACCGCACCTATCTTTATCCACGCCGCCTCCGCCCCTACCGGTAGAAGCGAGTGCATGGCGTCACCCGATCATGGAGCGCCCGAACCAGCCTGCAGCGATGCCGAGGACAAGGGCGACGGCCGTGAACACGATCCACACGGCTCGAACCTTGCGGCGGGTTTCAGTGTCGAGCTGCGCCTTCTGCTCATCGAGATACTTCTTGAGCTTCTCAAGCGCTTCGTCCTTGAGGCCGTCAATGCCGCTAAGCCCAAGCTCTTTCAGCTTTGCGATGAGTTCTTCTTTTGTCATTTCGTACTCCCGAAAAAAAAAGGGCCGTCAGCCCGTAAAGGACCGCGGCCCAATGGGCTACACACCGGATGCACCGGATTCTTTTTCTTCCGCAGGTTCTTCCGTCGCCGCAGTAGCGCCCGAAGCCATTGCCGAAATAACGGCCGCGTCATAAGCGATGCGGGCGTTGATTGCGGCTTCCAGGCTATCCAAGCGCGACTTAATGCTTTTGACATCAGCGGCGATGGCCCACAGAGCGGCGATCACCCTATCGGTGTAGTCGTCCTTCACGCCGGCCATGTCGCACCTGCCTTACTCCGCGTCGCGCGCGGCGGTGTAAACCGCGGCAAAGTCAACGGTGGTATCGCCGATGTTCGTCTTGAAAGTCGTCAGATCGCCGGTGGCTTTTTCAGCCGCTGTCTTTGCCGTGGCGGCATCCCGCACGCCCTTGTCGGCCTGAGCCTTGGCGGCCGCAGCATCGTCGACGCCCTTTTGCGCCTTAGTGTCCGTGGCCGCGAGCTGCGCAGCGGAGACCGCATCGATATTTTCGCGGGCCTGCTGCTTCTGAGTGTCGTTGAGCGTCTGTGCGGCGTCAAACTTGACATGGCCGGCCGCGATCTGCTGCAGAGCGGTAATGGCGTCCTTGTTGGTGTTGATCGCGTCGGCGACTTCCTTGATGGTGTCGAGCGCCTCAGGTGCGCCGGAGACAAGAGCGGAAATAGCCGCGTTGATCGCGCTATTGATCTTCGTGGACGACCAGGTGGTTCCCGCCTGCGTCTTTGCGTCGTCGATCTTAACGGCGGCGTCAATGCCGGTCTTCAGTTCGTTGAGAGCGCCAACGAGCGAAGCCTTCTGCGTGGTGGTCAGAGTGCCGAGGTCGCCAATTTTGGCGAGCAGGCCCTTGACGTCAACGCCAGCCGCCGTGAAAGCGGCGGAAAGGTTCTTAATCATGGTCTGTGCTTCGGGCATATCAATCTCCTTGCTTTGCACGTTCATAAATTTCTAAAAAAGAAGGGGCCGCCTCACCGGCAAGCCCCAAGTTCTTTTGCGCCTGCAGCATCTCCTCTGCGGATAATGTCTGCGGCGTATAGAGGACCACGTCTTCCGGCGTATCCCCTTTGTCCCCCTTGCCGCCTTGCGGCCCGGGGATCATCACTGTGGTTACCCTGCAGGTATCGCCGCAGCAATCGTTGTCCCTGTAGGTCATCGAGTCACCTCCGGAATGACGTCGAAGTAGCCCCGCAAAAGCCGGAGGACCCGGCCAGTATTGGAAACCAGTTCGATGTCGTAGCGCGACCGTCCCGGCGGGTAGCGGCTTGTGACGTCGCTCGGAAAGATCGCGGTTAGCCGGGCCCCCTCGAAAAAGAGCCGGCCGTTTTCAATGGTCAGCTCGTCGATGGGCTCTTTCTGATATGTCGATCTGCGCACCTGCATCCGCGCGGAGTAGCCGGAGAAGTCCATAGCGTTCCCGTAGCCGTCCACGCAGTTGAAGGTCCTTTCGGTATCAACGCCCTGATCAACCTGAATGTCATATGTCTGAGCCACAGTTCCCTCATTCAAGGCAATAAAAAAGCCCGCGTACTGGCGGGCCTGAGCAGACAGATAGCAAGAGGGGCCGAACTCCCGAAGAAGAACGACCCCTGCGGCTTAACGCCTCTTGCCGATCAGCCACGCCGCAATAATGACGGCAATGACGAGCCCATCAATATTGATGTCGCCCGTCACCACAACGATGTCGTGTGGCATAATCTGACACGAAGCAAGAGCGAAGGAAGGCATAACCAACCCCTTGCATCATTGACTCAGCCCGGTGTTGGTAGCACTGGGCTTTGTCGTTTCTACACCCCTTGCGGGGGCCTATCCTCCGGCGATACGCCGGGAATTCCTTGCCTCGGCCGTCGGTAGGTGTGGATAGGCAGGAACTGGCTATGCACCGCGTCCTTGCTTCATGCTGGCGGCGATTATACCTAGCCACGCATGGTGGGCGGCAGCTGATTCCGAGCAAGCTCGCTCTCGTAGCTCTCCCGGCAGTGGTTGTCGTCGAAGAAGAGGAGCGTGTCGATGAGTTGGTACGGCCAATCGCGCTTTCCTTCAAGGTGCTGCCTCCACGCATGCGCCGAGAGGCTTTCATCGGCCCATCCTCCTAGAAGAGCATTGATGAGCTGGTCGAAAGCAATGAGCACCTGCTTGAGATAAGCCCACATCACTTAGCCGAGAAGTCCGCCGGGTGGAACGCGATCTCGATCTTTTCGAGCTCTTCCTTGGTCTTCGCCTTCTCGATAGCATTACGGATCTTCCACTTTTTCTGATAGGCGGCGTTTCCGGACGCGATGATCTCAAGCTGAAGCGTCTTGAGCTGATCGAGCGTGACTTCGTGGCCGACGTTTTTCGCATCCATGAAGATGAGGCCTGAGGCCGCAAAGGTTGTCTGCGCTTCGGCGGCCATTACTAGGCCGCTCACGTCCTGCATGGCGCGAGAGTCCGAATCCGCCTCAAAACCAAGGCTCGAAACGACCGTCGCGCCGTCCTCATACCAAGACATAAAGGCAGCGTCGAGGGCCCGCATCTTCTCGGTGCGCACTTCCTCAACAGTCTTTTCCGGAATCTTTTCGATCGAGCGGGCATTCGTTTCCGGGTCTTGGACAAGGCGATAGGTCGTCGAGTTCTTCGTGAGCTCGTCGAAAACTGTGCGGAGTTTGTGAATTCTTTCCGTCTGTTTGTGATGATCGAGCACGATGCCGACGCACTCCTCGGCCGTCGTCGGGATGGCCTCGGCCACCCAGCCATTTTTGTCGGCAGACAGCTTGAAAAAGTGCTTCCCATCGTCTTCGGGGGCGGCGATGTCATAGCAGTCCGCGCCGAGCATCAGCGAGCCCTTCGCGTCGGCCATGCAGGCCACCATGCCATCAAAGTAGCCGTCCTCATCGACGTGCGGGATTTCTTTGATCTCATTGGGCTTCATGTCGAAAAACCTCTCTACAAGAAAAATTGCGGCCTTGCGACCGCGTGAAAAGCGATACACCGTGACCGATGGCCACGGCCTCACCCTTCGGGTTCACCCCTCGGGGGTCAAAAGTTGGTGTCTCCGCATTTCCTACGGAGGCAGGGTTACTGATCTGAGCCTCGGACGATGGCCCGAGGTCTCTCTGATGCAGGCCCGGCAACTGGCCCGCAGAAAGCGGAAGGAGTTAGGGCAGGAGCCGCCCCGTGGATACGTCCTTTCAGACGCCTTCCGCCTGTGGTGCAATCTCAAGCGCGGCCGAATCACCTCCTACATGGATGAGAAGCGCCGCTTGGAGCGATATGTCATCAAGCCGCTGGGATGCCGTCAGCTCGACGAAATCACCGCTCCCCTCATCATCGCGACCGTCCGGCACATTGAAGCAGAAGGCCATCAAGCCACACTCAAGCGGGTTCTAATGCGAACGCGCGAGCTCATGGATTTAGCTGTCTGCGCTGGATACATCCTGCACAACCCGATTGACCGCGTAAGTCGGGTATTTGCTCCTCCAATTGTGCGGCCCATGCCCTCCATCTCATGGCGCGATTTGCCAAAAGTGATGAATGTCTTTAAGGACGCCACCATGCGGATGCAAGTGCTCTTTCTTTGGTCCCTCGCTTCCATGCTCCGGCCCGGAGAAACCGCCAAGCTCCGGAAGGCGTGGATCGACGGCGACACCCTCTCCATCCCTGCCGCTGAGATGAAAAAGGGACGCCTGCACCGCGTCCCATTGACCACTTTCATGCGCCTTCTCCTCGCCAAGGAAGCATCCCTCTCCCCGCACCCCAGAAGCTCCTACGTCTTCGCCGGGCGCGACCCTGGCTCCCACATCTCTTCCCAAGCCCTCGCCAAGTACCTGCACGGAACCACCCTGACCGGAAGGCTTGTGGCCCACGGCCTGCGATCAATGGCCCGCTGTTGGATGGCGGACATGGGCACACCCTTCGAAGTCGCCGAAGCCTGCCTCTCTCACGTCTCAGGTTCTCAGGTATCCCGCGCCTATCAAAGGAGCGATTACCTCGACGCGAGACGAGCGGTCATGCGGGCGTGGAGCGACTACCTTGAGCACTGTGCCCGAAGTGCCGGGCTGATGCCTCTGCTCCCAGATGGCGGCAAGGAGGGCCATCAGCCATAGCGCTTCCACTCACTGGGGCTTGGCACACTTCAAAAGGTAATTGCTCAAGCCTCAAAATCTACATTTTTAATGGCCGAACATCACAGGTAGCGTAACACCAGGGTATGGCGTTGTGAAATCGGCTGATGGGTGTTTCTATTCCTCTTCAATGTGGAACTACTACATCACGATTGAGAAAAATGGACGAAATGCCAATGACAAAACTAATATGAGCGCATCGCGCTCGAATAGCCTGTATGGCGCTGCTTCAACCGTTCAGCCCTCAGCGATGGCTTCACTTGTCCTCATTAAGTTTTGATGAGGACTAGTGCAGAAATCGCGGGCGGCTGAACCCCACTCGACTTCCCATAAGCCGCCGAAGATCGACTGGCGGAAATTTCGATCTTCGTGAGGTTGTAGTAGTCCGGGCCGAAGCCATGCCGTACTGTCGCCTCGGAAGCAGAAAAGGCCCCAGTCGTATCCGGCCCTGCCGAATAGGCGTAGCCGTCGATGAATCGACCACTGATGTTCGGACCGAACATAACTGGCAGGCTTGGTCTCGGGAGATCGGCCGCAACCATCCTCGAGACCACTGGTGTATTCCAAAGAGCCTACCTTGACGGAACCACGATCCCCCCAATGAGCGACGGCCCCGGGGACTTGAAGCTAACCTTCTCAGCGGCCAATGCGAGCTCAATTTATTCCGGGACAACTGTCCAGCCGCGTGCACTTGCGTCGCTTGTGCTCATTAAATTTTGATGAGTGCGAGAGCCCTGAGCGAATTCGGCTGCACATTGGAAGCAGCTCCATACTGAGCGTCCGACCAAGACGCATCGAGTTGGAGCTGCGGATACTGCTTCACAACATCGCCGTGAGCGCCATGCTCACGAGTTCTAGATGTGTTGTCGCCCCGGAGAGCTCCAGTCGTGTATTCAATGGTTTCAGTTCCGTAGAACCATCCCGTACCCGTGATGTTCGGTAACCCAGCTGAGTAGTAAGTGCCGACCGAAGAAGTCGATGTCGTGCCCTCAAGGAAGCGACCGTCCAAATTCGGCAGGCCAAAGGTTGTCGACCCGTCGCCAGCGCCGTAGGTCGTGCCGATAGCCGCGAAAAGGGCCGCGTAGTCGGTTCGGCTCACATTCGCGCCGTTGCAGATGAGATAGCCGCTCGGGACCGTGCGCCCGGCGTAGTGGATGATGGTGCCGGGCGGGACCGCCGGCGGATTGAAGGCCTGGACCATCAGCTTCGTAAGGAAAGGCGTCATCAGAACGTCCTTTGCGGTGCCTTCAGTGACTTGCCCCTCGGTCGCGATAATCGCGGGAAGAAGATGCGAGAAAGTGACGCTCTGCGCCGCAAGGCGCGCGCCGTCGACCGCACCTTGCGCGATCTTATCCCCGGTTACGCCGCCTGCCGCGAGTTTTGCCGTCGACACCGATAGATCCGCGAGATTCCCCTCGGCGACGGTTTTCGCGGCCAGCTTTGCCCCGGTAATCGAGGCGTTGGCAATCTTTCCGCCCGGGATGGTGTTATCTGCCAGCCAGGCCATCGAGCGCAGCGCTTCGAGGAACTGTGTTGCGGATGGCGGCTCGGTCAGCTTCTGCCCCGCGGCTTCGATGACGGAATTTCTCATTTGATCCTGCAAGTAATACCAGGCCGCCCCCGGCTTCGTCGCCGGGGTGCCCGTTTTCGGGTCGCCCGACGTCGGGTAGCCCTTGGAAGTAAGCGTAGAAGTGTCGGGCGGTGAATCAACCGCGCCGGATTTCCAATAACCTTTAGTAGCCATCAGGCGTCCTCCTCATACATAAAAATGACATACACATGAGCCGGAGCAAGCGCCCGGATCACGCATTCCAGCAAAGCATTTCCCCAGCGAGCAAGAGGCTCATCAGCGCCCCAGGTCACATCGAGGTATTCGGCATTCCCGTTAGACCGAATCGTGATGCCAAGCGTCATGACCGTCGTCCACTGTTTTTCGTAGAGCGGATGCTCCACGTCGTCATTCACGTCATGCTCCGTGAAGGTCGTTACCTTTGCCTGGTAGCCGAGCGTCCCGGCAAGCGACTCGAAAAAAGCCGCAGTCAATCCGAGATTCGACGTGATCTTCGCGAGAAGCTCCTGCCGCATCTGTTCCTGAGACGGATCTGCGATCGCTTCGAGACACGCAGACGGAATGCCGTAGTCGTCAAACCACCGGGAAAGCTCCTCTACCGAAGTTCGAGGGTCTGCCTCCTCGAGCACCTGATTGATGCGGGCATCTGCTCTCGCGGCTTCTCGCCCCAGGGCGTAAAGCACCGCGTCGAGAGTGCTCCCCGGTGCCCGGTTCCAGATCGGCCCTCTTGGCAGAAGCTCATCGATCTGATGGGAATAATCTCTTTCCGTCAGCGCCATATCACACCCACGTGATTTTTCCCGGGACGTAGATTTCGCCTACGCTCGCCGCCACGTCGTCCGTCGGAGACTGAATGCGGTAGCTAGTGATCTCACTCACCCCGGAGATTGCTCGATCCAACGACGTGAGCAGGATCCCTCCGCCAGGTATCGCCTCAGCCATTACTACCGATTCAATGGCCGATTCGATTTTTGCTTTAATGGCTTCAGTTTCCGGAAGGATGTCGAGAGTCAGATTCAGCGGCTTCGGGATCGGCGGAACCACATGCAAGATCGCCGTGACCGGCATATTCGCTTCGATCTCTTCCTTCACGCGCTGAATCATCGTCTCGTTGGGGATGCCGTTCTCTGTCATGCCGTCTGTCATGAAACGGACCGTTACATGGCCGAGCCCAAGTTCCTGCGGATAGCACCATGCGCGCGTCACGCCCGGAACCTGACGAGCCCAGGCGACGTAATCTTCCTTCGTGCCAGCCTTCGGCGGGTTCTTCTGCCGCGCAAGGAGACGTTCCCGCAGGCTCTCGTCCCCCTCTGCGTCCGCGCCTCCGGTGAGCTCGCCAGCTACGGCCGAGCTCATCACGCCGACGACCGGGCTCACGAGCGTCAGCTGCATGCCGGCCTCAGAATTGCCCGAAGCGCCCGCATCAGCCGCCTCAAGCGGAGCCGCGCCGTCTTTGCTTTCGTCCGTAGTGACGTAGACCGCCCCGCGTTCGTTTTGAAGCTGCGTCCCGGCGGGCACGACACCTGTACCGGTAAAGGTGACGGTACCGACGGCCTTGCTTGCCTGCAGTCGGTAGATGCCGTATTCCGAGGCGCGGCGCTCAAGGTAGTTGCCCTCGGCAGTACTCGTAAAGCACTGCCGGAGCACAAAAGCGATGTAGCCGTGAAGCCCGTGGGAAACGCCGGCGATAACTCGCGTCATGACGGAGGCGAGCGACCAGCGCATCACCTTTTTTCCTATGCGGCTCTCCGCATCTGCCTGAACGCGCCGGATGATCTCCGTGAGCGTAGGTCTTTCAAAAGCCATTTTCACTCCCAAACATTTTGAAACCGGGCCTGAAGCGCCTGCGTGTCATCAGGCCGATAGCAGGTAACCCGCAGCGCAATCTGGTCAGCCCCCGAGCGCTCCGCAGAAACCTCAATGCGGGCAACAACCGCATCATCGATGAGCCATTGCAGAGACTCCTTCGCATAGGCTTCCGCGCGCCGGAGCGTCGTCGAAAGAACCTTCTGCCGCTGCAGCAACCAGAGGCGCGAACCGATTCGATCACCGGCCGCCTCCGCGAAAGTGTCTCCCCACCAGCCTTGACGATTCGGCGCCTTCACCCCGTCGTCCGGGTTAGACTTTCGCCATGAAAAAAGGCTGATCAGCACGGCCGCAGCCAGCTCATCAACCTCGAAGTCGGAGATGTCTGCCGGCTTCCCGTTCAGCATCATGTCCATTTAGGTATCCCCGCGCTCATTTGGTCAACCAAATCACCAATAGCGCTGTCACTACTGGAGCGACAAAAGCCTTTACGATCTCAAGCCAAAAAGCCCTTCGTTCGCGCGACTCTTTCAGAGCGTCTTCTCGAAATTCGCGCTCTACCTGTGCTCGAATCTCTTGCTCCTTCGTACGTTCTTCCATAGCTTGCAACCGCTCACGCAGTTCTCTGGTTTCATCTAAACTGTTCATGTTCACCTACTTGACAGGTGGATACGAAAAACCCCGCAAGGATTCCGGCCCTGCGGGGTTTGCTTTTTGGTCTGTACGAGAAACTCGTACGGTTAGTGCGGCCCGGATGTCTCCGCGCCGTCGCCTTGCTCGGTGTGCGTGTGCGTCTTCAGGCTGATCGGGCCCGCCTTCACATCACCAGTCGTCGTCAGATCGCCGGTGACGCTCGCGCCGGAGCCGCCGCTGATCGCCATGCCGCCTTGACCGGTGATCAGCCCTTGAACGGTCAAAGTGCCCGTCAAGGTCGTGGCAGGCGTGTCAAGCTTCACCGAAGAAGCTTTCAGCGTGGCATCTCCTGCCACTTCTGCCGTCAGATTTCCGCCCACCGTTACGGTCGCATTTTTAGCGACCGTTGCCGTCAGCGTGCCTGGCGTCTCAATCACGAGTCCGTCGCGCGTCAGATAGACCTTCTGCCCGAGATCGTCGTAAATGGCGACCTCACCAGGTTTCATGTTCTTCAGACGAAAGCGCCTGTCAGCAACACAGAACACGATGCCGTGAGATCGATCGCCGCCGAAAAACAACGCGAAGGCCTCCGGCAGCTCATCGTCCTTCGGCTCCGAAGTGAAGCCATAGGGCTCGACGTGCTCCAGATCATCCCGCACTTCGTCCGCGAGCAGCCGCACCTGTACCGCGCGCATTTTCTTCGTTCCGTCGGCCGCCGAAACGACGCCGCGGGCCATGATGTCGTCCAATCTTCCGCTCATAACAAAAAAGGCCGCATCTCTGCAGCCTTTCAAAAATCATTGACGTTGCCACCCGCCCATACCGTCGGGCCTGAAGTTCTCGTGCGCGCCGTCCCGGCGCTCGATCGTGATCCAGCCGTTAATGTCCTTCGTGATCGACATCACCTCTTTCGGGTCAGACGGTTCGAGCTTAAAACCTAGATCAGGCTCGCCGCCCGGGACATATTTGCATTCTTTATCCAGCATAGTTCCGGGGTACTTTTCGCAGACCAAATGCCTGCTAGGGACAACCGTCAACGCCTGGGCGCCAAGCGAGGCAACGCTCAGCGCGATGAGAAAGAAAATGCGCATAACTGCCTCCTTTCCCCAGATTATTTCACGTTCGTCCACGTCGAAGACGTTTGCTTTGTATCCGTTTTCGCGGCGTCTCGCCTATAGCCATCGGGGGGCATAAGCCCTAACTCGGCGGTCATTCCGGCCGAAGAGAGTTGGAGCTTCGTTTGAACAACCAGCATTTCTAAGCCTCCCGGAAAAAGCGTTTGATCGCGCACTATAACCTTTGTGTTCGGCCGCCACAGAGAGCCATCCGACTGCCTCCAGCCCTGAACCGTGTAGGTGACGGCGCGAAAGCGTGCGGCTTGAAAATTAGCTTCGAACCGGGCTCGATCACCGGCAGTCTTCAACGACGCCTGCCCGCTATCCTTGAGCACCTTCAGCCGGAAACGCTTCACTTCCGGGTCTACAGCAACGCCCTTGTCTTCCGCAGCGGTACGCCCGAAATCTTCATCCGTACCGGCGTGCTGTCCGAGCGCAACGTAGTGCGAAAACCGCGCCGACGCATCGAACCTCGCTGAAGCCTTCAGGATGTTGCCGCCGAGCTCAAGGGCGTCCGTCGCTTGTCCGGCCCCGCCAGGCTCAACCAGCACAAGATTCCCTGCCTCATCGTCGGTCAATACGAGATTGTCCTTCGTAATGAGCCGCTTGATCGATTCGAAAACCGTCTCTCCGGGATTAACCGTATGGGTCTTGACTTCGTTGCTCTCGGCCGAGATCGTGAGCGTAATGCCGTACGGCTTCGCCAGCTCTTCGATGATGCTGCCGGCCGGAAGGTTCTTCCAGGAGGTTTGAGGCTTCGCGGCCGCTGCGGGCGCGGCCTGCGCCTTGCCGCTCCTGCCCTTCACCTCGGACCACAGATTAGAACCCGCCGCCGGGGGCGCATAGGCCGCAGACGGCGGGCAGCCCCTTTCCTATCATATCGCTAAAATCTTC
>OGRB01001291.1_pt1 | contig 16475 bp, 12 predicted proteins | sample 1553371 | NCBI WGS metagenome assembly OGRB01 (sample SAMEA2580027, study PRJEB22360) | human gut metagenome | reverse complement strand
TTCCTCAAGCTGTTGGGGGTCAATTGAATCGTGGCCGCATTAGACGACTTTTAGGTTCAAAAGCGAGAAGACACACCTATTCGTGCCTGTTTTACGAATGAGACTACCCTTTATGCACGGGCAGCCTACACTAATCCGGATGAAGCACTATTTGTCAACCATTAAATACCTTTGTTAGTAAGTCTGAAGCACAGTCTCGTTGTGCCTTCCATAGCGCACGGCGCTTTGTGGAAAAGAAAACCGGCGCTGATTCGGAGTCTGAACCAGCGCCGGTTGGCATAGATTGGGAAATCCCGGATTACTTCAGATCAAAGGCCTTTTCAAGGCTCACAGGCATCGCCTGGTAGCCGAGCGAGCTCTTGATCCTGATCTCAACGGAGGGTTCCTTGGCTCCCCACTTGAATTCGTTGATGACCGGGTTCGGGGCCTTGGTGTTGAATTCCTTCATGATGAGGCTTGCCGTGGCGGAATAGACCATCACGGAGTTCTTATCGGTCTGGTATTCCACCAGCGACGTGATCGGGCTGTACCATTCGAAGCCGCGTTCCTTGCCGTATTCCCAGATCTGCTGGACCGTCATCTTGTTCTGGTCAATCTTATAGATCACGGCGCGGGAGTACTTCATGTCGGGGAGCGGAGGCTGCTCCATGCCGCGGGCATCGCCGTTGTCGAAGACGGAGAGATAGAAGACGTTCTTGTCGGACTTCGAGTCGATGCGCCAGCCGGTGTGCTGGGTCCACGTCCAGTCAAAGCCTCCTTCGCACTTGCTTCCTTCGCACTTGATCTTGTTGCCGTTCGCGTCGACAGGCGTCAGAACCTTCTTCGCGAGTTCGCCTCTCCAGCCTTCGGGCGAAGCAAGAATCCACTTCACCTTCTTGTCGCGGCCGATCTTGACGACGGCGGACTGATGGCGCGAGGAGATGATGATCGAATCGTCGCTCGGGTCGTAGTCGACGGAGTTGACGTGCGCCCAGTTGCGGCCCGGACCGACGCCCGCGATGTCGCCGAACTGGTCGTTCTTGTCCATGGCGGCGAGTTCAGCGGCCGAAAGCGTATGGCCGGACTTCGTCGCGTCGATGTTGAGGCAGACCGCGCCCTGGTCCATCGCCTTGATCACGTTGTCGCGATAGGGGTCGAGGATGTCGTAGAGGCGGAAATCGTCCACCACCTGGCCGTTCTGATCGACTTCGGCAATGACGTCGCGGACGGTGTGGACGCGCTTGCCGTCAGGACGACGATAGTCGGCATTCGAAACGCGAAGGAAGAGGTGGCCGTTCTGAGCGGGGTCGAGCGCGTGCGAGAAGTCGGCGTAGCCGTCCGGGAGGCGGCGGTTGAAGATTTCGCGGCCCATGAGATCGTACTTCGCATAACGCTGGCCGTAGCCGAACGTGAAGGCTCCGTCGGGATTCTGATGGAAGCCCATCATGATGCCGGAGCGGTAGATGGTTTCCGGGTCATAGATGGGTTCGACGTGCATGTACCAGCGGACTTCGCCCTTCGTGTCGAGAATGGCGTTCTGCGGGTAGTAGTTCCATTCGAGCGCGCCGCCGGTGGGGTTGTTCCAGACCACGCGGCCCTGCTTCGGAGCGGTCGAGAGGAAGTTGTTGATGAGGTAGAGGCGGTCCTTGAATTCGGGATCGACCTTCACGACCTCGGTCTCGAACATGTTGTGGTGCTGAGCCATCGAGCCGTTCACCGGGGTGTAGACCGCCGGGGCGTACATCGTGTAGACCTCTTTCTCAACGCGCGTTTCCTTGCCGTTGTAGATGTAGGTGTAGCTCACCTCGACCTTGTTGTTGTAGTCGGGATAGAGGCCGAACACCGGAATGCCGGCATAGGTGCGAAGGGCCTTGTTGCTCACCTTGTAGGCGATTTCCTGGCCGCCCGCCTTCGGGACGATGCGCACGGAAGCGTCCTTGAGCTCATAGCCGCCGTTCTTGATGATGGCCGTGAGCGGTGCAATCTTGTAGGGGTTGACGACGATTTCGCCGATCTTGCCCGGAGCAACGTACTGCACGGCAGGGCCGGAGCCGCCGCCGCTTGCCATGACGGCAGACGGGAGGCTGAAGCCCGCGACGAGGGCGAGCGAGAGGGCGACCGGCGTAAGCTTGGACGAGAAGGACATCAGAGTATTCTCCTTTCAACTCAATGTGGGATAGTCGCTAAACTTATGCAACTAATCTTTTCAATTCGTTCGAAAAGAGTAAATCGCTTCCTCTTTTTTGGGTATTGGCGGCTTCCTACGGCGAACGATCTGATTTGGAATACTCAATTTTCTGAAAATGAAAAAAGCACTGGACCGCGACGGACTCATCTTCTTCAAGACCCTCTATGAGACGCAGAACCTGGTGAATGCGGCCTATCAGTTGGGGATCCCGCCGGCGACTGCCTCGAGATTGCTCGCAAAGCTCCGGGAAACCTTCAATGATGAGCTTTTCACGCGCTGCGCAGGGGGACTCGCCGCCACCTGGCGCGCGACCGAACTGATGCCCCAGGTCAGGAGGCTCCTCGACGATTACGAACGGCTCCTCGAAGAGAACGACTTCGATCCGAAGGCGCTTTCAAGAAACTTCCATATCGGAGGGGTCGACCACGGCGTTCTCTTCCTCGCGCCCGCCATCACCCGGATCACGATGATTGCGCCGGGGGTCTCGGTCGAGATGAGCGAGATCACGAACGACTGGCCCGTGGAGCTTCGCACCGGCGAGCTTGATGCCGTGATCAGCCCCATGGAGAGCGTGCCGGAAGGGTTCCACTATCTGCCGCTCCTGGAAAACTGCGCGAACAAGCTCGTCTGCCGGCCGGGACATCCGCTTGAAGAACTCGCGGCCGAAAAAGGGATTCTTTCGGTAGAGGACATTCTGCATTACGGCTTCGTTGAGGTCATCTGGCGGCCGACCAACTTCTTTCGCGTGCTGAAGAGCCGCGAGGATTCGGAATACGCGAAGCGCCGGGTCGTCTTCCGGACGCCTTACTTCATCGGTGCGACGCGCGTCGTCGCTTCGAGCGACCTCATCATGTTCGTATCCGAACTCCTTGCCGACTGGTGCGTCAAAAAGGAAGTCCTCCATGACCTACCCGTAGCGGAAACGCTCACGACAGGCGGGCGCTTTACGCCGAAGCTCATCTGGCACGACAGAAGCCACAATGATCCGGCGATGCAGTGGCTTCGCGGCATGATCCTTTCGGCCGTGAGAAACCCGGACTTCCTCTCGGGCGAATAGTCCGAAGCCGCGGCAGGGAGATATAGAAAGAGGCGCAGCGGATTCGATCCAGTCTGCGCCTCTCGTCAATCACCCGATTATTTTCAGGTCACTTGACGTTCACCCATTCCATCGTGAGACGGTTGTCGGGGCGGTGAACCACCGCGACCTTGTCGCGCATGGCCCAGGCGATCATGAGTTCATGAACCGGGATGTGAAGGTAGTTTTCGCGCTCAATGCGAAGCGCTTCGCCGAGGAGCGCATTGCGCTTCTCAGGATTCTCTTCGGCGCGGATCTTTTTGAGCGCCTCATCCATGGCGGGAAGCGACGCGCGGCCGATGTTCGCAATGCCGTCGCCAGTCTTCGGATTGAAGGTGGCCGAAAGCGACTGGAGCGCGTAAAGCGCGTCGAAGGTTGGCGCGCCCCAGCCGACGAGGCCCGCTGAGGTATCAAAGCTCAGCACCTTCGGGAAGTACTTCGCGCGCGGCATGGTGTTGACCTCGACCTTAACGCCGATGCGGCCCCACTGGGAAGCGAGCGCCTTGCAGGTCGCCTCGTCGTTCGTCCAGCGGTTGTTCGGGCAGTCGAGCGTGAAGCCGAAGCCCTGCGGGTAGCCCGCTTCCGTAAGGAGCTTCTTCGCGCCTGCAATGTCGGTCTTCGGGGGTTCGGCCGCGGTTTTGTCCCAGCCGTTCACGATGGAGGTGACGATCGTTCCGGTCGGGACGGAAAGGCCGCGCATGACGCCCCGCTTGATGCCGTCGCGGTTGACGGAAAGGAAGAGCGCTTCACGGACGCGCTTGTCCTTGAAGGGATTCTGAGCGAGGGGCTTTCCGGACGCATCGCGGACGTAGGGCGAATTGTCGCGGTACTCGTCGAGCGCCACCATGAGCGTGCGGTTTTCCGGGCCTTCAGTGACCTTGACGCCCGGGGAGCGCTTCAAGCGCTGCAGATCCTGAGCAGCCGGGTCGATGACGAAGTCGACTTCGCCCGAAAGAAGCGCTGCCGTGCGGGTTGAGGCCGATGCAATCGGGCGGAAGGTGGCGGTTTCCACATTGCCCGAACGGTTCTTCTCATCCCACCAGTCGTGATTGGCGGCAAAGATAGTCTTCACGTCCTCTTCGCGGGTGACGAGCCTGAAGGGGCCCGTTCCGTTCGCATGGCGGGCGGCGTAGGACTCTTCCTTCGCGATGTAGTTCTGGGGTTCGAGCGCGCCGTGCGCCTTCGCCCAGGATTCGCTCATGATCTTGAGGTCGACCAGCTGATTGAGGATGACGGGAGAGCCGTTCGTCGTGCGGATGAGCACCTGGTTGGGACCGGCCTTTTCAGCCTTGATGATCCCTTCGCAGAAGCTCTTGAACTGGCTTCTCGGATTCAGTGCACGGTTGATGGAGAAGACGACGTCTTCGGGGGTGAGCGTTTCGCCCGCATGGAATTTGACGCCCTCGCGGATCGTGAAGAGGAACCCTTCGGGGACGCGCTCATAGCGGGTGGCAAGCGCAGGTTCGAGCTTCCTGTCGGGCGACCAGCGCAGCAGCCCCTCATAGACGGCGGAGATCGCCGTGATGTTGAGGTTCTCGTTCTGAGCATGAATGTCGAACGTGAGAATGTCGCCCGCGCTCGACCAGCTGAAGTCCGCAGCGGCAGCGCCGCCGGCGGCGAAGGCGAGGGAAATCGCGGAAAGAGCTGCGCAAAGCTCAGTGCGGACGAAACGCGTCATCTTGGGTAATCCTTCTTGAGAGATGAAGATCGTTCAATTCTGCACTGCCGTGCCGTGCGCAGGCTTCAAGGAGCATCAGGCATAGTACCTGCAGGACCTCCTCGCGGCGCAAAGGTTCGCGAGATTGAAGAGCGATCCGGTTGCCCGGAAAGCTCAGGAAGAAAATCTGATTTGGTTTACTCGATGACGCCGGCTGAAGCTTGCTCGCTGCCATTGCCGCAGGCAGGCATCGACAGAGAAAGATTGGGATCAAAAGAAAACTCCCCGCCGTGAACCTGTCAGGACAGGGAGTTCGGAGCTCACTGGCTTACGGGAGCTCAGGGTCGGCAGGAACGCCGAACTACTTCTCATGGAGCTTGTTGAAGGTGCCGTCGGCCTTCAGCGCCTTCAAAGCCTTGTCGGCTTCCGCCTTGAGTTCGGAATTGTTCTTCGCGAACACCATCGCAAAGAGGTCGGCTGTGGCGATGGGCTTCAGATGCGTCGTTTGTTCTGCAATCGATTTCGACTGCACGAGCATGTAGTCCGTCACGGGCTTGTCGTTGAGGACGGCATCAGCATTGCCGGCAATCATGTTGAGAACGGCTTCGCCCGCGCTCGCAAAGGTCGTCACCTTCGCTCCGGGAATCTTTTTCGCAAAGGTCTGCGAGGTAGTGCCGATCTGTACGGAAATGCGCTTTCCTTCCAGGTCCTTGAAGTCGGCGATGCCGGCTTTATTCTCCTTCGGAACCAGGATGGTGAGGCCCGACTTATAGAAGGGAAGCGAGAAGAGGACGCGCTTGCCGCGTTCCGGCGTTATCGAGAAGCCCGCTGCACCCATATCAATGGTGCCCGCAAGAATGCCCGGGATGATGGCGTCGAAGCCGATGTTTTCGATTTTGACGTCGCGGCCCATTTTTTCACCCATGGCCTTGACGAGGTCGATTTCGAAGCCCTGGACGGCACCCGTCTTCGAATCCTGGAATTCAAAAGGCGGGAAGGTCGCGGAGGTGGCGACATTAAGGGTTGCCGCGGAGAGCGAACACGCTATCGACAGGGCGGAAGCAAAGGCGGCGGCGCAGAGCACGAATTTCTTGATTTTCATAACAGTTGTCCCGGTGGCGGTTGAATGGAAGAAGAGTGATGCGGCAGGTATGAGTTTAGTGGAGAAGGCTGGAGGTCAAGAGCGGGACCGGCGCTTTTTCGCCCATGCTGAGCGGAGAGTCATAAAGAAATGCGCCCTATGGGAAATCCCAACGGGCGCATGCGTTCAAGCCGCGTTCAAAGCCGATTTACGGCAGCTCCGGATCAGCCGGAACGCCGAACCACTTCTCGTGGAGCTTGTTGAAGGTGCCGTCAGCCTTGAGGTCCTTCAGAGCCTTGTCGATTTCGCCCTTGAGCTTGGTGTTGTCCTTGGCCATGACCATGGCGAAGAGATCCGCCGTGGCAATGGGCTTCAGGTGCGTCGTCTGAGCGGCAAGGTTCTTGTTCTGGGCAAGGATGTAGTCCGTCACGGGCTTGTCGTTGATGACGGCATCAGCGTTGCCGGCGAGCATGTTGAGGATGGCGTCGCCCGCGGAATTGAAGGTCGAGATCTTGGCACCCTTGATCTGCTTGGCATAGCTCATCGACGTCGTGCCGAGCTGAACGGAGATGCGCTTTCCTTCAAGGTCCTTGAAATCCGCAATGCCGGTCGACCCCTTCGGGACCACGATCGTGAGGCCCGACTTGTAGAACGGAATCGAGAAGAGGACGCGCTTGCCGCGTTCCGGCGTGATGGAGAAGCCCGCAGCGCCCGTATCGATCGTGCCCGAAAGAATGCCCGGAATGATCGCGTCGAAGCCGAGCGTTTCGAGCTTGAGGTCCTTGCCCATCTTCTGAGCCATGGCCTTCACGAGGTCAACCTCAAAACCCTGGACTTCACCGGTCTGAGAGTTGTAGAACTCAAAGGGCGGGAAGGTGCCTTCAGTGGCGACGCGCCAGGTGTCGGCAGCTGCGGATCCGCAAATCATGAGCGCGGCGACGCCGGCAAGAGCGGTGCGGGTGAAGGTAGAGAATTTCATTGGGACTGCTCCAATTTATTAACGAAGCCATCATTTAGTTGATGCAACTCAGATAACATTATTGATTAACTTGAATTTTCATTGATCCATACGTAACTAATGGATGATTGCCTTAATAAAAGCAGAAGGGCTTGAGGCCCGGGAAACCTGGATTGCCTTGCCGGGGTTTCGTAAACTGCCGGCGCGGTTCGATCAATATAGGGTTCAAACCGCGCTCTGCGGGGCTTCTTCGGCCGTTCGGAAAAAGAGAAATAAGCATTCGTTTGAGCGCTTCCCGACTGAACTAGGGCCCGCGGCTTAGTTGACGAAAAACTTTTGAGAAAAGCGTCCGAATTGTCGACAAGTTCCGAGCCGTCAGAGGGACGCCTCACGCATCTGCGCTCGTCCCGCAGGAGCGGCGTTTTGCAGGATTTCCGCTATGCTTCGGGGCATGAAGGAGATGAGCCATGCAGCGCATTACGCTTTCGATTGACGACGATCTCGCGGACTTTTTCGTCCGCTATGCAGAGGAGCGGGGCTACCGCAACCGCTCCGAAGCGATGCGCGACATCCTGCGCAATCTCGCTTCAAGGAAGGAACTCGAGGACCCTGCGCCGGGAACGCTCTGCGTTGGGGTCGCGAGCTACATCTACGACCATCATGAGCGGCAGCTCGCGATGCGGCTTACCGAACTTCAGCACGAGCACGGGGATCTGGTGATCTCCCAGATGCATGCGCATGTGAACGGCGACGATTGTCTCGAGACGGTGTTCCTGAGGGGCCCCGTCGAAGCCGTCAGGGGCTTTGCCGATGCGCTCGTTGCCGAACCGGGCGTCCGGCACGGCCACGTCAACATTATTCCAGCCGAGAAGTCGGAATATGCCCGTCATGAGCACGGGCACGTTCATCGGCATGCCGACGGAACGGTCCATTCTCACGGATAGCAGAGACAAAAACGGCGCAGAAAAGAACGGCCCCGATTAGTCCGTTCAAGACGAACTTCCGTCCCTTTCTGCGCCGGGATTCATTCTGCCTAAAAATGGAGCGCCTAACGTTTACAAGGAATATTTTTTCTTGCGTAACGTCAAATCCGCCCGATTCTTCTTCAGGCCCTGAGCTCATGAGGCATAAGGGATGGGGTGTTTTCCCTAGCGGAAATTTGCCTCTTCGGGCTCGTCTTTGTTTGAAGCTTCAAACAAGGCATCTTCTGCCGGATCGATGACGTGAAGAAGCTTTCTGTACAATTCTCCGCTGCCGCGCGGAGTTTCCTTCAGCGCCGAGGACCGCTCGGATATTCTGCCGATGCGCGGCCGCACCGCAAAACCTACAATAACGCGGCGATTCCCGCGCCCGAAGGACCCTTCGGGCGCAGGAACCTGAAAATTCTGGAGAGACTTCATCCATGCCACGCATTCATTACGCCAACGTGTGCGCCTTCTGCGGCCGCACCGGCCGCCCGTTACTCACGGACTTTACGGTTGAGGACGGCCTCTTTATTGATGCGGATAAGCCGATTGCCGACGGCGACGAAATCCGTACGGTCGACATGCGGGGCGCATTCGTGATGCCGGCATTTCTCGACGTGCATGCGCACCCGGAAGGGCTTGCGATGACGCTTTCCGCCGTCTCCTGCACGCCGCCCGACGTCCGCTCGATCGACGATCTCGTCGCGGCCCTCAAAAAGTCGCCCAATGCGCTTTCGGGCGAAGGCTGGATCGACGGCTGGGGTTACGACGAGAGCCTCCTTGCGGAGAAGCGCTCTCCCACCCGGGCCGATCTCGATCGGGTGAGCACGACGCAGCCCGTCTGGATCCGGCGCTCGGACTACCATTCGGCCGTCGTCAACACGAAGGCGCTCGAGCTCGCCGGAATTGACCGCAATACGCCTGATCCCGAGGGCGGCGCTTTCGGCCGCGATGCCGAAGGGAATCCCGACGGCCGCCTGATTGAGCTTGGAGCCGTCAACTACGTGGAAGCGAAGGCCCGGCCGCCTAAAACCTTTGAGAAGGACGTCGAGTCGATTCTTAAGCTCGGCGACCATTACCTCAGCCACGGCATTCTCGTGACGGCCGACATGATGGCCCACAGAAGAGCGCCCGGACAGACGGAACCGCTTGAGCTCTACCGCGCAGCGGAGCGTCGGGGGCTCCCCGTCGAAATGAATCTTTATGCCGTCTGGACCGGAGGAGAGAATCCCGAAGGCATGGAAGACTTTTCCGGGGACGAAAAGACGGGCGCGATCCGTTATGCAGGCGTGAAGCTCTTTGCCGACGGCTCCATTTCCGGCCGCACGGCAGCCGTGCGCAACCCCTATGTGCTTCCCGAAGGCGCTCCCGACCCCGAATTCCCCTCGGGGATGATGACACTCACGGAACCGGTCTTCAGAGCCGCGATGGCCTTCGCGAGAAGGAATGCCGTGCAGTGCTCGATTCACATCATGGGCGACCGTTCCATCGATGCGGTGCTCGACTGGCTTTCGACCGAGTCCCCGTGGCTTTCGGACGTGCCTTCGGTGAGGCTCGAGCACGTGAGCATGATGCGGCCCGACCAGCTTGAAAAGATGCTGGCGCTCCCCATCCGGCCCGCGCTCACGACTCAGATCATCTTCCCCTTTGCCGAGTGGAGAAGCTATCACGCGGCGCTCACGCCGAAAGATTTCAACGTCTGCTACGCCGTGAAGACGCTTTCCGACAAGGTCGAGGCAATGGCGCTTTCGTCCGATGCGCCCTGCACGACGTGGAGCGATACGGACGACATCTTCGTGAGCCTTGAGGCGGCCGTGACCCGGCGCGACTCCGACGGCGGCTACTTCAATCCGGCTGAGGCGGTGTCGATCGGGACGGCGCTTTCGCTCTACACGAGCCGTGCGGCGCTCGTGATGCCTGAGCGCGGCATCGTCGGGGCAATTGAACCGGGAGCCCGCGCCAATTTCATCACGCTCTCGGCGAATCCCTTCATGATTGCGCCCTCCAAGCTGAGGGATCTGCGCGTCACGGGCGTCTGGAAGGACGGAAAGCGCCTTCTCGGGTGATCCCGCGGAGCCGCGTCAGCTCATATCTGAATTCGGGCGTTTGCTGCGGAAAGAGGCTCTGACTTTCCGTCCGGCAGACGCCCGAAGGCATTATTTCGCAGGCTTCACGATGTACTGCAGGAGCCCGAGGATGCGCTCGTCCTCTGCGAGAGAGGAAGGCGACCGTCTCGCAATGGCGTCGCCCGCCTCGGTTTCAAGCAGCATGAGACGCTCTTCGAGGCGATCAAGGCCTTCGACCTGATCGGGATGGGCATTGACGACGAGAAGGTCGCCCGCATCAATGCCGGCTTTCTGAAGCGCCTCGTCGGGCGCAAAGAGAAAGAGCGTGTGGCCGGCATTCTTTTCAATGAGGTCGCTCAGCCGCAGCGTTCCCGATTTCGCGCAGTCGGCAAAGGCAGGATCGGGCGGGCCGGAACGGTCTCCGGGGGAGGGACTGGGGCCCCAGGCCGCCGAGTTCTATTCCCGCCCCTCGAGCGGCATCAATGAAGCTTTCGCGCCGATCGCTCAGTTTTCTCAGTTCGAGTTCGGCACGGAGCCACTTCGGACCGCCGGCAGTCCTGAAGGCCTCAGCCTGGGCGGGCGTCACGCAGACCTGAATCGTTTTCGTGAGCCCTTCGCCCCAGCCGGGCTTTCTTCCTGCTCCCATGCGGTAGCCGCCTCTCCCGGGACGAGCTTTTGGGTTCGTTTTATTCGCAGGCATGACTGAGGAATCTCCACAGGGAGGTTTTGCTTCTGGGTTTAGGGAAGGTGAATTAATTCACTCTCCCTAAATCAAAGTTTAGCAAGGATCTGCCTTTACGAATTGTTTAAAAAGCCAAATAGAACAAATAGTATCGTTTTGTCATGGCCTTTGAATAAACCCTATTTAATCAACCGGATTGTTATGCCGAATAATCCGTCGGAAGGGTCTGATAATCATTCCTGATTAAAGGAATATTTGAAAATGTTATTCAAAAATAAAAGGGCGCTTATTTTGATTCATGCCATTGTGCACGGATAAAATCCAGACCGCCGTCAGACGTCGCCGTGAAGCCCGAGAGTTCCCCGCGCCACGCGGAAGCCGTGTCCTCCAGAATCAGCCAGACGTAGGGCGCATCCCGGCGGATCCGTTCCTGGATGTCGGCATAGATTTTTCTCGATTCGACTTCGTCGCTCACGGATAGGGCCTCGTCGATCAGTTTGTCGACCTCCGGATTCCTGTAGTAGGCGGTGTTGAAGAGCACCGGCGGCATGCTCGGTCCGTAGTAGAGGGGCCGGAGCGACCAGTCGGCGTCGGAAGAGGCGGCCCAGCCCGTGTAGTAGAGCTCGAGCGTGGAGTCTTCCGGGCGCTTCACGTTGTGAATGCGCGCGACGCGTTCTCCCGCCTCGAGAACGGTGATTTTGGCGCGAACGCCGACGAGTGCGAGCTGCTGCTGAATGACCTGGACGGCCTTGACGGAGGCCGAGTCGTTGTAGGCGCACCAGAGGTTCACGTCGAATCCGTCGGGGTAGCCTGCTTCCTTCAGAAGCGCTTTTGCCTTTTCCGGATCATAGGGCCAGGAGCCGATGAGGAGCGCATTGGGAATGGATGGGGGCATCACGCCGCCCGCAGGCCTCGCGTACCCGCGGTAGGCAGCCTTCACGATCGCATCGCGGCTGACGGCATAGTTGAGGGCCTCTCGCACGCGCAGGTCGCTCATGGGCTTCTTCATCGTGTTCATCGCGATGAAGCGCATGACGGTCGAGGGCTTTCTCGAAATGAAAAGGTTCTTCTGGCGGTTGATTTCGTCCGCCGACTCATAGGGCATGGGGAAGATGAAGTCGGCTTCACCCGTTCTCAGCATGGCCGCGCGCGTGTGGTTTTCCGGGACCGGCACGAAGCGGATCCCGGAAAGCTTCGGCCACCCGGCATCCCAATAGTCCTTTCTCCTCTCAACCTCGAGGAGTTCGGCGGGGTTGTAGTTTTTGAGCTGATAGGGGCCCGTGCCGCAGGGCTTGAGCGCGAGATTCCAGTTGGGATTCATGAGGGCCGAAGGGCAGACCATCGAGAGGATGCCGCCCGCCATGCGCCGCTTCATGGGCGCAAGGGGCTTCCTGAGGTGAATCGTGAGTTCGTAGAGGTCCGTCGCATCCGCGCGCACGATTTCGCCGAACATGGCCGAGCGGCCGAGGCGCGTGGGATCGTGAATGAGGTGGTCGATGTTGGCTTTAGCCGCATGTGCGTCGAAGATTTCGCCGTTGGAGAACCTCACGCCCTCGCGGAGCTTAATGACCCAGGTGAGGCCGTCCTGGCTCGGGGCCGCATCAAGCGCGAGCGCGGGTTCCACTTCCATTTTGTCGTTGAGCCGGAAGAAGCCCTCATAGAAGGCCTTCATGACCTGACGCGAAAGCTTGTCCGTCGCGTTGTAGGGGTCAAGCGTCGTAAAGCCCGCCCCAACCGCTGCCGTGACGACTTTTGAGGAGACGTCGGGAGGAAGCTGAGCGGCGTCCTCTTTTTGAAAGTCGAAGAGCTTCAGCGCGTGAGCGGAAAAGGACGTCAGAAGAAGCGCATTCAAAAGAAGGGCTTTCGCGAGGAGCGTCTTCCTTCTTGGGGCAGAGAAAAGCATGGGGCAGTGTCGGGTCGGGAATGGAATCCTAGTATTTGCGGCCATTCTACCGACTGCGCACAGGGCGGCTCTCCGACTTTGCACAAATAACGAATCTTTGGCATCATTCTCGGGCATTCAGCCTGACGATCTGCAGCGCCAGGACTCCGGTCAAACATCTGCACATTCACAATTCGAGCCCCTGAGGGCGTTCGCCCTCAGGAGAATCCGGCTTTGCTGCCGGGATTCATCGGGGGACGTGCGTCTCCCTTATGGCCGGCTCCTTTTTAGAAAGGAACCTTCATCATGATGAATCCCGTTCACGAATCCCGATTCCTCCCCGCCGGCCAATTCGGCAGCCATCTGGTGCATCTTCCTGCCGGGAGGGGCTATCTGAGAAATACGCTCTCAAGGGATGCGGAAAGCCGCATCCCGCGGGAAAATCCCGCTTATCGCTTTCCGGCCTCGCTCTACCTCGATTTCATCACCTGGTGGAATATGGGGGAAGCCGAGCCGCTCCTCATCACCGGACCCGCGGGTTCGGGAAAGACGAGCGCAGTGCTTGAGTTCGCTGCGCGCCTCTCGGTACCGGTCGTTTCCTATACCGCCCGGCCCCGGATGGACCGCAGGGAGCTTGTCGGCCGCTGGGTGCTTGCACCCGAAGGCGGCATGCGCTGGATCGACGGTCCGGCAGCGCTCGCCTGGAAGCACGGGTGGCTTCTTCTCGTCAATGAGTTTTCAGCGGCTCCCGCTGAAACCTGGGTTTCCGCCAATGACCTTCTCGAGGGACTTCCTCTTGAGAACGATCAGACGGGGGAAAGGATCGAACGCCACCCCGACGCGCGCATCGTCTTTACGGACAATACGCGCGGGCATTCGAGCGAAGCCGAAGCCGGCTACTTCGGACGCGAAATGCAGGACCGGTCGGTCATCGACCGGCTCTGGCACATTCGCTTCGAAGGGCTTGCTGAAGACGAGGAGGCGGAAGTCCTCATGAAGGAATTTCCGCCCAAGCTCGTTCATGAGGCAGGGGCCGAGTCCGCAATGGAAGTCGCCCGCATCCTCGCCCGTGCGGGCGCGGAAACGCGGGCATCATCCGGAGCGGACGCCCTGGGACTCCGGTCGAAAACATTAGCGCTTTCGCACCGGGTCCTGAGGCGCACGGGCACTCTGATGCTCTCCTACATAGCAGGGAGTGTGCCGGAGCTCCATGACCCCGTCGAATGGTCTCTTGACCGTGCGGCGGGACATGCGCTCGACCGGCCCGTGAGAAACGCGCTCATTACGTACATGAAGACCGTTCTCGGCACCCGACTCGCCGAGCTTCGGAACCTCCGCAGGGAGGCGAATCATGCGTAATGATGCCGGAACCCTTCCGCTTCTCGAAACCCTTGGGGAACCCGCTACGCCTGAAGAAGCAAAGCTCTATGCCGGCATCGGCGAGCTTCTTGCGATCCGGGCGGGGCTCCATACGGGGCTTGAGCGGAGAAAAGCCAATGAAATCGACCGGCGCATCAGAGCGCTCGCGAACGATTACCGGCGGCTGAGGGACCGCAACCACCTCTGGGGAGCGGCTGAGCCGCTTCTCAACCACCGTGCGGAAGCGATGGGCCTCACGCCTGAAGAAGCGCGAAAGTCTTCGCGCCTTGAAGCGCTTCTTGCGCTCCCGGCGCTCTGCCGCCGGGACGGGATCAGGATCCGGTTTTCAGGCACTCCGCGCACGGACGGCAAAACGATCTGGCTCGGAAGCGTTGATCTCTCGCACCCGGCTGCGCCCGTGTACGTTTTCGGACACGGCATCCATGAACGCACGCATGTGCTTCATACGAACTTCCGTGCGGCTGAAGGACTCTCCCCGCGGGCATTCGCCCTCACGAACCTCTTTGAGGACGTGCGGATTGATGCCATAGGGGAGTCCGAATGCCGCGGATACCGGTTCTGGCGGGAAGCGCTCCTTGCGCTTCTCTGCAGAACGGGCGAGTCGGTCTTCCTTTCGGACGACCCGATGCGGCCTGCCGCCGATGTCTTCCTCGCGTGGCTTCATGCCGAGCTTCTCCATGAGACGCTACAAATGAAGCTTCCCGACGGGGTTCTCGAAGCCGTGAGGCTTGAGGCAGGACGCCGCTTCGGAGAGGCGTTCCTCAGGGATGCCCTCGGGCTTGCCCTGAGGCGCTTTCCTCTGGGGAGCACCTTCGAGGCAGCAGCTCTTGCGATCGAGTTCGAGGAATTTCTCTCGGACGCGGCGCTCATAGAAGAGCGCGTCGAAAAAGAGGCGGAGAGAGAACGAAAGAAGAGCGCTTCGGCCAATCGGAGCCGGCAGAGAGAGAAGTCTCGGAACGTTCAGAACGGGGAGGGCATCGCGCTCTCCCTTTTTGATGACGGGTCTGCGTCTTCTCCCCTCCGGTCTTCATGCGCCCGGGATGTTTTCCCGGCAGTTCTTCGTCTCGCCGACGAGAGAAACTGGCGCGGAAGCACCCCGGCCCTTGAATCCGGGAACGCCATGTCGCGGCTTCAGAAGGTGATCAGCCTTCCGGAGAGCGCCATGCCGGACATTGAGGCGATTGAGGCATCGTTCGTTGAAACCCTTCGCCGGCACGACAATGTGCCTGAAGGGAGCGGCAATGCTTCGGGAGGGCTTCTTCCGAGGCTCTCGAAGCTCTCGGAAATCCGGGCCGCCCGGAAGGCGTTCGACGCTGCATGGGACGAAACCTCGTCCTTCGCGATGCGTCTTGCGGACCTCTTCAAGCGCCGGATTCCTGCCGATGAGGGAGGAGCCCGGACGGGGTTCGAGATCGACGACCGGGAGCTTGACCGCGCGGCTGGAGGCGACGACCGCATCTTTGTGCGGGAGAGGAAAAGGAAGGCAAGAAAAATCGCCTGCGAAATTCTCCTCGACCTCTCGGGGTCGCTCGGAGAGCGGGGCGGCGCAGTGCTTCGCGCTGCTGCCGCGAGGCTTGAGGGAGGAATGAAGCGCCTGCCCGGGACTTCTGCCCGAACGGCCGTCTTCCCGAACGAGCGCGGCACAGGCCCGTTTCTCGCGTCCGACTGGAAGTCTTCTTCCGTCGAAACGCGCGAAATCCTCCGGGCATTGCCTTCAAAGGGACCCACTCCGGTGGGTCAGAGCCTTCTCTGGGCGCTTCAGACGCTCGCTTCCCGCCCTGAACCCGCGAAGCTTCTTTTTCTCCTCACCGACGGCGTCTTTGACGCCGGCGAATACCGGGGAGAAGTCGAGGCGCTCGCGATGGCGGGAATTGAGCTCGCGACGCTCGTGCTCTGCGATCCGGATCTTCCGGAAGCCGAAATCGGTCCGCGGAACACGATCGGAAGCGAAACGCGGTTCGTTCGATCAATCGACGAAATCCCGGAGGCGATTCACGCGCTGCTCCTGGGACTCAAAACCCGGGACGCCTTCTGAGCGGGGATCTTCCCGAAGACGTATTTCTCTTGCAACTTCTTTAGCGAACGGGGTCTGCTTCCTTTCTCCTTCAGGGTTTCCCATTGATGAATTCAATGGGCCGCCCTGAAGGGAGAGGGAAGAGGCCCCTTCGTTTTTTTGTGCGGGCCGCAATGCATGCGGCATCGCTGTAGAACACATCGGCCAACAGGGACCAACAGGGACTTCGGGGAGGAAAAGCGCCCAATGCACTTCAGAAAGAACATGACTCTCGAGATCCTTGAGGCGGAAACGCCGTTGCGGGCGCTTCACCGGATGCGCAACGACCTTCTGCGCATGGAGCTCGCTATCGGAAGCAGCGTCTTTGCCGCGGGGCTTCTTCCGGCGCTTCAGGCCTGGAGCGCCTTTGCGGCCGGGATTCCGGAGGGCGCATTTGAAGCCGGCATCCGGCGCGCGAGGCGCATGATGGAACTCATGCTCGACGAAGCCCTTCCCGACGGCCTCGACCCGAAGGCGCGCGAAAGACTCCGGCTCGGCCGGCTCGCGGG
>OGRB01001283.1_pt1 | contig 16535 bp, 14 predicted proteins | sample 1553371 | NCBI WGS metagenome assembly OGRB01 (sample SAMEA2580027, study PRJEB22360) | human gut metagenome | reverse complement strand
CGCCCCATGCAGGCTGCGGGGGAATGCACGCCAGCGTCATCAGGTGAAACGCGGTAAACGTCGGCGGGGGTAAGCGGAAACGCCGCCCGCGAGCCACGCTTGGGAGCATCCCTTCGCACGATATGAAACAGCTTTCACAAAGACCCACATAAAACCGCGCTTATTGCAGAAACATGTGCTCTCGGGACATTGCATGCGAAGATGTAGGGGGCATAACAGCATTTTTACAACGCAGTAAATATTCTCGTGTATTATTGCGTGATGGAAAACAAGCCGATGGCCCGTTTCACACATCGTGTCGGGGCCACCGCATCGTAAAGATGTCGTGCCACCGACATGGTGGCGAAACCCCATCAGCACGTTTTCCGTAGGCTGGTGCGCCTTGGGCGCGGCGGCCTGCACCATACCAGGGTGCCCTGAACAGCATCGCGTTCGGTGTTCGTTGGCGCCAGGGGGAATGAATCGTTTTCCAACAGCCACCTGCCGCACCATGGCGGGCTGGCGCAGCTATCCCAAAATCAGGAAGCCAAGCGGAAAGGGGCGGCCCATGTGGTACGTCGTGCAAGTTGAGACCGGCCGCGAGAAGACGGCATGCGACGACATCAAGCAGGCAGCCGAAGACGTGCTGGACGAATGCTTCGTCCCGCAGTACCTGACCGGCAAAAGGCGACCCGATGGCACCTGGATTCCTTCGAAGGAGTGCTTGTTCCCCGGCTACCTGATCTGCGTGACGTCGCAGGTCGACGAGCTGGCCGACAAGCTGCGACGCGTGAGAAGCCCCACCAAGATCCTGGGAAACGACAACGCATTCATCCCCCTGACCGAAGACGAGCAAGCGTGGGTGCAAAAGGTCACCCAAAAAGACCAGCGAACCGTCGGGGAGTCCGTGGGCTACATGGAAGACGGCAAGCTGGTGATCGTGGAGGGCCCGCTTAAGGGCAGGGAAGACTGGGTGCGCAAGGTGAACCATCGCAAGCGCCTAGCGTATCTGGAAATGCCGATGGGTGGCCGCACCGTGCGAGCCCAAGCAGGCCTGCAAATGGTAAGCAAAACCCAAGGCAAACTAATGGACAGGGAAAAGTGAGCAAAGATAGCAGCGAGACAATGGAATACTCAGCAGGAGCGCAAGCTTTGGTAGCGGGGGCGTACGCGAAACCATGCGTTTCCGATGTGAAGCTTGTTGCCGATTCGGTAGAAGATACCGCTTACGGAAACGAAGTTCGTCGCGAAGCCGCTCAAGTTAACGAAGCCGGCAAGTACGAACCCAAGCTTACCGAGAACGGTATTCCAGCTGATGTGCTCGCAAAGCTGCTGCCTGGCGACGATGTGGTTGAGCTTTCCGAGCCTGTTGTTGGCGGCGGCGTAGCTTATCGTTTTGTGAAACGTGCGTTCGACGTTGTCTCGTGCGGGTGTGCGCTCATCGTTCTTGCTATCCCTATGGGAGTCATTGCCCTTAAGATTAAGTCCGAATCTTCCGGTCCCGTCATCTACGCGCAGAGACGCGTGGGTAAGGGTGGGAAGATTTTCAACGTTTACAAGTTTCGTTCCATGTATACCGATGCCGAGGCGCGTGGCGCTCAGTGGGCGCAAGGCGATGATCCGCGTGTGACGCCCTTCGGCAAGGTTATGCGCAAGACTCGCATGGACGAGATTCCGCAGTTCTGGAACGTATTCAAGGGCGATATGAGCTTGATCGGCCCCCGTCCGGAGCGCCCGGCGTTCTGCGCCGAGTTCGAGAAGCGTATCCACGGCTGGCATTATCGCACCATGGTGACCCCGGGCCTTTCCGGTCTGGCCCAGGTGACGGGTGGTTACGACTTGCTTCCAAAGGAGAAAGTGGTGCTTGACCTGGAGTACATCGAGCACCGATCAATTGCTATGGATCTGAAGATTATCCTGAAAACGCTCGGCGTTGTTTCAACTGGCGAGGGAGCGCGATAGGGTGCGTATTCTTGTCTCCTGCCAGCACTACTGGCCCGAGCCCTTCAACACCGGTGACGTATGCGAGGCGCTTGTCGCGCGTGGCCACGAGGTGACTGTCATCACCGCGCTTCCTAACACCGGAATGCCGGGAAACGATATTCCTGAGGAGTGGCGTGATCTTGCTCGCCGCGACATCATGCGAAACGGTGTGCGTGTCATTCGCGCCGATTTGCATCCGCGTCTTACGGGCGGAGTGAATCGTGTTCGCAATTACCTGACTTTCTGGCGAAACGCAAACAAGATAGCTAGGAGCCTTGGCGATGGGTACGACGTTGCCCTAGGTTACCAGTTTTCGCCCGTAATGCAGGCCGATCCAGCTCTTGTGTGGGCGAAGAAGAACAACAAGAAGGCGCTTCTATACTGCTTTGACTTGTGGCCTGCCTCGCTTTTGGCAGGTGGATTCAAAGAGTCGTCTCTGCCGTTTAGATGGATGCGTTCGGTGTCTAAGCGAATTTATTCGCAAGCTGATCGCATCGCTGTGACCTCGCCGCTTTTCGACGAGTACTTCCGTAGCGAGCTGGGACTTAGCATTCCTGACTCGGCATACCTTCCACAGTATGCTGACGATGCTTTTTTGGCTGCACCTGCGGGCCGTGTGCCCGAGGGCTACGACCCGGTCAAAACCAACTTTACGTTTGCGGGCAATGTGGGCCAGGCTCAGTCAGTGGAGACTATTGTTGAAGCTGCTGGCTTGCTGCAGAACGAACCCTCTATTGTGTTTCATGTGGTGGGTTCGGGGTCTCATTTGGATGCCTGTAAAACGCGGGCAGCAGAGCTAAAACTTCATAACCTGGTGTTCCATGGCAGAAGACCCGTGGAGGACATGCCTGCGTACTATGCAGCCTCCGACGCAATGCTTGTGACCTTTGAAGCAAGCCCTATGGCTGACTATACGCTTCCCCGAAAGGCCACGACCTATCTGGCTGCCGGCAGGCCCGTCTTGGCGGCGCTAGATGGTGAAACACGCCGCGTGCTGAATGAAGCAGGTTGCGGCATGTGCTGCGGCACGGCAGACGCCGAGGGGCTGGCTCGTATCGCGCGCAGATTTGCGGCGTTGCCCGATTCCGATAAGGCGCAGATGGGCGATGCTGCTCGCGCTTATTATTTGACTCATTTTACTAAGGGTAGATTCCTCAACAAGCTCGAGGGTCTGCTTACCGACCTTTGCAAGGAGAGATAAAGATATGCAGTCCACTACGGCCTTCAAGGACAAAACTCTCATGATAACGGGCGGCACGGGTAGCTTCGGCAATACCGTGCTGAAGCACTTTGTGAACACCGAGTTGGCGGAGATTCGCATTTTCTCGCGCGATGAGAAGAAGCAGGATGATATGCGCCATCGTTTGCAGGAGAGCTCGCCTGAGCTGGCTTCTAAAGTACGCTTCTTTATCGGCGATGTACGCGATGCGCAATCTGTGCGCGATGCTATGCACGGAGTTGATTACATATTTCATGCTGCAGCCCTAAAACAGGTACCCTCATGCGAATTCTTTCCTATGGAGGCGGTCAGAACTAACGTCATCGGCACTGACAACGTGTTGCATGCCGCAATTGCCGAGGGTGTAGAGAAGGTCGTGTGCCTTTCGACCGATAAGGCGGCCTACCCCATTAACGCTATGGGCAAGTCCAAAGCTATGATGGAAAGCATCATCTATGCGAATGCTCGCAACGGTGCTGGTCGCACTACCATTTGCTGCACACGCTATGGCAACGTGATGTGCTCGCGCGGCAGCGTTATCCCGCTCTTCATTGATCGCATTCGCAAGGGTGAGCCGCTCACGGTTACCGATCCGAACATGACTCGCTTCCTCATGAACCTTGACGAAGCGGTGGATTTGGTGCAGTTCGCCTTCGAGCACGCCAACCCGGGAGATTTGTTCATTCAGAAGGCTCCTGCAAGCACTATCGGCGATTTGGCCGAGGCGGTGCAGGAGGTGTTTGGCCATGTGGGTACGCAGGTGATTGGTACCCGCCACGGCGAGAAGCTCTACGAGACGTTGATGACCTGCGAGGAACGATTGCGTGCTGAGGATATGGGCGAATATTTCCGCGTGGCTTGCGACTCGCGTGACCTGAACTATGACAAGTTCGTGGTAGATGGCGATGTGAAGACCATGGCAGACGAGGCGTACACTTCGCATAATACCCTTCGCTTGGGCATCGCGGGCACGGTGGAGAAAATCAAGACTGCCGAGTACGTGCAGCTCGCCATGGAGGGCCGCGAATATGAGGCGGTGCAGTAGTGAAAGTGCTGGTTACCGGCGCAAAAGGCTTCGTGGGACGAAACCTGTGCGAGGCGCTGAAAAACATAACCAACGGCAAAGACCGCAGGAAGAAGTATCAGAGCATCCTCCCTCTAACTGTCTATGAGTACGATCGTGGCGGTACTCAGGAAGAGCTTAGCTTCTACTGTTCCGCCGCTGACTTCGTGTTTAACCTTGCTGGCATTAACCGCCCCAAGGATCCTTCCGAGTTCATGGAGGGCAACATGGGGTTCGGCGAGACGCTGCTTAGCCTGCTTGAGCACCACGGCAACAAGTGCCCGGTGGTGCTGTCGAGCAGCGTTCAGGCTTCCCTTGAGGGACGCTATGCCGACAGCCCTTACGGCGAGAGTAAGCTGGCGGGGGAGGAGCTGCTTTTCGACCATGAGGAGCGCACGGGCGCGAAGGCGCTCGTCTATCGTTTTCCGAACTTGTACGGGAAGTGGTGCCGCCCTCGGTACAACTCGGCTGTAGCTACGTTCTGCGACGCCATCGCCAACGGTCGCGAGTTTCAAGTCAACGACCCTTCGGTCGAACTCGAGCTGCTCTATATCGACGACCTGGTAACCGCAATGCTGGATGCCCTTGTAGGCGACGTGCGCCGATGCCGTTATGCGGGCGCTGAGTGCGTACCGGCCGAGGACGGCCGTTACTGCTACGCTCCGGGTGCTCAGAAGGCATCGCTGGGGGAGATTGTGGGCCTTCTGGAAAGCTTCCGCGATGCGCGCGAAACGCTTGCCGTGCCGAATCTGAAGGACGGCTCGTTCGGCAAGAAGCTCTACTCAACGTTCCTAAGCTATTACGAGCCAGGCCACTTTGCTTATGACCTGAAGCCAAATGTAGACGCGCGTGGGAGCTTCACCGAGTTTCTTCGCACGCCTGAGCGTGGACAGGTAAGCGTGAACGTATCCAAGCCCGGCATCACCAAGGGCAATCACTGGCACATGAGCAAGTGGGAAAAGTTCCTTGTGGTGAGCGGTACCGCGAGCATCAAACTGCGAAAGGTCGGCGAGGATGCCGAGGGCGAACCTTACCCGGTGGACGAGTACGTGGTGTGCGGCGAGGACATGCGCGTGGTGGAGATGATTCCCGGATATACGCACTCGATTACGAACCTTTCCGACACTGATGATTTGGTAACCGTGATGTGGGCAAACGAGTCTTTCGATCCCGAGAACCCCGATACCTACTACGAGGAGGTCTAGCGTGGCCGTCTACGCGCACATAAACACCGTGCCAAACGGCTCCACCGGCGGCGTCATGATGAAGGAGCACCGCGATCTTCTAGCTGCAGGCGAGGACTCCTACGCCTTCTGGGGTCGCGGGCGTGCCGCCGAGGATGCCAACGAGATGTGCATCTCCTCTGACCTTGAGGTGGAGTTTGACGTTCTTCAGACGCGCCTGGACGGCAAGGCCGGCTTCCACTCCAAGGCAGCCACGAAACGTTTACTTGCCAAGCTGGACGAGATAAACCCCGAGGTGGTGCACCTTCATAATCTGCACGGCTATTATGTGAACGTCGATATGCTTTTCAAGTGGCTTGCAACGCATGATTGCAAGGTCGAGTGGACCCTGCACGACTGCTGGGCGTTCACGGGGCATTGCGCATACTTCACGTATGCAAAATGCGATGAGTGGAAGACGCAGTGTGGCGACAGCTGCCCGCAGCTCGGCACATACCCGGCATCGTTTTCCAAAAGCAGCTGCGCATGGAGCTTTGAGCAGAAGAAACACCTGTTCAACACTCTTCCCGTTGAGCGGATGAAACTGGTAACGCCTTCCAAATGGCTCGCAGGTTTGGTAAGTGAGAGCTTCCTATCCAAGTATTCTGTCGAAGTGCGCCACAACACCATAGACACTTCTGTCTTTAAACCTACCCCGAGTGACTTCCGCGAGCGCCATGGTATCGGCGACCGTTTCATGGTTCTCGGCGTTGCGAGCCCCTGGAACGAACGCAAGGGATTCCGAGATTTCTTGGAACTCGCCGCGAACATCGACCGCGCTCGTTGTGCCATCGTCCTCGTTGGGTTGAGCGAGAGGCAGATTCAGCAGCTTCCCGAGGGGATTATTGGCATCGCGCGCACGGACTCGCCGCATGATCTTGCGAGCATCTATACGGCAGCCGACGTCTTCTTCAACCCGACGAAGGAAGACAACTATCCCACGGTGAATTTGGAAGCTGAAGCTTGCGGCACGCCTGTTCTCACCTACGACGTCGGCGGGTGCCGTGAGACGATCGCAGCTAAAGATTCACATTGCATCGATGACTGGCGTTTTCTTTTGAAAGTCGAAAGTGACAAATGATGAGAATTGTTGAGATAGAAGACTTCTTCCATCCTGACGCTGGCTACCAAGTCAACGTTCTCTCAAAGGTTCTTGTTGAGCACGGCAACGAGGTCACAATCGTCGCCGCAGAGAACATGGAAATTTTCCCCGCGTCCCTCACCGGTTTCTTCGGGATTGAAAACATCAAGGAGAGGGACACCTGGTATGAGGAGACCTTCAATGTCAAGATTGTTCGCGTCAAGGCGCGTGGATACTACAGCGGACGAACGCTTTACACGTCGAAGATTTACTCGGTAGTCGAGTCCCTGCACCCGGATTTGCTGTTCGTCCATGGCAACGATTCGTTGATAGGGATGAGCTACACGAGACTCGCTCCCAAACTGTCTTTTCCTGTGATATTCGACAGCCACATGCTGTCGATTGCATCACGCAACCGCCTCTCTTCTGTGTTCAAGAAGCTCTATTCGAAAGTCTATGCGCCCATTATCAACAAACAGCACCTTAAGGTGATACGCGTGCAGGATGACCCGTACGTGATTTCCGATCTAGGAATCGACGCAGAGCTTGCACCCTATATCGGCTTTGGTACTGACAAGGGCATATTCCATCCCAGCGACGAAAGAAAGAAGAAGCTCCGCCTAGAGCGCGGAATTCCACAGGAAGACTCCGTGGTCCTTTACGCCGGCAAGCTGGACGAGTCTAAGGGCGGCATGCTCCTGGCGCATGCAATCGAGACGTCTTTCAGAATTGACTCCGTAACCTTCGTTATCGCCGGGAACGCCTCAGGGGAAAGGGCTGCTGAGCTAGAGTCGACGCTCGCTTCCAGCGAGAACAGGATTGTTCGACTGCCGACCTATAAATATCCGCAGCTGCCCGACCTGTATCAGATGGCGGACCTCGCCCTGTATCCCGCCCAATGCAGCCTGAGCTTCTACGACGTACAGGCCTCCGGCCTGCCCGTGGTGGTGGACGATAGCACAAAGGTGAACATCGACAGGGTGTCCAGCGGGAACGGGATTCTGTTCAAAGCTGGCTCCGAGGCAGGGCTTCGCGATGCCATTGCGCGCTATCTCGCAATGCCAGGCAATGAGAAGGATGCGATGAAGCATCGTGCTCTTACCTATATCGGCGAGAGTTTCTCCTACGACAATGTTGCAAGGCGTTACGAAGAGATATTCAACGAGGTCGTCCGCGATTTCAACCCAGAAGAAAGGAATCAATAATGGTTAACGTTATCGGTCTCGGTTATATCGGACTGCCCACCGCGCTCATGATGGCCACGCACGGCGTGGAGGTCGTGGGAACCGACTACAACGAGGAGCTCGTGGCAACTCTGAATGCCGGGCATACCACCTTCAAGGAGGATGGGCTTGACGAGCTGTTCGCCGACGCGTTGGAATCTGGCATTAAATTCACGACCGAGTATCAGGTGTGCGATACCTACATCGTGAGCGTGCCGACGCCCTACGATAAGCTGGACAAGAAGATCGACCCCTGCTATGTGATTGCCGCCTGCAAGACGGTGCTCGAGGTCGCCCCGAAGGGCGCCGTGCTCGTAATCGAGTCGACTATTTCGCCCAACACGGTGGATCGCTTCGTGCGCCCGCTGCTCATTGAGGCCGAGCGTGAGGATGTTAAGCTCGTGCACGCCCCGGAGCGCATCATCCCCGGAAATATGGTTTACGAGCTGCTGCACAACAACCGTACGGTTGGTGCGGACGACCCCGAGGTGGGCGAGGAGGTTGCTAAGATTTACGCAACCTTCTGTCAGGGCGAAATCAGTGTGACCGACATCCGCACTGCCGAGATGACCAAGGTCGTCGAGAATACCTTTCGCGCAATTAACATCGCATTCTCTAACGAGCTCGCCAAAATCTGCCGCATCGGCGGCATGGACGTGGCGGAGGTTATTCGTATCTCCAACAAGCACCCGCGCGTGAACATCCTGCAGCCCGGCCCCGGCGTGGGCGGCCATTGCATTCCCGTGGATCCGTGGTTCCTGGTGGGCGATTATCCCGAAACGGCAAACTTCATCCGTCTGGCGCTTCAGACCAACGCGGGCATGCCTGAGTATGTGCTGCATCGTGCCCACGAGGTTATGGCCGAGCGCGGAATCAAGGACGCCTCAAAGGTCGGCATCTACGGCCTGACCTACAAGGAAGACGTTGACGACGTGCGCGAGAGCCCTACGTTGCAGATGCTTGAGTCCATGGAGGAGCACCTGTGCGGTGGCGCCGTGAAGGTGTACGACCCGTGGATCGAGCGCGACGAGGTTCCGGGTCAGGTTCACTCCATGGAAGAGTTCCTGGATGGCCTGGAGATGGTGATTGTGATGGTGGGTCATTCCCAGATCAAGGGCAAGCCCGAGGCTTTCGGCGACCGCATCCTCATCGACCCGCGTAACGTGTGTGGCGACGGTGAGAACGTCTATAAGCTGTAAGCCATTTAAAGAGATGCAGGGAGAAGCAGGTTTGAAGAAAGTGATGCTTGTCTTCGGGACGCGCCCGGAGGCCATCAAGATGTGTCCGCTCGTGAAAGAGCTCAAGAGTCGTCCCGACGAGTTTCAGACGGTTGTGACCGTAACGGGCCAGCACCGCGAGATGCTTGATCAGGTCCTGCGCGTCTTCGACGTGACACCAGACCACGATCTGGCCATCATGAAGCCGGGGCAGACGCTGTTCGACGTCACGTGCGAAGTACTGCTGAAGCTCAAGGTGGTTCTCGAGGAGGAGGGGCCTGACGTAGTGCTCGTGCACGGCGACACGACCACAAGCTTTGCTGCGGCACTTGCCTGCTTCTATCTGCAGATTCCCGTGGGGCATGTGGAGGCGGGCTTGCGTACTCACGACATTTACAGCCCGTGGCCCGAGGAGTTCAATCGTCAGGCTGTGGATATCGTCAGCGAGTACTATTTCGCGCCTACCGAGGCAAGTAAGCAGAACCTTATCGATGAGGGTAAGCGTGCAGAGAAGATTTGGGTGACCGGCAACACCGGCATCGACGCCCTCCGCACCACGGTGCGCGAAGACTATATCCATCCAGAGTTGGAGTGGGCCAGTGATAGCCGCCTGATTTTAATTACGGCGCATCGCCGAGAGAACCTTGGCGAGCCTATGCACCGTATGTTCCGTGCAATCCGACGTGTGATGGAGGAGCATCCCGACACCAAAGCGATATATCCTATCCACATGAACCCACTCGTACGCAAGGCGGCACACGAGGAGCTGGATGACTTCAATCGTCTCCATATCATCGATCCTCTGGAGGTGCTTGACTTCCATAACTTTCTGGCTGCGAGTCATCTTATTCTTACCGATTCGGGTGGCATCCAGGAGGAGGCTCCTAGCTTGGGCAAGCCGGTGTTGGTGATGCGCGACACCACCGAGCGGCCTGAGGGGGTTACTGCGGGCACGTTGAAGCTTGTGGGCACCGAGGAGGAGGCCATCTACCGCGAGTTCAGCCGCCTGCTCTCCGACGACGAAGAGTACGCGGCCATGTCCCATGCCTCGAATCCTTATGGCGACGGGCATGCCAGCGAGAGCATCGCGGCCGTGCTGGGAGAGAAATGATGGCGCTCAGAGTTCTTCATGTAATAGACAACCTTGGCCAAGGAGGGGTTCAAAGGTATCTCCTCGGTTGTTTCGGCCATATGGACAGGGCAAAAGTCATTTTTGATTTCGTCGTGCAGAACGAGGGGGAAGGCTGTCTCGAGGAGAAGGTGCGCGGCCTTGGGTCCAAGGTATACCATCTTCCCTCGGCCATCAATGAGCGCGTGGCTTTTGGAGAGCGGTTTGATCGTGTTCTGCGCGATGGCGGTTACAGGATTGTGGAGGCTCATCAAAACCATCGCTGCCTCTATCCGCTTCTCGTTGCTAAGCGTGCAGGCGTCCCTGTGCGAATCGCGCATTCGCACAGCTCATACCCAGCATCATCATTTCTTAAAGGCATCTATCGCTCTATTTTCAAGATTAGGATTCCCTGGGTGGCAACCGAGCTGTGGGGCTGCGGCGAATACGCGAACAGATGGCTGTACGGCGACAGGCTGTTGGACAAAACTGTGGTCATTCCGAACGCCATAGACACGAGGCGCTTCTTGTTCAATGAGAAGAACCGCGAGAGCGTTCGCTCTGATTTTGGGATTGCCGGGCTGTGCCTGGGGCATGTCGGCGCTGGTGGCGTCGCGAAGAACTACCCGTTCATACTCGACCTGTTCGAAGAGGTCCTGAGGCGAGACGCCTCCGCGAAGTTGCTACTTGTCGGATGCTCTGCGGAATCGCAAGGCGGCTTGATTGGCAACGAGGTCGCGAAGCGGGGAATTGTCGACAAAGTCGTTCTCACAGGTTCTGTGGAAGACCCCGAGAAGTACTTGAGCGCGATGGACGCGTTCGTGCTACCGTCTCTGTTCGAGGGGTTCCCAATCGCGCTTGTCGAGGCCCAGGCGAATGGACTGAGTCCCATCGCCTCTGCAGGCGTGGTTGCCGACGAGGCCAACGTGACAGGTCTGGTCCGCTTCATTCCGAACGGGGCATCCCATGTCCATGAGTGGGCCGACGCCGTGATGGAGCGGGCGCATATGCCGAGGTTCGTGGGGGCCGGCTCGATCGCGGAGGGTGGCTACGACATCGTCAATGCTGCCCGGGCGCTTCAGGAGCGATATTTGGAGTTGGGAGGGATGGCTGAGCAGTGAGGGACTACCTTGTAATTCTTAACTACCAGCGCGAGATTCCGCCGTTCATGCTGTCACAGATAAAATATGCCTCGCGGCAGTACGAAGACGTCTTTTACGTTACTCGCGACTTGACTAACGACAATTCCGAAGCATGCGAAGCCGACAACTTCACCGTTTTGCAGGTAGGTTCTGCGCGCGGCGGTTTGAAGGGGGTTCTCGCGCTTGGTGGCGCGCTCCTGCATGGGTACGCCAGTTGCCTTGCGGGTGCCTTGCGTGAAGGACGCCTTAGCGCCGGCTTCCTCAAGACCCAGCTTCAATACGACGCTGGATCTTATCTGTTGTACCGCGCCGCTGCGAGATTGATCGAGGAGCTCGGACAGGAGCGCTGCACGGTCCTTGCGACGTGGTTCATGTCCGAGGCGCACGCCGCATGCCTGCTGAAGCGACGGTTCCCCGGCGCCCAAACGATTTCTTTCGCTCACTCCTTCGAGGTTCAGAGGTTCAGGGACCCGGATTTGGACCTCAGGCATATCACGGAGCGCCATTCTGGTATTGACAGGATACTGTTCATTTCGCAGACGGTTCTTGATGCGTATAAGAACGAGTATATGCTGCCGCTCGGCCTCTCCTCCGCGAATGTCGGAGTCTTCTATTTGGGCTCAGAGCCTAAAGGAGGCGAGGGGAAGGGTTATTCCGACGACGGCGTCTTCAGGCTTGTTACCTGTGCGGGAATCTCGCGGGTGAAGAGGTTGGACCTCCTTATCGAGGCTCTGGGAGGAATCGACGAGGCGCATGCGCGCAGGCTGAGATGGACGCATATCGGTTCGGGGCCGGATGAGGGTGCGGTGCGAGGGCTCGCGCATGACCGGCTTGGCCATCTGCTTGGCTTCGAATTCGCCGGTTACATGCCGAATTCTTCGGTGCATCGTTATTACGAAGAGAATCCGTGCGACCTTTTCATCAACGTCAGCTCCATGGAAGGCCTGCCGGTCTCCTTGATGGAAAGCATCAGCTACGGAATTCCCGCGGTTGCCACGAATGTCGGCGGCACTGGCGAAGTGGTGATTGATGGCTTGACGGGCAAGCTGCTTCCGCCGAACCCTACAGAGGAGGAGATTCGCGACGCCGTAGTCTGGTTTATGGATGCTCCTGTTGCTGTGCGGCGCGAGTTCGCCTGCAATTGCAAACGTGTTTGGGCCGAGCGGTTCGACGCGTCAAAGAATGCTACGAAACTATATACGGCTCTAAGGAGTGGTAATGCCTTCTAAGACGAACAGACTAAGTCGCTTCTTCAAGAGCTGGCCAAGCGAGGGCATGGGACCTTTTGAGTCGTTTCTGTGCGCAGCCCTCTTCTTCGTCGCCCCTTTTGAGGCCTATCTTGTGTCGACGGTCGGCGGGGTTGTGAAGTATGTGCTCCTGTTCGCCATCCTTCTTATTTTGTACAAGGATATTTATACCAAGAGGACGGTCCAGCTTAACTGGTTTGTGACCTTCTTCGTTTTTTGGCTTGCTTATAAGATTGTCTCGATTTTATGGACTATCGATTTGACGATTCCGCTTCTGCATTTCGCCTCGCAGCTTGGGATGGTCGGCTTTCTCTTCGTTCTGTCTTCGACGGATATCGGCGAGCGCCAGCGCAGTATAGTCCTCGGGGGATATTTCTGGGGGTCGGTTGCCTTCTGTTTGCTTTCTTTGGTATTCATGGAGCCTTCGGGGACGTATACCCAGCGCTTCGTTCTTACATTGTTTGGCGTTCAGGTGGACCCAAACAATGCTGCGGCGTCTGCTTTGCCCGCGTTTGCTCTGGGCGTATACCATTGCACCCGCGTGAGACGCATGCCCACAAAGTGCATATACGGCGTTCTTGCGGCGATAGCTGCTTATGTCCTCCTGATGACCGGCTCGCGCGGGGGTATGCTCGCCGTCGCCGCCTCTGCGGCCGTCTTGGTCTTCTTTTCAACGGACCTGAAGCTCTACCAAAAAGCCGCCGTCGCGGTGCTCCTGGTTGTTGGCTGCGTTTTCGTATTGGGTCTTCTTCCCCAAGACACGTATGCGCGGCTATTCCAAGACGATTATACCGATGGCAGCGGCAGGACGGAATTATGGGGCGTTGTTTGGGAGGCCTTCCTGACCAATCCCATTTTCGGTGTCGGCTGGGGAGCGGCCACGAGCCTCAACGAGGGCATGGCGACGCACAACACCTTTCTTTCGATGCTCTGCGAGCAGGGCATGTTCGGCACGTTCTTCTTTGTCGCGCCCATAATCTATGTTGCGGTGGTTTCGTTCCGCAGTAAGAACGTTCTGCCCATCATCCTTCTTGTTTGCGCAATCGTCCCCGCCCTGACGATCGATGCAATCAACAAGAGGTTCGTATGGTACGGGATTACGCTTGCGCTTGTCTATTTCGGAACGATAGACGGCGAGCGGGCGAGTCTTGAACGTAGGGGGCGTTGATTTGGCGCGCGTCAAAAACCGATTCTCAGGTGCGGCAGTCGATTCCTTGATTTTGTCTGCAGTGAAGGTAATGACCACCATCTCGGGCATTGTCTGCACGATGATCCTGTCTCGGACGCTTACCCTCGCGGAGTATGGCACCTATTCGCAGGGGAACCTTGTTGTCTCGCTCATAACATCGCTGACGGTGCTGGGGTTGACGGACGCCAGCAACTATTTCTTTAACAGACCCGAATTTGGCAGACGTTATATTTCCAACATCCTTTATATTGAAATTGCTGTCGGAGGAATTGCGGCCGTTGCGATTGTCGTGTTCAAGGAACAGATTGGAGCATATTTCGGAAACGAAGCGGTGACGAGCCTGGCTCTTTTCTTGGCGCTCCGGCCGCTCCTCTCGAATGCCCTCGCGACACTTCAAGTGGTTATCGTTTCGCTCGGCAAAAGCAAGATGCTCGCGATAAGGAACTTGATCGTCTCGGCAGTTAAAATAGTGGTCGTATGCTTCGTTGGGTTCGTTTACAAGAGCCTGGCAGTTATTTTCTTCGCATACCTTCTGATTGACGCGCTCAACGTCGTTTGGTTCCTCTTCATCTACGTTCGAGATGTAGGTCGTCCGCGACTTGGGGATTTTGACACTTCAGCGATAAGGGCTATCCTGCATTTCAGTCTTCCTTTGGCGGTTTCCGTCTTCGTGTCGGCATGTTCGAGGCAGATGTCGAATTTGATTGTGGGTGCTCTCGAGTCCACTGAGGACTATGCGATTTTTGCTAATTGCTCCGCACAGCTGCCCCTCGACTTCATTTCTGCATCGTTCATGACCGTGCTGATGCCTATATTGACGAGAAGCATCGCCAGCAGAGAGTACGGAGGAGCAAGAAGCGTCTATTCCGATTACTTACAGGTCGGCTATTTGTTGGTTTGGCCGTTCGCAGCGTGTCTCGCTGCCGTTTCCCCCGAGTGTGTAGCGCTTCTTTATGGGGAGAAGTATGCTTCCGGCGTGCCTATTTTCGCGATTTACTTGATTACTTACGCCACGACCTTCTTCTCTTCGACGCTCGTTCTAACGGCTGGAGGAAAAACGCGCACCGTGATGGGAATCGCCGTCCTTTCCCTGGCGGCAAACGGGGTCTTCTGCCTTGTGGCGTGTCGACTCTCTGGCATTTTCGGCGTAGCGGTCGCCTCGGTTGCCGTGAATCTTGCAACGGCTATTTTCATTTTGCGGAATAGCTGCCGTTTCTTGGGCGGTGGGGGGCTCGGACTCATCGCCGTTAGAAAGATGGGTGGGTATCTCGTCCTTCTACTCATGCTCGCCATTCCTGTGCTTTGCTTAAGGTATGCGCTTATCACCATTGGCGTGCCAAGTCTTGTGGTTGTCTGTCTGGCATCGTCAGCATATCTCGGCGCGTTTTATTTCCTCGAGAGGAAGGAACTGCGCTCGTTGCTTGGCCGCATTAACCGTTTGAAGTGAATCGAGAAGGAGAAAGTTCCATGTTGCGTTCCATTAGATTGATTCCGGTACGACTGAAGGAGCGATATAAAAAGAGCCAGTTTGCGAAATATGCCACTTGTGGGCAGAACCTCAAGGTTTCTTCCGCAGCAGGATGCGATTCCGTCGACAGAGAATCGATCAAAATTGGCGACAACTGCGATATTGGTGCCCATCTCTCAGCCAAGAAGGGTGCGCATATCTCAATTGGTAGTCGTACGACCATTCGTGGCGGGCTTGTCGGTGCGGTGGTTTCGATAACCATTGGGGATGACGTCATTATCAGCAACAGCGTTCACATCTATGACAATAATAACCACCCAACTGATCCTGGGCAGCGTCTCGAGATGACGCGATCTGGCAGTTTCTACGGGCCTTTGTGGGCTTGGGAAAGGTCTTCCAAAGCGCCCGTTGTTATCGAGGACAACGTTTGGATCGGCGAGCGGTCCACGATCCTCAAGGGCGTCACGGTTGGGAAAGGCTCGATAATTGGATGCGATTCCGTGGTCACAAAGAGCATTCCCCCCTACAGTGTCGCTTGCGGAAACCCTGCCAAAGTTGTCAAGCATCTTGATGAGAATTAATGAGGGATGCGAGGTTGCCCTGAAAGGATTTAAATGAATCGAACGGTTAAGTTCAAAGACGACGGTCGCCTGAAGCTGCTGATCATAGTGGGCACGCGCCCCGAGGTCATCCGCCTCTCGGAGGTTATCAAGAAGTGCCGTCGCCACTTCGACTGCCTGCTGGCACACACCGGGCAGAATTACGACTATACCTTGAACGGGATCTTCTTCCGCGACCTTTCGCTTGACGATCCCGACGTATATCTGGATGCCGTTGGCAGCGACCTGGGCGAGACGGTGGGAAACATCATCGCCGCGAGCTATAAGCTTATGGTGCAGGCGAAGCCTGATGCTCTGCTCATCCTGGGCGACACCAACAGCTGCTTGTCGGCGATTGCGGCCAAGCGCCTGCACATCCCCATCTTCCACATGGAGGCTGGCAACCGTTGCAAGGACGAGTGCCTTCCCGAGGAGACTAACCGTCGCATCGTCGACGTGATCAGCGACGTGAACCTGGCCTACTCCGAGCATGCTCGCCGCTATCTGAAGGACACGGGCTGCGCTCCCGAGCGCACCTACGTGACGGGCAGCCCCATGGCGGAGGTGCTGCGCGCTAACCTCGAGAAGATTGAGACATCCAGCGTCCTTGGCGAGCTGGGGCTGGAGCCCAAGCGCTACATGCTGCTCAGCGCCCATCGCGAGGAGAACATCGACACTGAGGCGAACTTCACGAGCCTGTTCACGGCCATCAACGCGCTGGCCGAGAAGTACGACATGCCCATCCTGTACAGCTGCCACCCGCGCTCCCGCAAGCGTCTGGAAGCCACGGGCTT
>OGRB01001266.1_pt1 | contig 16830 bp, 10 predicted proteins | sample 1553371 | NCBI WGS metagenome assembly OGRB01 (sample SAMEA2580027, study PRJEB22360) | human gut metagenome | reverse complement strand
CAAACAGTTCCAGCTTCGTCTGCAAAATAGCCAGCGGGGTGCGCAGCTCGTGGGCTGCGTTGCCCGCAAACTGCCGTTGTAATTCAAAGGACTGTGCCAGGCCATCCAGCATCCGGTTTACCGACCGGCTCAACTGCCCGAATTCCTGCACGGTATCTTCGTCCAGACGGACGGTAGCAATGCTGTCCTGATCGACCCGCTGCGCCTGCTGCGCAAGCTGCTGCAACGGTTTCAGAGCTCTGCCGCTGACAAAATAAGCGATGGCCGCGCTGAGGATGGTGACCACAGCAGTGATGCACCAGCCCTTGCGGCCAAAAACCACCTTTGCATCGTAGACTTCCTGTGAAAAATGCGCCAGCAGGCTGGACATTTCCTCCTGCGGGATCTCGATGGTCAAGGAATCCTCACTGCCGGGCTGATACTGCATCATAAAGCCGTTGAGGGCATCCATGCCGGTTGCACCGGTGCGGTATAAAAGCAGGTTCATGCACACGCAGGCACAGGCGATGAGCAGCGCCGTCAGCAGGGTGATGCGCCATTGCAGGGACAACCGTTTCATTGTACCTCTCCTCCGATCTCGTAGCCTTCCCCGATGCGGTTGCGGATGGGGTCGTAGCCCAGCGCCGCCCGCAGCTTTTTGCGCAGGGCAGAGATATGCACCCGGATGGAGTTGCTGAAGCTGTCTACACTGCCATCCCAGACGTGCTCGATGAGTTCTTCCTGACTGACCGGGCGTCCCTGATGCAGCAGCAGATATTCCAGTACGCCGCTCTCCTTCCGCGTCAGGGCAAGGGTCTGACCATCCACCGTGGCAACGCGGCTGCGGGTGTTGAAGCTGAGCCGCCCGCAGCACAGGCAGACGTCCTGCTGGATGAACTTGCGCCGGGTCAGGCTGCGCACCCGGGCTTCCAATTCTGCAAGGTGGAATGGCTTGGAAAGATAATCGTTCGCCCCGGCATCCAGCCCCTCCACCTTATCTGAAATTTCACTGCGCGCTGATAAGATCAGCACACAGGTCTCAAGGTCGTGCTGCCGTAAGCTGCGCAACACCTGCATCCCGTCCACCTTGGGCAGATTGAGGTCCAGCAGTACAAGGTCGTACCGCTCTGCCGTCAGCGCTTCCAATGCGGCTTCGCCGTCTGCACAGGCGTCCACCTCGTACCCGGACAACCGCAGCTTCCGGGCAATGTCCTCCCGCAGGGAGTGCTCGTCCTCTACCACCAAAAGGCGCATTTTGTTTTCCACCCTTCCCGTAAAAAATCCATTTCTTGCGTTTTTCTTCATTATAACAGATTATAGCAGACGGTGTTAAGATTCGTGTTAAGATTTTCCTAGGGTGTATCTGAAAAGTCGAAAATTTAGTCTATTTCTACAAGCACAGCTGGATTTTGCGTTAAACAGCCTTGAAATCCACAAAGGATTCCTGCGGCTATTTGCCTTAAATCCCGCTTGTGCTTGCGAAATATTCGTCATTTTCTTTGTTTTCAGATACACCTTAGCAGAAATTTTATCCCGCATGGTGTATACTGGTGCCATCAAACAACAGGAGGCTATGATGTTCATGCCAAAAAAACAGGCGCAGCTGCTTTTGCTTGCTGCCGGGGTACTGATGCTGCTGTTCGGCGTATGGCGGGGCGAGGCAGACACCGTATTTTCAAAAGCCATCCGGCTGTGTATGGAGTGTGTGGGCATTGGATAAGAAAAAATTAAATCCCCTTGCCCGGTTCCGGGGCTTTATACAGGCCGGAGCGACCCTTTTAACCAACATCCACCTGCCCAACTTTGCTAAAGGAACGCTGTATCAGGGCAATGGAAAATACGTCTGCGTCCCGGGGCTGAACTGCTATTCCTGCCCGGGCGCTGCCGGTGCCTGCCCGGTGGGGGCGTTTCAGGCGGTAGTGGGCTCTTCCAAATTCCGCTTTTCCTACTACATCACCGGCATTCTCATCCTTTTCGGGGTGCTGCTGGGACGGTTCATCTGCGGTTTCCTCTGCCCGTTCGGGTGGTTTCAGGAGCTTTTGCACAAGATTCCCTCTCCCAAGCTTTCCACCAAAAAGCTAAAGCCGCTGCGCTATTTAAAGTATGCGGTGCTGCTGGTCATGGTGGTGCTGCTGCCATTGCTGGCGGTCAACGAGCTGGGCATGGGCGACCCCTTCTTCTGCAAATATCTCTGCCCACAGGGCGTGCTGGAAGGCGCCCTTCCCCTCTCCCTGACCAATGCTGGCATCCGCGCCGCGCTGGGCAAGCTGTTCACATGGAAAGCCTGCATTCTGCTGGCAGTCATTATGGGCAGCGTGGTGTTCTACCGCCCCTTCTGCAAGTGGCTGTGCCCGCTGGGCGCGTTTTATGCGCTGCTGAACAAGGTCTCGCTGTTCCAGATGCGTGTAGACACCCACAAATGCGTCTCCTGCGGCGCCTGCGCAAGGGCCTGTAAGATGGACGTAGACATTACCAAGACCCCCAACCACGCCGAATGTATCCGCTGTGGGATGTGTATGAAAGCCTGCCCCACGGACGCCATCCAGTACAAGTTCGGGCTGGGAGACCAATCAAACACCGAAACAACAAAGGAGTAAAACCATGAAATTCAACCGTGTAACCGCACTTTTGCTCAGCCTTACGCTGGCTTTCAGCCTTGCCGCCTGCGGGCAGGGCGCGTCCTCTGCATCTTCTGCATCCTCTTCTTCTGCCGCTTCCTCTGCGGCAGCGGAAACCAAGACCGAGGAGCAGCTGCTGGCCGAGGAAAACGAGATCCTTTCCGCAAACGATGCCCTGTGGGAGAAGGTGTTCGCTTCCATGGACAAAAACATGACTGAGACCACCCTCAGCACGAACTACGGCGATTTTCTGCGCAGCTCCGTGGAAAAGACAAAGGACCAATTCTCGGATGAGGAGTACAAGACCCTGACCGCCGATGCAGAAAAAATCCGTGCCATCGAGGAGCAGATTGCCACCCTTGCCCTCGCGGACGCGGCCGCTTCCGGCGCTGCCGCACAGGGCACTGCCTTCCCCCAGTTTGAGGGCAGCGATTTAGAGGGCAACCCGGTGGACAACAGTCTGTTTGCGGGCAACGCCTTTACGGTGGTGAACTTCTGGTTCAACGGCTGCAAGCCCTGCGTAGAGGAACTGGACGACCTGAACGCCCTGAACGAGAAGGTCAAGGCACAGGGCGGCGAGGTTGTCGGCATCAACACCGAGACGCTAGACGGCAACCAGCAGGGCATTGATGCCGCCAAAAAACTGCTGGCTGCAACGGGCGCAAGCTACCGCAACATCTATTTTGCCTCCGGCAGCGACGCCGGCAAGTTTGCGCTGAACATCATGGCCTTCCCCACCACCTACGTTTTTGACCGGGACGGCAACGTTGTGGGCCAGCCCCTGCTGGGCGGCATCGACAAGGAAGAAAACCTTGCCGCCCTGCAAAAAAATATTGACGCTGCCCTTGCCAAGGACAACGCCAAATAAGCTATTCTCCCCTGCCACGGAAATCAACTTTTAGAGTTCGTCCCAGAGCAGCCGGATGAGGGGCAATTTCCCGTAAGCTGCTGCTCGTTTGCGCCCTCATCAGTCACCTGCGGTGACAGCTTCCCCCCAACCGGGGGAAGCCTTTAGAGAAAATTTGATTTCTGTAATTCCCTGCCGCCTACGGGCGGCTTTTTTTGTTTGCACCGGGCATTGTCATGCACGCCCGGGCGCCGGACGGAATACGCTGGGGCAGAATCATACTTTTACCAGCAAAGGAGCGTATCTCCATGAAGAACACCGGAACTCTCCGCATTCAGGCCTTTGCGGCCCGTCAGTCCAGCCCTGTCGAGGGTGTGACCGTCATCGTCAGCGGCAACGGCTTCACCGCCACCCGCCTGACCGACGCCGAAGGCAACGCCGACGACGTCACCCTTACCACCCCCGCCTGTGCTCTCTCTCTGGACGAGAACAACACCACGCAGCCCCCCTACGCGGTCTGTGACCTCGTGGCCTCCAAACCCGGCTACCGCACCGTCCGCATCCAGGGCGTGCAGGTCTTTCCCGGGCAGGTGACGCTGGCCCAGCCCGAGATGATCCCCGACACCGAGGAGATGCGGGACACGCCCAACACCCCCATCGTCATCCCACCTCACAGCCTCTTCACCGGCGACGGCGGCAGCGGCCCGAACCCGTTCCTCTCCTGTACGCCGCGGGTGCTGGACCGGGTCATCATCCCGAAGAACATCACCGTCCATCTCGGCAGGCCCGCCGCCTCGGCCCGGAACGTCACCGTCTCGTTCCGCAGCTATATCGCCAACGTGGCGTCCAGTGAGGTGTATCCGACCTGGGCTGACGAAAATAGCCCAGCGGGGCAGTCGAACTGTCTGCCGACTCAGAAATTCCATTCGATCGTTATTTTTTGTTCTCCGGTAAGCGTATCTTTTGGGCTGACAATAACACGATGGACCAACAGTACAACAAGTTCGCGGGTCAGCTGCGAAACCTGTGCCAGTTCACGGACACGCTGCATCTGCGTCTGGACTCCACCGGTTTCTTCCTGCTGTTGTTCCAGTTCCGTTTCCAATGTATCGATCCGGGTCTCTGCCTTTTTCACTTCTTCCAGAAAGGTCTGGTTCATTTCAGAAAACTGAACGGCATCGATCAATCCTGACGCCTTATCCAGATACAACTCCTGCATGGCCTTGCGCCGCCGGGCTGCTTCGCTCTTCAACCGTTTCAGCTCGTCACGCCTGGCCTGCTCTCGCTGCCGGATGGGGTCATCCTGTTCTGGAAGGGTAACTTTTTCATGGTCAAAATAGTCTGCCGCATACGCCCGGATACGTTCCAGTACCGCATTTTCCAACGCGTTCATATCGGTACAGGTCTTGTTGCCGCACACTTCCGGTGCGCGCTGGTGCATCCGGCAGCGAACATAGCGTCTTTGTGTTCCATCCGCTCTCGGCTGACGGCCAGTCTGCTCCATGCAGCTGCCGCAGCATCCACAAACCACTTTTTTTGCCAGCGGATGGATCGTTCCCTTCTCGCCGCTCCGGGTGCGCTCCTGCATCATCCTCTGGACCGTTTCAAACATTTCCCGCTCAATGATCGCTTCATGCGTATTTTCTACAACGATCCACTGCGATTTTGGAAGCCAAATCGTCTTTTCAGACTTGTAACTTATCTTTTTATGCTTTCCCTGCACCATATTTCCGATATAAAGCTGATCATGTAATATTTGATATACGGTGGGACTGCTCCAAAGAGCCGCATTTGTATTCTTTAATGCACTGCGGTAATGGATGCCATGCAGCTGCTTATAGGCTGTTGGGCTTGGAATTTTTTCGTCATTCAGGATGCGTGCGATCTTGTGTGCGCCGATCCCGTTAAGAGCCATGGAGAAGATCCGCCTTACCACTTCGGCCGCTTCCGGGTCGATGATGAGTTTTCCTTTTGCATTTGGGTCTTTGCAGTATCCATACCGTGCAAAAGAGCCGATGAACAGCCCCTCTTTCCGCTTGTGGTCAAGCACCGAGCGGACATTGGTGGACAGATCTTCCAGATACCACTCGTTGATCAGGCCGTTGATCTGGCGGGATTTTTTGTTCGCGGTATCGTTGGTATCCACATGGTCTACCACCGCAATGAAGCGGACGCCCCACTCCATGAACTTTCCGTGCAGATACTTTTCCACGAGCTCCATGTCACGGGTGAAACGGGATTGTGTTTTGGCCAGTACCACATCAAACCGATGTTCGCTTGCGGCTTGCAGCATCGAATTGAATGCCGGACGGTTCCGGTCGATGCCGGAATAGTCCTCATCCGAATAGATCTGGTAAATCTCAAATCCTTTCTCCAGGGCGTACTGGAGCAGCATCGACTTTTGATTCTGAATGCTCTCCGATTCACCAATTTTATCTTCATCTTCTTTGCTCAGGCGGCAATAAATTGCTGCTTTCATGATCTGCCCCCTTCTTTTTGTACACGAGCATCCATGCGCAGCATAACGCATCTCTCCTTCCAATTCAGGGATGCCGCATCAGGCGCAGGAGCTTGGAGGAACGGCATTGAGCAATCCATCGATGATATATCGCTCAAATTCCTTTTGAAACCGTTCTTTGCGCTGTTCATTGTTGTCCGAACGAAATTTTTCGTGCAGAATAAAAGGAGTTTTTTTCATCGAATCCCCCTTTTCGGTCCATCTGGTCGTGATATGGGTCACTTCAGTCTATTTCCAGTCAGCGAAATTCAGAACTTTCCATATTTTTTATGCAAAATATGGAAAGACGTTCAAAATCAACTTGAAACGCCTTTGCCGCAATGGTACAATTATACTGTCATTTTATGGAAACTCGGCGCAAAGCCCCGTGCGGACAGGCCGCAAGCGTCGGAGTTCCTGTGGGATGTGTAAGAGTAGCTAAGGCAGCACTGCGCTCCTGCACTTGCGTAGTATTGCTTTCCGAAAATGTGAGAAAGTATATTTATATGATGAAAAAGATCTCCCGCCGCTCGTTTTTGCAGGTCTGCGGCATTACTGCGGCAGCGGCAGCACTGACCGCCTGCGGCGGCACTAAGACCGAAACGGCTAAAAAAGACGCTACTCACGAAGCCATCACCTTTATGGCACCTTATAAGGAGATAGAAGCCTTTATTGAGCAGGTACACAGCGTTTACCCGGAAGTGAACATCGAGGTCGTGCCCTACAGCGGCGATAACACCACCACCTGTCTGCAGAATATGTTTGCGGCGGGCGACCTGCCGGACGTCTGCACCTTGACCTACTACGACCCCCGGATCGATCTGGTCTCCGACAAACTGCTGGACCTTTCCGGCTACGATTTTACGGATAACTATGTGGAGTCCCGTCTGCAGGACGTGTTCGACAACGGTGCCATCTACCTGCTGCCCTCGACCTACAACTGCTACGGCATCACCTACAACAAGACCCTGCTGAAGAAATACGGCTGGGAGCTGCCCAATTCTTTCGCTGAGCTGGAAGAACTGGCCGCAAAGACAAAGGAAGCCGGGGTCGATCTCTGTCTGCCGCAGATCCAGTACCCGGGCTACGGTTTCCAGTACCTGTGCAACATTGCGGATGCCGATTTCCTCGGCACACTGGACGGCAGGCTGTGGCAGCGGGATTATCTGTCCGGTAAGGCAAATGTCAGCAATACCCCCGGCATGATGCAGGCCATGGCCTATGTCCAGAAGTGGAAGGACATCGGGATGCTGAACGACTCCGGCGATGCTCTTGACGACAATGTGACCCGGCAGAGGATGACCGAGGGGAACACCCTGTTTCTGATCGGAAACACCAACGGCATTGTGGAGGCAGACGGCAACGCCGATAAATTCGGCCTGATGCCGTATCTTTCCGAGGACGGCACCCAGAACGTCTTTGTGCTGAATGTGAACCGCTTCTACGGTCTGAATAAAAAGCTGGAGCAGGACCCCCAGAAACTGGAAGATGCGCTCAAGGTGATGCGTGTGCTTTCCACCGTTGCAGGCACCAGCGCTCTGCAGCCCGCAACGGCGTTGAAAAGCAGCCTGCTGCCCTTCAAGGACGCAAAAGCGGACGGCACCTACTATGCCGACATCGCCGATGCCCTGAACGCAGGCAACACCGCGCCCTTTATCTATTCCGGCTGGGAAAACACCATCGTGACCACCGGCCTTAAAATGCTGGACTTCATGAAGGGCAACGCCACCATGGAGGATGTCATCCGTCAGATGGACGAGGATCAGGATAGTGTGGTGAACAACACCCCGGATGTCATCACTACCGTCACCGAAGAACTTTCGCAGGAGGACTGCGCCATGCTGGTGGGGCGCTGCTTCGCACAGGCCACCGACAGCGACCTTGCGCTGGTCTCACTGAGCACATGGATCCCCGGCAACCCCACCGATCAGAACCACCACGGCGTAGCGGCCAAACTGTACGCCAAGGATATTACGGATTACGACCTTTCGGTCATTCTGCCCACCGGCTGGAACCGCACCATCCAGACCGTCACCCTAACCGGGCAGCAGATCAGCGGCCTGCTTGCTTCTGGTTACGATGCCTACGGCAACGGCAAGGGCTACCCCTATGTGCTGGTAAGCCCGGTGCAGCCGGAGGCGGACAAAACTTATCAGGTAGCCATCTGCGGTGTGAGCGACCAGCTGGCTGCCGAAGCAACGGTCACAGACAGCGGCGTGGTGGGCATGGATGCCGCAAAAGCCTTCTTTGGCGCATACACCACCATCAGCCGGGCAGATACCGCATGGAGCTGAACAAAACGGACAGGAGATACTGGATGTGAACAACAAAATCTATAAAAAGCTGTTTGGCGGCTTCGGCTTTGTCATCATCGTGTCGCTCCTGACCCTTTTTGTCATGAGCCAGACCTACATCCAGAACCTTGTCTACCATGAGCGGCTGAGCCAGATGGAAGAAGTCACCCACCAGATGTTCCACAGTCTGGAAGATGTCATCGACACCCACTGGGACGAGGTGGATGTACAATGCAATTATTTGTACTACACCACGCTAAAGACCGATACCGATCTCTACCGCTATCTGAAAAAGCTGTCGGAGCTTTCCAATTACCATGAAAAACAGATCGAACTGGTAGCCGTGGATTCTGCCGGACATTATTATACCGAGTATGGCCGCATGGGGCTGCTGCGGGGAATGAACTATCTGGAAAGCGCACCGGAGTGGGTCAGCTATGTTTCCAACTCGCTGACCGAGGACGACTCCCGGATGGTATTTCTGGAGCAGCTTTCCACCCCCATCACACTGCAAAGCGGAGAAAAAGAGATCACCCTGCGCTACTTTGGCATCTCCCAGAGCATGACCCAGCTGAACGATTATTTCCGCTGTGACGCCTACGAAAACAACAACAGCGTCTATGTGCTGGATCACGATGGCTTCAAGCTGTTTAACGCCAATGACACCGAGCTGCTGAAGGGACACAACGTATACACCGTCCTCTCCCAGATGTCCTATCTGCACGGCTCTTCCTTTGCGGGGGCAAAGGAGCGGCTTGCCCGCACAGGCTCCTGCTATTCCAACGCCGTGCTGGATGGGACTGAGTATTTCTACGCCCTGAAGCAGATGGAAAACGCCCAGTGGACACTGGCGTTCCTTGTTCCGGCAGAATATGTGGCCGTGAATACGCAGAAGCTGGTCAACATCGTCATGGTCATCATCATCGTCATTGCGATGATGTTCTCGGTCATAACAGTTTTCGTCGGCTGGTTTCTCCTGCGGCAAAAGCAGCAGCAGGAGCTGCGGGCTGAAAAAGAAGCGAACCTCCGTCTGGAACAATACAACATCCATCTGACGCAGGTAAACGATGAGCTGCGGCAGGCGCAGGATGCTGCCGCAGAGGCGTTACAGTCCGCAGAGCGCGCCAGCAAGGCCAAGACGGACTTCCTCTCCAACATGAGCCACGACATCCGTACCCCCATGAACGCCATCATCGGCATTACCACCCTGATGAAAAACGAGCTGCACCAGCCGGAAAAGCTGGCCGAACATCTGGACAAGCTGGAAACTTCCGGTCAGCTGCTGCTGGGCATCATCAACAATATTCTGGACATGAGCCGCATCGAGAGCGGCAAGACCACCCTGAATGTGGAAAAAATGAACCTGCCCCAGCAGGTCAGCCAGCTGGACAGCATCATCCGTCAGCAGGCAGGCCAGCGCCGCCAGACCTTTACGGTAAACACCCATCTGCAGCACGAAAACGTACTGGCAGACCCCAACCGCCTGAATCAGGTGCTGATGAACATCCTCTCCAACGCGGTCAAATATACGCCCAAGGGCGGGCATATCCGGTTGGAGATGGAAGAGCTGCCCCGGAACGAGCACTTCGCCCGGTACCGCTTTGTGGTGCAGGATGACGGCATCGGCATGAGCGAGGAGTTTCAAAAGACCCTTTTTGACCCCTTTACCCGCGAGGAAAAATCCGGCACCAACAAGGTGCAGGGTACCGGCCTTGGCATGGCCATCACCAGGAGCATCGTAGACCTGATGGGCGGTTCCATCAGCGTGGAGAGCGCCCCCGGCAGGGGTACCCGCTTTGAGGTCGTGCTGGAATTTCCCATTGATACGGAGTCGGATCATGCGCAGAAGGTGCAGGCTCTGCCGGAGGAAGCAGAAGAAACTTCTCCCCTGTCCGGCATGAAGTTCCTCTGCGCCGAGGATAACGCCATCAACGCCGAGATCCTGGAAATGCTGCTGGAATCCAAGGGCGCACACTGCAAAATTTACCCCAACGGTCAGGAGATCGTGGATGCCTTTGCCAGCGTCAAGCCCGGCGAGTACGACATGATTTTGATGGACGTGCAGATGCCGGTGATGGACGGCCTGGAGGCCACCCGCCGCATCCGCAGCGGCGAAAATCCACTGGGCAGGATCATCCCCATCCTTGCCATGACTGCCAACGCCTTCCTTGAGGATATGCAAAAGAGCAAGGAAGCCGGCATGGACGAACATCTCTCCAAACCCGTGGACATTGCAGCACTGGAACAGACGGTAAAACGCTTCCGCGTTACCCCCCCCCCCCCATTAAAAAATAGCGGAAAAGCGCGTTTCCGCAGATGAAACACACAAATGATGTAAATGATGTAGAAGAGGGTCAGAACGTGAATACACTTTCCGAGATCGAGGAATATTACAAAGCGCGTGAGCAGCAGCTGTTGAAAAAATTTCATCAACAGGGAGCCGCTCTTGCCGCAGCGGAGCAGGCGCTGAAACAACTGACCGAAAATCAGAAAGTATCGGAGGACGAAACAGCCCGACAGCGCGCTGCACGGGAGCAGGCATTCGAAGAAAAGCTCTATCGGGATCCGCTGACAGGAATTTACAACCGCCGCTATTACGAAGAAGTTGCCCGCAAAACCATCGGCCCGGCGGGTGTCGCACTGATGGATGTGGACGATTTCAAGATCTGCAACGATACCTATGGGCATTACGCCGGAGATATGGCACTGAAAACGGTGGCAAACACCATCCAGTCCTGCATCCGGAAGTCGGACCTGCTCATCCGCTATGGCGGAGACGAATTTCTGCTGGTGTTACCCGGCATTCCGGGAGACTTTTTGCAGACCAAACTGGAACAGATCTGCACCGCCGCGCAGATGGCATCTGTACCCGGCTATTCGCATTTCCGTATCTCGCTGAGCATTGGCGGAACGATACAGTCCCTCGCCGACCCTATGGAAAACATCGTTCGCCGGGCGGATCGGCTGATGTATCAGGCAAAGTGCCGCAAGAATGCCGTCATGGTGGAGGTTCCGGGGCATAACCTGGCGGCTTTGGAAAAACTTTTGCAGAACAAGCCACAGATCTTACTTGTGGATGACTCCGCAATGAACCGCATGATGCTGACAGAGATCCTAGGAGACAGTTACCACATTCTGGAAGCCGAAAACGGACGGGAATGCATGGAAAAATTGCAGGCAGAAGCCGGAAACATTGCACTGGTGCTGCTGGACATCAATATGCCCGTTATGGACGGCTTTGAAGTGCTGAAAGCCATGAATGCCAACCACACCATCGAGGATATCCCGGTCATTATGATCTCCAGCGAGGACTCCGATGCGACGATCCGGCGTTCCTATGAGCTGGGCGCAAGTGATTATGTCAATCGCCCCTTCGATGCTCGTATCGTGTACCGCCGTGTGACCAACACCATCAAGCTGTACGCCAAGCAGCGGCGGCTGGTGCAGATGGTCTCTGAGCAGATCCGCGCCCGTGAAAATAACACGGATATGCTGGTGGGCGTACTGAGTCATATCGTAGAATTCCGCAACGGCGAAAGCGGCGCCCATGTGCGGCACATCCGCATCATCACCGAACTGCTGCTCCGCCGTCTGTTGGAGTTCAGCAGCAGATACTCGATCACTGCGGAACAGCAGGATATGATCCCGCTGGCTTCTGCCCTGCACGACATCGGAAAAATCGGCATTGACGAAAAGATCCTTAATAAGCCCGGCAGGCTGACCCCGGAGGAATTTGAGGTCATGAAGACCCACAGTATGCTGGGAGCCAAGATGCTGCATGATCTGGATAATTTTGCAGAGCAGCCGCTGCTGCAAACGGCCTACGAGATCGCCCGCTGGCATCACGAACGCTGGGATGGGCGCGGCTACCCAGATGGGCTGAAGGGCGATGAGATCCCCATCAGCGCACAACTGGTCTCGCTGGCTGATGTGTACGATGCTCTGACCAGCGAACGCTGCTACAAAAAAGCCTTCTCCCACGAAAAAGCCGTGCAGATGATCCTGAACGGCGAGTGCGGAGCGTTCAACCCGCTGCTGCTGCAGTGCCTGACGGATATTCAGACTGACCTGAAAGAAGAATTACAGCAGCACAACTGAGCAATGGATGCAATAAAACAGGAGAACAAAAAGCCCAAATGAAACACAGAATCTCACGCCGTGCATTTCTGCGCGGCTGCACGCTGCTGGCGGCATCTGCTGCCATCGGCAGTCTGACTTCCTGCGGCGGAACGAACGCGAAGGACAGCAGTCTTCCGCAGCTCATTGTGGGAAGCGATACCTATCCACCCTATATTTATCTGAACAATGACGGCGTTCCCGCCGGGATCGACGTGGAGATCGCCACCGAAGCCTTCCGCCGCATGGGATATGCTGCCCGGTTTGAACCGATCGATTGGGAGCAAAAAACAGATCTGGTGGAAAGCGGTACCATCGACTGCATCTGGGGCTGCTTTTCCATGGATGGGCGCGAGGAGGTATACCGCTGGGCGGGGCCCTACATGGTGAGCCGTCAGGTGGCTGCGGTGGATGCCGACAGCAGCATCCGGACACTCGGCGACCTTGCCGGAAAGACCATCGCCGTACAGAGCACCGGCAAGCCGGAGGAAATCTTTCTCAGCGGCTCCGACCCGCGCATCCCGCAGACCGTCGAGGTGTTCAGCACCGAAGACCGCAGCGTGCAGTATGCGATGCTGGCCTGCGGCTATGTGGATGCCATCGCTGCCCATGAGACGGCCATCCTGCAATACATGAAGGACAATTCCGTGGAGTTCCGCATCCTCGAAGAACCGCTGCTGGTCACCGGGCTGGGCATCGCCTTTGCCAAAAACGACAGCCGCAGGCTGGACATCCAGCTGAACGCTGTTCTTGCGCAGATGCGCACAGACGGCACACTGGAGCAGATCCTTGGCAAGTATCTCGAACATCCTTCGCAGTATCTGGAGGTGGACACCATTGGCACGTAAAAACAAAACCATCTCAGATACCTGGAGATGGGGGCTCTATCTGGTCATCGGCGTGCTTTTTATGGCCGGCGTCGTTTTTTTCTCAAGTTGGCAGGCACTGCGTGCAACGGAGGCTCGTTTCTGCCAGATCCTTGATTTTGTCAAATCCCAGTCCACCAGCTTTGAAAAGCACAACGATACGGTCGTGGCCAAAGCGCTCCGCCGCACGGCGGTATCGGTGCATCAGCTGGCACAGGACCCTGCGCTCGACCTTTCCGACCCGCAGTGCCTGAACAGGCAGGCAGAGCTGCTCTGGCTCACAGGTATTTCGGTTCTGTCCCCGGACGGTACGCTCCTGTGCGAATCCACAACGAACGGCATCGGCTATGCCCGGTTTGGAGAACCGCTCAAGAATGATGCCGTTCTGGACGTTTTCTCTTACCCGCAAAAAACCTATCTGAAGCGGGTCCTGCTGGAGGATGGGTCTGCCGTGGATGTTGCGGCACACCGGGCAGAAAGCAAAGAGGTCATCCTGCTTGCCTACCGCTATACCCCGGCAGAATTTATAGAGGGAACGGCCTTGTCCATCCAGAGCGTATTGGATGGTTACTCGGTCGAGACCAGCGGCACATTGTTCATCGTGCAGAACAATCAGGTCATTGCCTCCAACCGCCCGGAGCTCATCGGGCAGGATGCTGCGGACAGTCTGCCGGTGCGGGAGATCCGCAAAGCCGGGGCTGCCGAAACGCTGACCCATACCCACGATTGGAACGGCTCCGGCTGCTATTTTGGAATGTACTGCCACGGAAGGTCTTTCGATCTCTACGCGTATACGGATGAAAGATCCGTCTTCCATGAATCGATTCCGTTGATCTTGATGGCGCTGGCCGGTTACATCCTGCTTGTAATGGTCCTTCGGGTGCTGCGCAGACGCTCCGTGCAGGAGATGGAGCAGCAGAAGAAAGAGCAGGAGAAGAAGTATCAGGCTCAGCTGGAGGAACAGAACCGCAAACTGGAGATCGCACTCCAGCACGAGGGTGCGGCAAACCGTGCCAAGCGGGAGTTCCTGTTCAATATGAGCCACGATATCCGCACTCCCATGAACGCCATCATCGGCTTCACCTCGCTGGCTGCGACCCATATTGATAATAAGGAACAGGTGCTGGACTACCTGAAAAAGATCTCTGCCTCCAGCCAGCATCTGCTTTCCCTCATCAATGATGTGCTGGATATGAGCCGCATCGAGAGCGGAAAAGTAAAAATTGAAGAAAAAGCGGTGCATCTGCCGGACCTCGTCCACGATGTGCGCTCCATCATCCAACCCGATGTTTCGGCAAAGCGGCTGTCGCTTTTCATCGATACCATGGACGTGGAGAACGAGGACATCATCACCGACCCGCTGCGGCTGAACCAGATCCTGCTGAACATTTTGTCCAACGCCATCAAGTTCACTCCCACAGGCGGTACGATCAGCATCCGCATCGCCCAGAAGAACGGTGCGCCCCAGGGCCATGGCTGCTATGAGTTCCGCATCAAGGACAATGGCATTGGTATGAGCGAAGCGTTCCAGAAGCACATCTTTGAGGCGTTCAGCCGGGAGGAAAGCTCCACCGTCAGCGGCATTCAGGGTACCGGCCTGGGTATGTCCATCGCCAAGAACATTGTGGATATGATGGGCGGCACCATTGCGATTGAAAGTGAACCGGGCAAGGGCAGCGAATTCATCGTAGATCTCTGCTTCGCACTCAGCGGACAAAAGGTGGAGCCCAAGCAGCTCCCGCAGTTGGAAGGGCTGCGCGCATTGGTAGCAGACGACGATACCGACACCTGCCTGAGCGTCAGCACCATGCTGTCCAAGATCGGGATGCGGCCGGAGTGGACGATCTCCGGCCGGGAAGCGGTGATCCGCACCCGATACGCCATGGAGCAGGGCGACGAATTCAGCGTCTACATCATCGACTGGCTCATCCCCGATATGAACGGCATCGAGGTCGTGCGGCAGATCCGCAAGGTGATCGGGAAAAGCTGCCCTATCATTATTCTGACGGCCTACGATTGGACGGATATTGAAGAGGAAGCCCGCGCTGCCGGAGTGACCGCCTTCTGCGAAAAGCCGCTGTTCCTTTCCGAACTGCTCAGAGTGCTGGCAGAACCGTACGGTGCAGAGCCTGCCTGTAAGCCAGCGCAGCCAGATGCCTCCGAGCTCAAGGGAAAGAAACTTTTGCTGGTGGAGGACAATGCCTTGAACCGCGAGCTCGCGCTGGAGATCCTGAAGGAAGAGGGCTTTGCGGTAGACACTGCTGAGGATGGCGAGATCGCTGTCCAGAAGATGAAGCAGGCGGCCCCCGGGCAGTACGATCTGATCTTAATGGACATCCAGATGCCCAAGATGGACGGTTACGAGGCAACGCGGCAGATCCGCGCCCTGCCGGATGCTGCAAAGGCAGGCATTCCCATCTTTGCAATGACGGCAAATGCCTTTGAAGAAGACCGTCAGAATGCATTGAAGGCCGGTATGGACGGCCACATTGCAAAGCCGCTGGATATTCCGCATCTGCTGCAGGTCCTCGCAGATGTACTGAAATCATAACGGCTGCCAGCCGACAAAAGCAAAAGCACCCGCAGCAGGCTTCGCAGAGGCTCTTGACCTCTGGAAGCGAATGCTGCGGGTGCTTTATTTCTTTTCTGTCTGACAGGCGTTTGGCTCACAAAATTTTGCGCAGCTCCTGCACGAGGTCGCCAATCACGATGGGCTTGGACAAAAAGCCGTTCATGCCGCTTTCCAATGCGTTGCGGCGGTCCTCGTCGAAGGCGTTGGCGGTCATGGCAAGGATCGGGAGCTTTGCCCGGGCAGGGTCATCCAGTGCGCGGATCTTCCGGGTGGCGGTGTAGCCGTCCATCACCGGCATCTGCACATCCATCAGCACCAGATCGTAGCAGCCCGGTGCGGCGGTGCTCACCTTTTCCACCGCCACTTCACCGTTTTCCGCCGTATCGACCCGGAAGCCGTACTCGCGCAGGATCTCCTGCGCGATCTCGCGGTTCAGCTCGTTGTCCTCTACCAGCAGGATATGTTTGCCTTTGAAGTCGGCGTTCTTTTCCGGCAGAAGCTCCTGCGACGCATCTGTCAGCTTCTGGCCGAGGGCGCTCATCAGAGTCTCGCGTAGGTCAGACAAGAACATGGGCTTGGAGCAGAAGGCAGTCACACCGGCGGCCTTTGCCTCCACCTCAATGTCAGACCAGTCGTAGGCCGTCAGGATGATGATGGGGGTATCGTCGTTCAGGCTGCGTATCTGGCGGGTGACCTCGATGCCGTTCATATCCGGCAGCCGCCAGTCGATGATATAGGCGTGGTAGACATCGCTCATCTCGATGGACTGCCGCGCGCGCAGCACCGCTTCCTTGCCGGAAAGGGTCCACTCCGCGCGCATTCCCACCTTGACCAGCATCTTTGTCACGCTGTCGCAGGTGTTGAAATCGTCGTCCACCACCAGAGCCTTCAGACCTTCCAGCTCGGTGATCTTTTCCACCGGGCGGTGCTCTGCCTGCACCCGCAGCGGCACACGAATGATAAACTCGCTGCCCTTGCCCTGCGCTGTCTGCACCTCGATGGTGCCGCCCATCATATCCACGATGTTTTTGGTAATAGCCA
>OGRB01001254.1_pt1 | contig 16935 bp, 16 predicted proteins | sample 1553371 | NCBI WGS metagenome assembly OGRB01 (sample SAMEA2580027, study PRJEB22360) | human gut metagenome | reverse complement strand
ATATTCTTTTACTGCTTTGAATACATTTTTCAACAAATTATTTTCAGATGTTTTTCATATTAAAAAGTATTACTAATTTAAGACCCTGTCAAATGTAACATTAACAGTTCAGCCCTAAATCTACAATATGAATATAGATTCCACAGGTTTGCTTTTACTGGGAAATCCTTTCTATATATAAATCTAGTTGTAAATGGAATCTGGTGACAGTCGCACCAATCCTGTATTTGCTTCATCCGTATGGATTCCCCCGCATCGATTCTGTTTACTAAGCATTGTCTCTTAAAATCATCTACTTCAGCTCTAAAAAATAAGTAAAACAGTACATTATAATATCTGAGCACTACAATCCCATCTGCTGTTTTTCCCTTTGACCTCATACACACTTTCACCTCTCGCTGTATATTCAGTTCTGTTTATCTACATATTTTAACTCTATACACCTTATACCCACTCAATGATAAGGGGTTAATATTCCTACGAGGATCAGAACCACCTCAATAACTCCAACGCCATCTTCTTCCATAAGAAATCTCTTCAACTGCATACATACACCTCCCATATCCCTTCTGGATCTTCTTATTCCTGCCGCAGGCATTTTCCGCCGTGCGGCTAAAACATAAAGGATCCTTTTTTCAGTCTCTACAGTGACAAAAATGCCGGTGCCACCACCATGACCATCACAACTCCCAGCATGAGAAACATCGGGATCAGAAGCTTTGTGGACGCCTCCTCGCCTTTTCGGAGCGCAAGTTCTTTTCTCTGACGGAATGCCGTCTCCATCTCCTCCTCGAGAAGCCGCCTCAGATCTTTTCCTCCCGTACTCACACTGTTTCCGAGCAGGGACGCAAATTTTATATAGCATCCCAGACCGATCCGCCGTCCAAACTCCCCGTATGCCCGGATCTCAGGTGTCCCTGTCTCCATCTGGTTCAAGGCAGTCCTCATCTCCCGATATACCGGATGGATAAGCACTGTATTTTTGCTCTCTGCATCCACGACCTGCTTTTTCCATGCCTGGCGGACCGGATAACCGGCCCCGGTCAGGACCACAAAGTCCGACAGCAGCTCCGGATAGTCCAGGATCATCCGGTCTTCCCACTGCTTTTTCGCTTCCTTTGCGTCACTCTTTTCCTTCAGGAACAGACATAGCGCCGCAGCGATCCCCAGAAAGATCAGTCCGCCGTTTCCGCATCCATCTGCCGACCGATAATGGAGAGTTCTCCCGTCAAAAGTTTCTGGAAGCACCACCTGTCCTGTCTCCAGATCTTTCTCCGCAAGCTTCCCCAAAAACGCGGAAAATGTTTCTCCCAACGTCTCGGTCTCTGGAAACACCGTCACAGGAATCTCCACCCAGGTAACCGAAGATCCGTTCATAAGTCCTGCCCGCAGAGTCACCGTTTTCCCGCTCTCAGGCATCTCAGATCCGATCAGTCCCATATCGCTCACGGTCTCGGGGTCCCCGGACTCCCATTCAACAGAAAGTCCATACTTTACGAGGGTCCTGGTAAGGTTCAGGTCACTCTGTACCTTCGAAAGAGACGAATTTCCCCCTAATATCTCCCCCTTCAGGTACTCCATGATCCCCGGAAGTTCTTTCTGAACCTCCGCGTCTGACATTTTCCTCTCAGGAACCGTGACTTTCACCTGTTCCTCCCCGTTTTTCAGACCTTCCACCAGAAGCTCATACTGCCGATCCCCGCCGCCATACTCATTTCGGGCGAGAACCCCGTCACGGACAGGATCCCCTATTTCTCCTACCGCCTCCGATAACCCGTAAAGCACAAAACCAGAGAGCACACATGCCGCATACTTTCCATACTCGTTTCCGTACTCGTTCAACCTGCCTCTTCGCGTTTTTTCTCTCATACTTCGATCTCCAGGAAATAATCAGCCAGCCAGCATGAAGCGAGATAGACTGCAAGGCAGACCGTCATCAGCATCCGTCCGATCAGCGTTGTATACAGAATCCCAAAGAACCCCGGTGACGTCAGCTCAATGTAGATTACGATCAAGACGGGAATCCCACTCATGATCCTTTGCTCCATGCGTTTTGATGCCGTTGCCGTCAGGATCTCCTCCTGGATCCGGATCTTTTCCCCGATGATCTCTGCGGTCCTGGTGATGATCCGCATCAGTTCTCCGCCGCTTTTTCTCGCCGCAAGAAACACGTCCGCAAAATTTTTCACATCGTCCAGGCCGCTTCTCGCCGCAAAGTCCCCCAAAGCATCCTCAAATGTCAGATTCATCCGGACCTTTCGCAGGATCAGCCGGATCTCCTTCGCGATCATGGAATCGCTCCCGTGAATCTCCTCCATCTCCTTTAAGCTCACCGCAAACGCATTCTCCACCGAATACCCCGCATTCAGCCCTGATGCCACTGCGAGGATCGCGTCCTTAAACTCTCCCCGCAGTTTTTCCATCCGCCTCTGCTTCAGCTTTTTCTTTAAGGCCAGCGGAAACAGGATCCCCGCCGGAAAAATAAGCAAAATCAAAAGAAAACTCCGGTAAAACACATAGTCCAGCGCCGCTGCCAAAAGAATTCCTTCTGCCCCGTAAAGCACCCACTCCCTTCGGCTCAGCGTATACGTCTCATACTCGATACCCTGCAAGTCTGAGTTTTTCCCGGTGCTTAAGCGTTCCGATCTGCTCAAGACTTCCTTCCACTTTCCCTGTATTTCCGAAACCGTCTCCTGCTTTTTCCGCTTCACGGAAGGTAAACAGGGGATTGAGGATGATCTCGCCGTTTTCAAATCTGTCCACCTCCTCGATCGCCGTTACTTTTCTCGTCTTGTCCCGCATTCTTGACACATGGACCATAATGTCCACCGCCGACGCGATCTGGCTCCGGATCGCCGCCAGCGGCAGATCAGCTGCCATCAGCACCATAGTCTCAAGCCTGGACAGCATATCCTTCACACTGTTGGCATGTCCGCTGGAAAAGCCGCCGTCATGTCCTGTGTTGAGGCTCTGTAAAAGGTCCAGCGCCTCTTTTCCACGTACTTCACCGATAATCAACCTGTCCGGCCGCATACGAAGGGCCGCCCGGATCAGCTCCCCGATCCCAATAGCCCCGGCACCTTCCGCATTGGCTTCCCTCGTCTCCATCCGCACCAGGTTTTCGATGTGGTTTAACTGCAGCTCCGCTGCGTCCTCGATCGTGATCACGCGCTCACCGGGCGGGATAAACTCTGAGAGTGCATTCAAAAAGGTCGTTTTTCCCGCTCCGGTTCCGCCGCTGACGAAAATGTTGTACCGCGCAGCTACAAGTGTTTTTAAGAGGTCCGCGGCTTCCGGGGAAATACTTCCATAATCCAAAAGGCGTTCCATCGTCATTGGCTCCGGAAATTTCCGGATCGTCAAAATCGGACCGTTTAACGCTATCGGCTCCAACACCACATGAACTCGGGATCCGTCTGAAAGCCTGGCGTCCGCCAGCGGCATCGACGTGTTGACGATACGGTTCACACTGCTGACGATCTGCTGGATCAGATCTTCCAACTGCTCCCTGGATTCGAAAGACTTTTCCCACCGCCCGATCTTTCCCCCTGTCTCTACGAATACCTGGTCCGGCCCGTTCACCATGATCTCCGTCACCCTCGGATCGTCCACCAGCTCCTGCAGGATATCCAGACGTCTGAACGAATCAAAGAGTTCCCGGTGAAGCTTTAGGCGCTCCCCAAGTGTCTGCGGGAATTCCTCCGGCTGTTCCTCCATACAGACATCCATCCTCCGATCGATAAGCTCCGCGATCTCCTCGTCCGACATCTGCCGGTCATATGTCATCTCTGCCAGGATCTGCGCCCGCAGCATCTGTTTCAGCTGTCCCATAAGTTCCTCTGTCCTTTCAGCAGACTCCTCACAAAATCACCCATATCCCCCCACAGAAGTTCCTGGGGAAAATGCTCCATTCTTCTCCCGCCGGTCACCATCGGCACATGGATCTTCTGGATCTTTTCCATGACCGCGCCGTTTCCCACTGCCTCCAGGTATTCCTCAAACTCCCGCATTTTTTCTGCAGAAAACGGGTCCTCCCGGATCGGCGTGTAGATCACCTGGCATTTTTCCAGTAACGGCAGCGCATCCCGCCCGTAATCCCCCACATCGAGAACCAGCGTCGTATAATTTCCTTCCTGCAGGATCCGTTCCAAAAGATCCGCCATCTCCTGCACCGACAGCTGCGTATAGTCCTGTGGAATGCGGATCGGCGGGATCCACGCCATGTCCCCCAGATAATAGACGATGGAATTCAGCCGGACCACATGAAAACGGTCCTGTTTATAGTAGTAGATGAGGTCTGAAAGATCCCGTTTCCACCGCTCATTTAAGAGTCCTGTAAATCCTGTAAAGGTATCCAGTGTCACAAACAGGACCTTCTCCTCCTTAGCAAGGATCTGTCCGATTGCTAACGCCAGACATGTCTTCCCGCATCTTCCGATGGGCGAGTAGACACCGATGATCCGCCTGGACTGGTCAGTAGCTCCGGCAGTATTGGGCCGGATTCCCGGAATCTCACTGTAGACAGCCATCACCTCCCGGATAATATCGTCCCCGGATTGGAACTTATAGATCTCTTTTCCAGAATCCATCTGCTTCTCTGTCTCCTCAGACATATAGATCTTCTGGGCCGACGGGATTCCGGAAATATCCCCGGAATCCGTCCGTTCCCCCGAGAGCAGGACATCGATCTCATGCTTTTTTGCGTACTCTGCCAGCTTTTCCTTTGAAGTAAACACCTGGGCAATAAAAACTCCCTTTTCCTTTCGGTTTACATAATCAGACAACCGTTCCGCATACCTGGTATCCGCGTCATAAACCGCCATCATCTTTTTCATGTCTTCTCATTTCCTTTCCCCCGCCGGAATCAGACTCCGGCATACATTTGATCAGACCGCTACGCAGTCCTGTAAGATATGCGTTCCCGTCTCTTTACTGGATCAGCATAAACAGACAGTATCCCGCAAACAGATACGGCCCCAGCCGTAAAAGACCTTCTTTCTCAAAATACCCCGGATATTCCGTGAGCCGCCCTTTAATTCCTGTCTCCACCGCAAATCTGGCGGCCCGCTCCATGCGATACCAGAAAGTTCCCTGTTTGATCATCCGGTAAGACGCCGCTACAGCAGCAAAGACCATTCCAAGACCAATTACAAGCACGCCATCCCAGACTCCCAGAAATCCAGTGACTACTCCCATAAGCTTGATATCCCCCGCGCCGATGGTCCGGCACAGGAAAAACGGGTAAAAGACCGCGCATGTCCCCACAAACCGCAGGATAAATGATCCAACCTCGATAAACGCCAGAGTCACCAAAGGCTGCGCCCCCGACGACTTGTTGCTTTCTACAAAAGCAAGGACTATTCCAGCCGCGATCCCTGCTATGATCTGAATGTGAAAGATCTTTCCTTTCTTTCAGTCTGTCACCGCTGCGGACAGCAAAACTGCAAACAATACCACGATAAGATCACCTCCCGCACAGCCATCTTTTCCAATCACCTTCCCCGGAGAACAGAATTCTCCCGAAAGGATCAAAAAAGAGCCTTTTCCCAGTTACTGCAATTCAAAAATCAATACGTTAAACGGATTTCATGCCCTGAATCCGGGCATCCGGCGAAGCTGCCGGTCATACATCTGCTATCTAGAAATGAAGAACTCATTTCTGAATGTGCCCCTATTATCTCTGAATTTTGGCCGAAAGTCAATTTCAGTTTCGTAAAATCAAGGTGCCATTTTTCGTCAAATTTTACCAAAAAATATTATGTCACCCATCATTTTCCAGAAATGTTGAACAATTCATTGACGCAATTCAGGAAAAATGGTAAAATGCAATTAAGTTTAAATTTTTAAACCAAAACATTCCGGAAAGGAGAGAATTCATGATCTCAGAAAATCTTCTGGGCGATATCTTTGAAGAGTGCATTCCTTTATTTATTGCGCTCGGTGACCGAACAAGACTGACGATCCTGCAGTGTCTCTTTGAGACACAGACCACTGGTGAAGGACGGATCCCCGGCTTAAATGTCAACGAGATCACGGACCGGACAAGTCTCTCCCGTCCAGCTGTTTCTCACCATTTAAAGATTTTAAAAGATACCGGCCTGATCGATGTTTTAAGAAAAGGCGTGTGCAATTATTATTATCTCACAAACAAAAGCGCCATCGACAAGCTCGGTCGTCTGAAAGAAGAGCTTGAAAAATATCCGGAATCCTGAATATTCCGGGTGAATGATCCTCATACTACCAATTACAGAAACTTCTGGTTTTCTCCACAGACAGACGCGCCGCGATCCGGCAAAGCCTATCTGTGAACAAAATTCGGCAAAACAGCCTTCGGCCGCCTGAAACAGACTGCTGTTGGCACTATCCGTAAAGGAATTGGGGTATGATATTTATGTTTTTTTCGAAAAAAAATGCTTCCAAACAGGCTTACCGCCGGGAAACAAATGAACTGAAGCGCCAGATCGAGCTCAGCAAAACGGCGATCTTATCCGCCCAGAACCAGTTCGAACAGGTCGTTGACCCGACCTTAGTCGACTGCTATATCTATGAGCTGAACGCCGCGCAGCTCCGGTATCAGTTTCTTCTCCGCCGCCTGAAAAAACGGGAGCTTCAGGAGGTCTGATAACCATGCATACCTGGTACGAACAGGCTGTCTTTTACCATATTTATCCCCTTGGACTTTTGGGGGCAGAAAAAACAAACACGCTCACAGAGACCGCCCACCGGCTCACGGAGCTTGAGTCCTGGATCCCGCATATCAGCGACTTAAATGGCTCCGCGATCTACATCGGACCGCTCTTTGAGTCCTGCACCCACGGCTACGATACAAAAGATTTCCGTCTCGTGGACCGCAGACTTGGTTCCAACGAAGATTTTGCCCGTTTTGTGCGCCTCTGCCATGAAAACGGAATCCGCGTTGTGGTGGACGGCGTCTTCAACCATAACGGACGTGAGTTTTTCGCTTTCCAGGATATCCGCGAAAAGCGGGAAGCTTCCCCGTATAAGGACTGGTACCGCGGCGTAAACTTCGGCTGGGGAAGCCCTTTGGGTAACCCATTCGGCTACGAGGCCTGGCAGGGACATTTCGAGCTCCCCTGCTTAAATCTCTGGAACCCGGAGGTCCGCCAGTATCTGTTTGACTCGATCCAGTTCTGGGTCGACAACTTCAATATCGACGGGATCCGCCTGGACTGCGCGAACGTCCTGGATTTCGGGTTCATGAAAGAGCTCCGGGAAAAGACCTCCGCCATGAAACCTGATTTCTGGCTCATGGGCGAGGTGATCCACGGCGAATATAACCGCTGGGTGAACCCGGAAATGTTGCATTCCGTGACAAACTATGAGCTTCACAAGGCGCTCTACTCCGGTCACAATGACCACAACTACTTTGAGATTGCCCACAATGTGCGACGTCTGGAGGCGGTGGGAAGATCGCTTTACACCTTTGTGGACAACCACGACGAGGACCGGATCGCAAGTAAATTAAACAACCTGGCAAACCTGTTTCCGGTGTACCAGCTTCTCTTCACTCTCCCCGGAATTCCTTCTGTCTATTATGGAAGCGAGTGGGGAATTGAAGGAAAGCGTTCCAGAACATCCGATGAGGTCCTTCGCCCGGCACTCAACCTGTCTGACATGCTTGGAAAAGCTCCGGAGCTCGCGTCCCACATCGCGGCACTCGGAAAAATCCACACAGAAAATGACGCGTTTCACAACGGCTCCTACAAGGAACTTCTCCTCACGAACCGCCAGTATGCTTTCAGCCGGTCCGGGGAACATGGAACCGTGATCTCCGCTGTCAATAATGATGAACAGCCGGCATCCATCTCGATCCCGCTGCCATGCGCAGCCTCAGATGTTGTATCCCTGCTGCCCGGAGAGATCCCATTCTCCCTCGAAAACGGCAGACTTTCCGTCACGCTCCCGGCAAACGGCGGCGCGATCTTTAAACTTCAGGAGGTTTAAGTGATGACAAGAACAAAGAAAACCACAGCTCCTGCCAAAACAAAGGAGATCGGTCTCGGTTTCATCACCGAACTGGACCGGTATCTCTTCGGACAGGGGACCCATTATAAAATCTTCGAAAAACTTGGTGCACATCCAAAGACTTATAAGGGGAAAGCCGGAATGTATTTTGCCGTCGGGGCTCCCCACGCAAAGGCCGTCGGTGTTGTGGGCGATTTCAACGGCTGGGATCCGGACGCCGCACCGATGTCCCCGTTAGCTGACTCCGGAATCTACGAGGCGTTTATTCCCGGCGTCGGTCTCGGAGAACTCTATAAATTCGCGATCACCACACAGGAGGGAATGATCCTGTTCAAGGCTGACCCGTATGCGGTCCATGCGGAATTCCGTCCGGGAACCGCTTCTATCACAGAAGACATTAACGGCTTCAAATGGGATGACGCAGCCTGGATGGAGACAAGAAAAAAAGCTGATCCTGTGAAATCCCCGATGGCAATCTACGAGGTCCATCTCGGTTCCTGGCGCAAGAAAGACCGTCCACAGAAGGAAGGTTACTATACATATATGGAAGCTGCCCACGAGCTGGCTGATTATGTAAAGAAGATGGGCTACACCCACGTAGAACTCATGGGAATTGCGGAACATCCATACGACGGTTCCTGGGGCTATCAGGTTACCGGCTACTACGCGCCGACTTCCCGTTACGGCACTCCAAAAGAGTTCATGTACTTTGTGAACTACCTCCACAAAAAAGGGATCGGTATCATCCTTGACTGGGTTCCGGCCCACTTCCCGAAGGATGCCCACGGACTTGCCGACTTCGACGGTCAGCCGCTCTATGAATACGCAGATCCGCGAAAGGGCGAGCACCCGGACTGGGGCACAAAGGTCTTCGATTACAGCAAAAATGAGGTCAAAAACTTCTTGATCGCTAACGCCCTCTACTGGGTAGAGAACTTCCATGTTGACGGTCTCCGCGTAGATGCCGTCGCGTCCATGCTGTACCTGGATTACGGCCGCAGCGATGGAAACTGGGTTCCGAATAAGTACGGCGAGAACAAGAACCTCGAAGCCATCGAGTTCTTCCGCCATTTGAACAGTGTCCTCACCGGACATCTCACCGGTGCCATGATGATCGCTGAGGAGTCCACCGCATGGCCGGGTGTCACAAAACCGCCGGAAGAGGGAGGTCTCGGCTTCACCTTCAAGTGGAACATGGGCTGGATGCATGATTTTCTGGAGTACATGAAACTGGATCCATATTTCAGAAAATTCAACCACAATAAGATGACATTCGGCATCACCTACGCCACCAGTGAGAATTATATCCTGACGCTGTCCCACGACGAGGTCGTTCACCTGAAGTGTTCCATGATCAACAAGATGCCGGGCTTAAATGGCGACAAGTTTGCGAATCTGAAAGCAGGATACACCTTCATGATGGGGCATCCGGGAAAGAAGCTCCTGTTTATGGGCCAGGATTTCGGTCAGTATCATGAGTGGGATGAGAAGGTTTCCCTCGACTGGTATCTCGCCGACGAGCCGCTTCACAAAGACCTGCAGAAATATTACAGCGACCTGCTGCATGTATACCAGAAATATCCGGCACTGTGGCAGCTGGATTCCGACTGGAACGGTTTCCAGTGGATCAACGCCAACGATGGTGACCGCAGCATCTTCAGTTTTATCCGCCGTGATGAGACGGGCAAGAAGAATCTCTTATTCGTCATTAACTTTACACCGGTTGCACGCGACGATTACCGGGTAGGCGTTCCGAAGTCCGGAACCTACTCCCTGATCCTGGATTCCGAGCATGGGCTCTACAAGCGCGGCGAGCATGCATTCTCCGCCCGCTCCAAGAAGAGCGAGTGCGATGGCCAGCCATACTCCTTTGCGTATCCGCTGCCGGCGTACGGGACTGCAATCTTTAAGTTCAACTAAAAATATATATTTTGCAAGTAACACATCCGTCCTGAATCCACTAAAAACAGGTTCAGGACGGATGTTCTGATTTTCACAAACAGCACACCCAGATACATATTTTCAGGAAATTCTGACACATGCAGCTTTGTTGCAATTTCCCACATAAAAAGGAACTGCCCGACTTCCATTCTCCTCAGAAAACGGTAAGCGGACAGCACCTCAATCATCACCTATATTTCTTGCATTTATTGACCTTACTTACTCTTACTCCACGTTCTTCGTCGCCACAACATCAACTCCCGTTCCGGCAACGTCCTTCATGATCACATCCCCGATATGCACCGGAGCAGCAACCTCGACTGTCTTTAACGCTTTCACACAGTCAAAGATCTTTCCCTTCGGGATATCTTCTTTCGTCTTCACCGACACCATGTCGATACTTCCGCCGGATACCCGGACTGTGGAAGTCACGATCCTCGTCGGGTTTGTCACTTCTTTCCGTCCATAGATCTCGCCGCGCTTACAGGTATTTCCCGTCACGCTTACGACCTCACCGCCGTCCATCGTTACGACAAGAGGACAGCCCATCGGACAGCCGATACATGTTAATCTTCTTTCCTCCATCGTCTATGCCTCCTCGATTTTGACCGTGATCGTCTCAAGATCCGGATATTTCAAAAGATCTGCCTTTTTGAATTTCAGTTCCTCCATCTCCCCCGGTGCCACGACCGGACGTTTTCTGTGGATCACACGTTCGTCACCGAAATACGCACTCACATAGCAGTTCTTATAAACACCACCCACGCGGAAACGAACGGTCAGCTCCTCGTCCATTCTCGCCGGATCGATGGTTCCCGGAACTGTGTAGCGCACACCTTCGATCGGATTTAAGACGATCTCATGTCCGCCGGACGGACGGTTCTCGCCCTGTTTCACATAGGCCGCCGCATTCTTTCCGGCAATCGCCGCCTCCTCAGATACAAAATCCACGAGATCATGGACATGAAGCACATTTCCGCAGGCGAAAACACCCTCAATATTCGTCTCAAGACTTTCGTTGACCTTCGGACCGGATGTCACCGGGTTCATGTCCACGCCCATTCCCCTGGATATCTCATTCTCCGGGATCAATCCGACGGAGAGAAGCAGCGTATCACAGCTGTATTCCTCTTCCGTTCCGGGAATCGGATTTCCTTTTCCGTCTACCTGGGCCAGTGTAATTCCTTCCAACCTCTCTTTTCCCTTGATGTCCACCACCGTATGGCTCAACTTTAGCGGAATTCCATAATCATCGAGACACTGGACGATATTTCTCTTTAATCCGCCGGAATACGGCATCAGCTCCGCAACGACTTTAACCTTCGCGCCCTCAAGCGTCATTCGTCTCGCCATGATGAGTCCGATATCTCCGGAACCTAAGATCACAACTTCGCGTCCCGGCATATATCCCTCAATGTTTACAAGCCTCTGAGCCGTACCTGCAGAGAAGATTCCCGCCGGGCGGTATCCGGGAATACTTAAAGCGCCTCTCGACCGCTCTCTGCATCCCATTGCGAGGATCACTGCTTTCGCCCGGATCTCGAAGAGACCTTCTTCCCGGTTCATGGCCGTCACGATCTTCTGCTCACTGATATCCATAACCATAGTGTTCAGTTTATACTCGATATTTAATTCTTCTGCCTGTTTAATAAACCGTCCCGCGTACTCCGGACCCGTAAGTTCTTCCTTGAAGGTGTGGAGTCCAAAGCCGTTATGAATGCACTGGTTTAAGATTCCGCCCAACTCCCTGTCACGTTCCAGGATCAGAATACTCTCGATTCCGTTTTTTTTCGCGGAAACTGCAGCGGCAAGACCCGCCGGTCCGCCTCCGATGATCACAATATCATACGATTTCATGCTCTGACACCTCCCTTTTATAACGAATCCTTATTGATTCCCTTGACGATCTGCGAGTTTCCGCCGGATTTTGTGATCTCAAACATGCTCTTATGGCATTCTCTCGCAAGGATCTCCATAGTTCTCGGAGAACAGAAGCCTGCCTGACAGCGCCCCATTCCGGCTCTCGTTCTGCGTTTTACTCCGTCTAAGGATTTTGCGCCTAAAGGTCTTCGGATCGCATCGATGATCTCGCCTTCTGTAATCATCTCGCATCGGCAGATAATATTTCCGTACTCTGGTTTTTCCTTAATTAACTGGATTCGTTCTTCCTTACTTAAAGTATTCGGATTCAGAACACCTTTTCTCGTCGCGATGAAGTTCTCTTTTTCCCTGAGATCCATCTTCTCTTTCAGGATATCCGCCACCATCTCGCCGATCGCAGGGGAGCTTGTCAGACCCGGAGACTCGATTCCCGCACAGTCGATAAAGCCTTTTGCGTCCTCCAGCTCACCGATCAGGAATTCATGTCCATCCTCATGGGCACGGAGTCCGGCGAAAGAAGTGATCACCTGACGCATCGGAATGTTCTTCACATTCATCTCTGCCTTTGTGATAACTTCATTTAAGCCCTCTCTCGTAGTATTGGTTCCCTCTTTATTCTCAATATCGATTGCTGTCGGTCCCACCAACAGATTTCCGTGGACCGTCGGTGTCACGAGAACGCCTTTTCCGTATTTTCCGGGAAGAGCAAACACCGTATGGCTCACATGATTTCCGGCAGTTTTATCGAGCAGACAGTAATCTCCACGTCTTGGGGTGATATGGATCTTCTTGTTGCTTACCATATTGTGGAATTTGTCTGCGTAGACACCCGCCGCGTTCACGACATACCGCGTCTTATACGTGCCCTTGCTTGTCCGGATCTCCCAGCCGTCTTCCACCGGTCTTAAGTCGGTGACCTCCGTATCAAAATGGAATTCTACTCCATTCGCGTTGGCATTCTCCGCCATAGCGATATTTAAGTTAAACGGACATACGATTCCGCCCGTGGGCGCGTAGAGAGCTGCGCATGCCTCATCGGAAATATTCGGCTCCATCGCCCGGAGTTCTTCCCTGTTTAAGATCCGAAGATCCGGTACTCCATTTGCAATTCCCCTTTTATAGAGAGTTTCGAGACCTGACATCTCGTCCTTATGCAGACATACTACCAGCGAACCATTTCTTTTGAATGGGAAATCCAGGTCTTTCGACATCTGTTCCATCATCTCGTTTCCGCGCACATTGAGTTTCGCCATCAGGGAACCTTCCGCCGCGTCATAGCCCGCATGGACGATGGCGCTGTTTGCCTTGGAAGTGCCACAGCACACGTCCTCTTCTTTCTCCAGCACACAGATCTTTGCCTGATACCGCGACAATTCCCTCGCAGATGCCGATCCGGCTACGCCTGCTCCGATTATGATCACATCATACATTTACCGTTCACTCCTTTACATCCTGTCTCTTTTAGAAGTTTTCCGCCATATCCCACAACCTTGGGGAGCCGGCGGCATCCGTCCTTGAGAAAAAAGAGCCCGCCAAGTAAACGCATACCCTTATGCGGTTATCCTGTCAGGCTCTCTCATCTCATGCCATAATTATCTGATTGTCAAGCTGTACTGCACCGGGCACAGCCCTCTGTTATTTTATCCTACCACGGGATCGCTCCATAAAGGAGAACCGCCACGATTGCGCCGATGATCGGTCCAACGATCGGAACTACGAGACCGTAAGAGAAGTTGGAATCGCCTTTGTCCTTGATCGGAAGGACTGCATGTGCAAGACGAGGTCCTAAGTCTCTTGCCGGGTTGATCGCATAACCGGTAAGTCCGCCGAGGGACATACCTACGGAAACGATGATTCCGAATACGAAGAGTTTATCAACACCTGTGGAAAGTCCTGTTACATTGCCGATACCTTTGATCGCGAAAACGAGGATGAATGTACCGACTGCTTCGCTTAAAATGTTTAATCCAGTGTTCGGGATCGATGGACCTGTACAGAATACGCCAAGCTTTGTTCCCGGATCTTCTGTAGCGTCAAACTGTCCCTTGAAGAGCAGGTAAACGATCGATGCGCCGACAAATGCACCTGCCAGCTGTGCGATCACATATCCGGGCACCATAGACCATGCGAAGCTTCCCTCTACTGCCAGTGCGATCGTGAGCGCCGGGTTGAAGGACGCGCCGGAAGCTTCTCCGAAGATAAATGCCGGTACCAGAACCGCAAGGCCCCATGCCAGTGTGATCTGGACAGCTCCTGCACCTTTCATTCCGGACTTGTTGAGGTTTACGTTTGCAACAACACCATCACCGAGGATGATAAGCATCATGGTTCCAAGAAACTCTGCAATATAAGGCAGCATAGAAAATCCCCCTTTTTGTTGTTTTAGGCATCTCCGGCTTTCGTTCCCCTCAAAAGCCGGAGACAGTTTTCTGCTTTTTCAAAACTTTCTGATTTGTTCCCGCAACTTCGGGTAATGATTCCCATTCAAGTCCATTTTTTACAAGCCGCACGTCTTACCCAAAACCTTTTCCTCATTTAATATCTGGTTTAATCTTCTTTTGCCCAGCCGTAAGCGTATTTCACAGCCTTATTCCATCCCTTGATCCTTTTCTCTCTCTCAGCAGCCTCGATCTTCGGCTCAAAGGTCTTATCGATCGCCCAGTTCTTGATAACGTCTTCCTTGCTGCTCCAGTAACCAACTGCGAGACCTGCAAGATAAGCGGCACCCATAGCGGTTGTCTCTACGCACTGCGGACGGTTCACCGGTGCGTTGATGATATCGGCCTGTGTCTGCATTAAGAAGTCGTTGGCACTTGCGCCGCCGTCAACCTTAAGAGCCGCAAGCTCGATACCGGAATCTGCCTTCATCGCTTCCAGAACGTCATTTACCTGGTATGCGAGAGATTCCAGAGTCGCACGGATAATGTGGTACTTATTGACACCACGGGTGATTCCTACGATCGTTCCGCGCGCGTACTGATCCCAGTGCGGAGCTCCGAGACCTGTGAATGCCGGTACAACATAGCAGCCGTTCGTATCTTTTACTTTCTTTGCCATGTACTCGGAATCCGGTGCGGAATCGATAATTCTTAACTCATCGCGGAGCCACTGGATCGCAGCGCCTGCAACGAAGATAGAGCCCTCGAGTGCGTAGTTGACTTTTCCGTCTAAGCCCCATGCAATTGTTGTAACAAGACCGTTCTTTGAGAAGATCGGCTTCTCACCGGTGTTCATCAACATGAAGCAGCCGGTTCCGTATGTATTCTTCGCTTCACCAGGATTGAAGCAGGTCTGTCCGAACAGTGCGGACTGCTGGTCACCTGCAGCGCCTCCGATCGGGATCGGTCCGCCGAGGTAAGACGGGTCTGTCTCACCGTAAATACAGCTTGACGGCTTCGGCTCCGGGAGAATGCACTTCGGGATATCGAGTTCCGCTAAGATCTCATCGTCCCACTGTAAAGTATTGATATTGAAGAGCATTGTACGGGACGCGTTGGAATAGTCTGTGACATGAACCGCGCCCTTTGTAAGTTTCCAGATCAGCCATGTCTCAACCGTACCGAATAACAGCTCGCCCTTCTCCGCTCTTTCTCTCGCGCCCGGTACATTGTCAAGCAGCCATTTTACCTTTGTGCCTGAGAAGTATGCATCGATCACGAGGCCTGTTTTCTCTCTGAACTTGTCGGTCAGGCCTTTTTCTTTTAAGGTGTCGCAGTATTCCGATGTTCTGCGGCACTGCCAGACGATCGCGTGATGGATCGGCTCTCCGGTATTCTTATCCCAGATGATCGTTGTCTCACGCTGGTTTGTAATACCGATCGCCGCGATGTCCTCTGCGGTGGCACCGATCATGTTCATCGCCTCTACGGCAACCCCCAGCATACTTGCCCAGATCTCGTCTGCATCGTGCTCTACCCAGCCCGGCTTCGGGAAGTACTGGGTAAACTCTCTCTGCGCTACACTGCACATCTCACCTTTTTCGTTGAACAGGATACACCTGTTGCTGGTTGTCCCCGCGTCGAGTGCCATTACATACTTTGCCATACCAATTCCTCCTTCAATATAGTTTTTCCCATGCTTTATCTCAATTGCCCTTTTCCCGGCATTGAAACAGCTTGTGTTATCAGTCTATTCACAGCTTCCAGACTTCATGCTTCGTAGATGAAACTGCCATTGCTCCCGCTGTGAGAGCACTCATAACGGATTCCTTCTCGGAGATCAGTCCGCCTGCGATGATCGGCGCTTTCGACACCTTACACATCTTTGAGATGACCTGTGGCATGATTCCCGGAAGAACCTCGATATAATCCGGCTTTACCTGATGCTGCTGCTGTCTTAAATTTTCATACGCCATGGAATCCAGCAAAAAGCACCTCTGGACCGTTATGAAATCCAGTTCATTTCCCCGCCTGATCAGTGGGACCTTTGTACTAATGATCCCATCTGCCTCCGTCGACATTTTAATGAAGTCCACCACGATCTCCTTGCTGCTTAAACCCACGATCAGGTCTACATGCACGATCACGATCTTCCCGGCGTCCTTTAAACGTTTTACGATCGTCCGGATCGTACAGATATCGCCGAACAGGACAAATACCACGCGGATCTCTTCCAGCGAACAGCAAAGCTCCAGATCCTCCATGTTTTTGATCGCTGCGATGATCGGGTTTTCTTCCAATGCATGATAAAAATAACGTTTCACTAAACTTTTCTCCATTTCTCAAAAAGAAAAGGAGCGCACCAAACAACAGCTAATCGTTAGCTGATCACATTTTGCTCTCCTATCACGGCTTCTTTTTTAAGTTAACTCAATCATAACACATTGCACAACTATTATCAACCTTTTCACGGTAAAATATGTATTTTGTACAAATCTCACAAAGTTTTCTATATTTTTTTATTATTTTAACCTCTTGCGTGATTATTTATCCCTCGCTTTCACAACATTATACACAAATTTTTGCGTTCATATTTTTTTACCTATTCCACTGCATCAAATCGCCGCGTCGTACCAAAAGCTTTTCTGAACTGAAATTTTTGTACAATACAGTAACACCTTTGTTACTTTTCATGGGTAGGAATTTTCTGAACTGAAAATTCCGTATGATACCGTTATGACCGCGGATT
>OGRB01001248.1_pt1 | contig 17004 bp, 18 predicted proteins | sample 1553371 | NCBI WGS metagenome assembly OGRB01 (sample SAMEA2580027, study PRJEB22360) | human gut metagenome | reverse complement strand
CTACGTCTGCAGCGGCTGCGGCTACGAGTATGTGCCGGAGTTGGGCGACGAGGACGGCGAGATCGCGCCCGGTACGCTCTTTGAGCAGCTTCCCGCCGAGTGGGTGTGTCCCGAGTGCGCGGAGACGAAGGATCAATTTGTAAAGGCTTGAGGCCGTGAAGGAGGCAAGATAAGATGTATTGCGTACGTAAAGTAACGAACGACCTCTACTGGGTGGGCGCCAACGACCATCGCCTGGCCCTGTTTGAAAACTGCTTTCCCATTCCCCGGGGCGTAAGCTACAACGCCTACTGCCTGCTGGATGAAAAGACGGTGCTCTTTGACACGGTGGACTGGTCTGCCTGCCGCCAGCTTTTGGAAAATCTGGCGTATGTGCTGGATGGCCGCGAGCTGGACTACCTGCTGGTCAACCATCTGGAGCCGGATCACGCCGCCTGCATCGAGGAAATCCTGCTGCGCCATCCCAAGGTGAAACTGATCTCCAACGAGAAGGCATTCATGCTCATGCGGCAGTTCGGCTTCCATGTGGACGGACATGAGTGCATCGAGGTGAAGGAGGGCGATACCTTCTCCTTCGGCAAGCACACCGTCACCTTTGTGGGCGCGCCTATGGTTCACTGGCCGGAGGCCATGGTGACCCTCGACGTCACCGACGGCGTCCTCTTTTCCGCCGACGCCTTCGGCACCTTCGGCGCGCTGGACGGCAAGCTGTTCGCCGACGAGGTGGACTTCGAGCGGGACTGGCTGGACGACGCCCGTCGCTACCTTACCAACATCGTGGGCAAGTACGGCCCCCACATCCAGCTCCTGCTGAAAAAGGCCGGCGGCGTTTTGGATCAGATCAAGTACATCTGCCCGCTCCACGGCCCCGTGTGGCGCAAGGATCTGGGCTGGTTCATTGAAAAGTACGACACATGGAGCCGCTATGCCCCTGAGACCCAGGGCGTGCTCATCGTCTACGCCTCTATGTACGGCAACACGGAGAACGCGGCGCAGGCGCTGGCGACGTCGCTCTGCGATAAGGGCATGAGCAAGGTGGCGATGTACGATGTGTCATCCACTCATGTCTCCCAGCTGATCTCCGAGGCGTTTAAGTACAGTCACATTGTCCTGGCCTCTGTGACCTACAACCTCGGCATCTACCCTGCCATGCATGACTTCCTCATGGATATGAAGGCACTGAATCTGCAAAACCGCACCTTTGCCATCATTGAAAACGGCTCATGGGTGGTGAAGTCCGGTGACCTCATGCAGAAATTCGTCAACAATGAGCTTAAGAACATGACGGTGCTCAACGAGCGGCTCAGCCTCGCCTCGTCCATGGGCACGGACAAGCGCACTGAGCTGGAAGCACTGGCGGACGCCATTCTGGAATCTATGAAGTAACTGGCAGGAAAGCCAAAACCAAGACAACAGACAACAAACAGCCCCACCGCGTCGGCTGCAGAAAAACCTGCTTTCAAAAACAGAGCGGGCAAGCGTGATACTGCGCTTGCCCGCTCTTTGCCCAAAAGGACATGAGAAGTGACCGGAGAAGATGAGAGGATCGAAATGGAGATCAGAAAACGAAACGGGGAGTCTGTTCCCTTTCAACAGGAGAAAATTTTCAACGCCATGAAAAAGGCGTTTGACGGACAGGGCAGGGAGATCGGGAGCAGAGAGATGGATGAGATCCTCGCCACCGTTCTCGACAATCTCTCCGTCACAGTGCCGCTCACCGTGGAACGTGTGCAGGACGAGGTGGAGCGAACGCTCATGGAGCGCGGACACTATGAGGTGGCCAAGGCGTACATCCTTTACCGCGAAAAGCGGTCTGCGCTGCGCCGTGTCCGGCATACCATCGCGCGGACGGTGGGGGATGACTCGCTTGACGAGGTGCTGCGCCGCATCCAGATGGATTTTACCGAGGAAGTCTACTCCCTCGCGGCGCTTCAAATGAAGTTTGAGAGTTTCTGTCGCCCGGGCATGACGGAGGATGAGCGGGCTGAGGCACTGACCAAAGCGGCGGTAGAGCTGACTACGGCAGAGGCACCCAAGTGGGAGTTCATCGCGGCGCGGCTTCTGAACCACTCCTTTCGCTGTCGCAACGCACAGGAATGGGAGGGGCGCGGCGTCGGCGACCTCTATGGCAGGCTTCGCTATCTGACGGATAAGGGACTCTACGGTGACTATATCCTTGCCCACTATACCCACGAGGAGATTGCCATGGCGGAGGACTTTCTCTGCCCGGAACGGGACGAGCTGTTCACCTACTCCGGCCTTGACCTGCTGCTCAAACGCTATGTGATCCAGTCACGCAGCCGCGTGCCGCTGGAAACACCGCAGGAGATGTTTTTGGGTATCGCGCTGCATCTTGCTATGAACGAAGGCTCTGACCGCATGGGGTGGGTAAAACGCTTTTACGATATGCTCAGCCGTATGGAGGTCACGATGGCGACACCTACCATGTCCAACGCACGAAAGCCCTACCATCAGCTTTCAAGCTGCTTTGTGGACACTGTGCCGGACAGTCTGGACGGCATCTACCGCTCGCTGGACAACTTCGCAAAGGTCTCTAAATTCGGCGGTGGAATGGGGATGTACTTCGGTAAGGTGCGCGCTGCAGGCAGCACCATCCGCGGCTTTCAAGGGGCGGCGGGCGGTGTTATCCGCTGGATCCGGCTGGTCAACGACACCGCCGTGGCGGTGGATCAGTTGGGGATGCGGCAGGGCGCTGTGGCGGTTTACTTAGACGCATGGCACCGGGATCTGCCGGAATTCCTTCAACTGCGCACCAACAACGGCGACGACCGCATGAAGGCACATGATGTGTTTCCCGCCGTGTGCTATCCGGATCTCTTCTGGCGACTGGCGGAGGAGAACATAGACGCGCCGTGGCATCTCATGTGTCCGCATGAGATCCTCACGGTCAAGGGCTACGCACTGGAGGATTACTGGGGTACAGAATGGGAGAAGCGGTATCTGGACTGCGTCAATGACCCGCGCATCGAAAAGCGTAGCGTCACCGTCAAGGACATCGTGCGGCTGGTGCTTCGCTCGGCAGTGGAGACCGGCACGCCCTTCGCTTTCAATCGCGACAGTGTAAATCATATGAACCCAAACGGCCACACGGGAATGATCTATTGCTCCAATCTCTGTACGGAGATCGCGCAGAACATGGCACCCATCGAGCACATCAGCACTGAGGTGCACACGGAGAACGGCGACACAATAGTGGTGACGGCCACACGCTCAGGTGAGTTTGTGGTCTGCAATCTGGCGAGTCTGTCTCTCGGTAATCTGCCGGTGGAGGACGAGGCCTATATGGAACGCACGGTGGAAACGGCCATCCGCGCACTGGATAATGTGATCGACCTCAACTTCTACCCGTTGGAATACGCGCGGCTTACCAATCAGAAGTACCGCAGCATCGGCCTGGGCGTCAGCGGCTACCACCACATGCTGGCAAAGCGCGGCATCCACTGGGAGAGCGATAAGCACCTTGCCTTCACCGACGCAGTGTTCGAGCTCATCAACTACGCCGCCGTCAAGGCGGACACAGCACTGGCACGGGAAAAGGGGCGTTACGCGCTCTTTGAGGGCAGCGACTGGCAGACGGGCGCGTATTTTGAAAAGCGGGGTTATACCTCCGAAAAGTGGCGGGCGCTTGCGAAAACGGTGGCGGTGCAGGGAATGCGCAACGCCTATCTGCTGGCGGTCGCACCGACCTCCAGCACATCTATCCTCTCCGGCACGTCGGCGGGCATAGATCCAATTATGAAGAAATTCTTTTTAGAGGAAAAAAAGGGCAGCATGCTGCCCCGCGTTGCTCCGGAGCTTTCTATGGACACATGGTGGTACTATAAGGCAGCGCATCTGATCGACCAAAGCTGGTCGGTACGCGCCGCGGGCCTTCGCCAGAGACATATTGACCAGGCGCAGAGCATGAATCTCTATATCACCAACGACTATTCCATGCGTCAGGTGCTCAGACTGTATTTGGAGGCGTGGAGGGCCGGCGTCAAGACCATTTACTATGTCCGCAGCAAGGCCCTTGAGGTCGAGACCTGCGAAAGCTGCTCGTCATAAGGAGGATAGCATGACGGAACTGAAGAAAAAGCCCCTCTTTAACCCGGAGGGCGACCCTGATGTGCGCCTGCGGCGCATGATCGGCGGCAATACCACCAACCTCAACGACTTCAACAATATGAAGTACGCTTGGGTCAGCGACTGGTACCGGCAGGCCATGAACAACTTTTGGATCCCTGAGGAGATCAATCTCTCGCAGGATGTGAAGGACTATCCCCGCCTACTGTCAGCCGAGCGCAGCGCCTACGATAAAATTCTGAGTTTTCTTGTCTTTTTGGATTCCATTCAGACAGCGAACCTGCCTAATATCGGCGCCTACATTACCGCCAACGAGGTCAATCTCTGCCTGTCCATTCAGGCGTTTCAGGAGTGTGTCCACTCACAGAGCTACAGCTATATGCTCGACACCATCTGTTCCCCCGTGGAGCGCAATGACATCCTCTACCAATGGAAAACGGACGAGCATCTGCTGCGCCGCAACACCTTCATTGGGGACTGCTACAACGAGTTTCAGGAGCGGAAGGACGCTCCCACGCTGCTGCGCGTGATGATGGCAAACTATATTTTGGAGGGCATCTATTTTTACAGCGGCTTTATGTTCTTCTACAATCTCTCCCGAAACGGGAAGATGCCCGGCTCGGCGCAGGAGATTCGCTACATAAACCGCGATGAGAACACGCACTTGTGGCTGTTCCGCAATATCATCACGGAGCTGCAAAAGGAGCAGCCGGAGTTGTTCACCGCCGAGAGCGTACAAGCGCTGCGCGAGATGATGCGTGAGGGCGTGGAACAGGAGATCGCATGGGGGCATTATGTGATCGGCGACGACATCCCGGGGCTGAACCGGCAGATGATCAGCGATTACATCCGCTATCTCGGCAACCTCCGCTGGACGAGCCTTGGCTATCCCGCATTGTATCCGGGCTTTGAGAGCGAACCGGAGAGCATGGAATGGGTCAGCCAGTACGCCGACGCCAACATGGTCAAGACCGATTTCTTTGAGGCACGCAGTACCGCCTACGCCAAGAGCACCGCACTGATAGACGATTTATAAGAAAACCAAAGACATCAGAATAGGAGATACTACTATGAATTACAGCGCTATGATTCAAAATCGCAGATCCGTTCACGCATTCCGCGAAAAGGAAGTTCCGAGCGAGGCTATCGGCCAGCTCCGATCCTACTATGAAAAGACCTGCCCCCGTCTTGTCCCGGAGATTGCAACGGAGTTGATCGTCTTGGACAAGGATGCACAGCCGGCGCTGGAGAGCTCAGCGGGCTATAATCAATTTCTCATCGGAGCACCGCACTACCTGCTCCTTATGTCTGCCCCGCATTCCTATGCGGCAATCAACGCCGGCTACATGATGGAAGATCTCGTCCTCAAGCTGACTGAGTTGGACATTGACACCTGCTGGATGACCTTCACCGACAGCGACAAAATCAAAAAGGCACTGTCTCTCGCCACCCCGTTAGAGGTGGCGGCAATCGTTGCCTTTGGCTACGGGGAAAAGACCGCAAAAAAGCTGCGGCTGAATATCCTAAGTATGTCTCAGATCGATGTGCGGGCCGAGCAGCAGTACTACGCGCCCAAAAAGGGCGTGCATGATTTGGTTCACATGGGGAGCTGGAGCAACCAGTCTGGACTTGACGAGATGATGGACTTCTACGACGATATGCTCTGGCAGTCCTTCTACGCCGCTTCGCTCTCCCCCAGCTATCTCAACCGTCAGCCCTATGGCTTCCTTGTGCAGGATCACAGCATCTATTTGGTGCAGCAGGAGGATGCCTACACCGATAATTTGGATGCCGCATTGGATCTCGGTATTGTCATGCTCCACTTCTCCGCCGTCGCCTCCCAGTGGGCGGGGCAGGTACGCTGGGAACTTTCACCTGCTGCGCCCGACGGCCTGCCGGAAGGACTTCGCTCCGCTGCGGTGTACCACATGTAACGACTCTGGGGGAAGCAAGGCAACGGTAAAATGCGCGACCGTCGATCCGCGATTGAGCGTATGTTTCGTTAGAAAAGAAGAACCTATCAGTCAGAGTCTGAGTAAGGAAAATAGGAGGTATATTTTACATGGCTATCCAAACGGTAACAGATGCCATCCGCTATGTAGGGGTGGATGATAACACATTGGCACTCTTTGAAAACCAGTACCCCGTCCAGCCTATGGGAGTGAGCTACAACTCCTATGTCATTCTGGATGAGAAGATTGCCGTGATGGACAGCGTGGACGCACGGGCAACGGAGGAATGGCTTTCCAATGTGGCGCGGGTGTTGGAGGGGCGCAGCCCCGACTATCTTGTGGTCACACACATGGAGCCGGATCATTCCGGCAGCCTCATGCGGCTGGCACAAAAGTACCCGGAGATGAAGATCGTGGGAAACGCGAAAACATTTACCCTGATCAAGCAGTTCTTCGGCACAGGTGCATTGTCGGAAGACCGTATGCTGGAGGTTGGCGAAAGAGATACGCTTTCCTTGGGTTTGCACCGGCTGCACTTTCTGCTGGCGCCGATGGTACACTGGCCGGAGGTGATGACGGCGTATGAGGAAACGGAAAAAATCCTGTTCTCGGCGGATGCCTTCGGCCGCTTTGGCTCACTGGAACGGACTGCCCGTGCCCCCTGGGTGCCGCAGGCCCGACGGTATTATTACAATATTATCGGGAAATATGGCGCACAGGTGCAGGCTCTGCTGAAAAAAATCTCCGCGCTGGAGATCAAAACGATCTGCCCGCTCCATGGCCCCATGCTCACAGAAGACTTGGGGGAGTATCTGCGGCTCTATGATCTCTGGTCACAATGGAAACCGGAAGAACCGGAGGGCATCCTGATCGCTCACGCATCGATCCATGGAAATACTGCCCATGCGGCGAAGACCCTCAAGAGCAAGCTGGAGGGCAAAGGTGCGCAAGTCACCATGTGCGATCTGACGGCAACAGACCTTTCCTACGCTGTTGCCAGTGCATTCTACTGCGGGAAGTTGGTTTTAGCCAGCTCCACCTATGACGGAGGACTGTTTCCGCCCATGAGGGAGTTTTTGGAACATTTACGGACAAAGGGATTCCGAAACCGCCGGGTTGGCCTTATTGAAGACGGCTCTTGGGCACCTGCTGCCGCGCGGCTGATGCGCACCAAATTGGAGGAGATGAAGGATATCCACCTTTACGAAACGGTAGTGTCTCTGCGTGGTGCATTGAACCAAACCAGCGAAGCGCAGATGGACGCTCTGGTGGCTGAGCTCTGCGCAGAATAAGCTGCAACAAACCGCAGCTATTTTCGTACAGATGATGGTCTTACTCATCTGCTTTATGTCCCAAGGGCAGAGTACCGTCATCTCAGGTTGAGGTCACGATGTGGTGTGGGGCGAGACCGGAGTCTTGAGAATACCCAAACAAAGGAAAGGAGCTGACAGATATGGCAGCTATGAACATGAATCAGGAGCAGTTTGAGCAGGCGATCCGGGAGAAAAAGCCCGTTCTGGTGGATTTCTGGGCGCCCTGGTGCAGCTACTGCCGGAGGATCGGCCCCGCGTATGAGAAGATCGGAGAGGAATACGCGGACAGCCTCGCCGTCGGCAAGATCAACATTGACGAGGAGCCGCGGCTGGCGGGGGCCGAGGGGATTGAGGTCATCCCAACTCTGGTGCTGTACCGGAACGGAAAGGCCGTGGATTCCATCACCGCGCCCGGCTCAAAGGCAGAAATCGACCGTTTCATTCAGGAAGCCTTGGCGAAATAACGGAGGGTTCAGATATGAACAACAATCATGTTTATGATATGCTCGTGGTGGGCGGCGGCCCGGGCGGCTACACCGCCGCCCTGTACGCGGCACGGGCGGGGCTGGACACCGTCGTGCTGGAAAAGCTGTCTGCTGGCGGGCAGATGGCCCTGACCGAGCAGATCGACAACTACCCCGGCTTTGAGAACGGGATCGACGGCTTCTCTATGGCGGAGAAGATGCAAAAGCAGGCGGAGCGTTTTGGGGCACGCAGCGAATACGCGGAAGTTCTCCGCATGGATCTGACGGCGGTTCCCAAGCTCGTGGAGACCAGCGAGGGGATCTTCCGGGGGAAAACCGTGGTGCTGGCCACCGGCGCAGACCCCAGAACGCTGGGCGTTGCCGGAGAGACGGAGCTGTTGGGCCGGGGCGTGGCCTACTGCGCCGCCTGCGACGGGATGTTTTACAAGGGCAAAACGGTGGTCGTGGTGGGCGGCGGCAATTCCGCCGCGGCAGATGCCCTCCTTCTCAGCCGCGTGGCGAAAAAGGTGATCCTCGTCCACCGCAGAGACACCCTGCGGGCCACCAAGATCTATCACGGGAGCCGCTGTCACAGGCCGAAAACGTGGAATTCCGTTGGAACAGCGTCGTTTCCGCGCTGCTTTCCGGGGACAGGCTGACCGGCGTCCGCCTGCGGGACACCGTCACCGGTGAGAAAAGCGTGGTGGACTGCGACGGCGTATTTGTCAGCGTGGGCCGACAGCCCGCCACGGCGCTGGCGGTGGGTCAACTGGCGCTGGACGGCGGCGGCTATATCGTGGCCGGAGAGACCACGGAAACCAGTATTCCCGGCGTTTACGCCGTGGGCGACGTGAGGACGAAGCCCCTCCGTCAGGTGGTCACCGCCGTGGCGGACGGCGCGGTGGCAGTCCACATGGCGGAAAAATATATCGCGGAAAACCGATAAGGGAGGTAGATCGAAAAAGCCATGTTTAAGTTCAGGCCGGATACGACCGCAGTGGGGATGCCGACATATCTGCAAGGCAAACTGCCAGAGTGATGGCAGATAAGATAACCCATGTAAGATCGGGAGATATGTTGTCTCTCCATATCCAGTCCACGCAACAGTGAGCAACTGAACACAAAACACAGCCACAGATGTACTCTGCGGCTGTGCTTTTATGCATAGTACTTACGGAAAGGATTCGATAAGCAGATTTCTGTGATACGGATTTTGGATTCTTGCAGAGAGGAATTTCGATTGAGTAAAGCATATGAGCAGAAAATTGACGTGGTAAATGTCATTACTGCTCCAGAAATTGAAATGCTGATTATTCATGCGGAAGGAGCATATGATCAGTTTAAGCGTTCTGGAAAAAACCAAGCGAATTTTGTAAAACAAATCTTCGGATGCATGATGTGAAGTCGTATGAGATAGAATCGTCTTCGATGCCTCGTTGGGAAACCAACGAGGTATTTTTTTTGCCCCAATCCGACTGCATAGGACACTGAAAAAATCAAAACAAACCGTATGTAGTCCTGCAAGGACAACCAAAGTGCGCCTACGAGGCCAACGCGAAACCGGAGGATTCTTGTTAAACTTACTTTGTAAGGACGAAAGTCCGGATGTCCCTTGAAAACTGAATACTCATTCTTCAGGTACATTCCTGTTTGGTCGAGCCTTCGACTGCACGCCATGAAGCCCATCGGGGCGATAGCGGTTTCGCAGAAGCAAATGCCGGATTGCAACCGGCGGCGGTGCTAAAGCCAGACAGGGACAATGATACTTCCGTAATTCGCGGTCCGGCCATAAGGAAGGCGGGATGGTTAAATTCCAATGGAGCAGTGAAGCACACTGCCGCCTGTGAGAAATCCTACATCTCTGGGGTGATAAGAAAAAGTACAGAGAAACCATATTTTCAGAAAGCACTGCTGGGTGCTGTATCAGCATGATACCTGACAGGCTTTATCCATATCAGTGTATGGAGATTGGAGACAACAGAAAATGAAAGAAAACTGGGGTTATCGGCGAGGTGATTTATATCTCGCCAATCTCGGTGTTCCGGTTGGATCAAAGCAGGGCGGTGTTCGTCCTGTTGTGGTTCTTCAGAATGATGCCGGTAATTATTATGCGCCGACAATCACGATTGCTCCGCTGACATCAAAAATTGAGAAGAAGCGAAAGCAGCCAACGCATTTCTTTCTCCGTAAAGCAAAGGGACTGGCAAAACCGTCTATGGTATTGGCAGAACAGCTCGACACCTGCGACAAGATATGCGTGATTCGCTATCTTGGGCGGGTAAGTAAGGGGCAGATGCGTGGGATTGACGAAGCTGTAAGGATTCAGCTTGGTTATTACATTCCGGAACAGGCAGAGAAAAAAAGACAGGGCAAATGCCGAAAGGAAGGCGAAGAAGGCGATGGATAAACTGATTACAAGGAAGGAAGCAGCCGGTATACTGGGAATCAGCGTAAAAACACTGGATGCTGCAAGAACAGACGGTTTGATCTCCTATGTTCAGTATGTGGAAAACGGCTGCGTTTATTTCACGGAAGTGGGGATTCAGGAGTACATTGCAAAATGTACGCACCGTGCAAAACCGATGGAACGTGCTGCGACATATCGCAAACCTCGAAGCTTTCGGCGGTAAAAATCGACATCGTTGAGTATGGACGATGAATCCGCAATAATGAAAGCAACAACAGGATTGGAGGTAATGATATGGCGGCAAGAAGAATGATGCTTCCCGATTATGGTACGGTGAGTATGAAGGGAACGCAGTATTATCGAACCCGTGTAACAGATCAGCAGGGGCGGCGGGTTTCCTTATATGTAAGAACGAGAGAGGAACTGTACCAGAAGGAACAGGAAGCGATCCAGCAGATTGAGAACAAGACGTATCGCCGCAGTACACCTATATTACGAATCTGATTCATGCTTCGGTTGATCCGAAGACAGTTCAGTATCTTGCCGGTCATGAAAGCAGCAAGATCACCATGGATATTTACGCCAAGGTGAAATATAATCGCCCAGAGCAGCTCGCAGGAGTGCTGGAAGATGCTTTTGCATCGTGGGATTAAGAGTAAATCAGAAAAAACTTGGGGCAGGGATGGTCAAAAATCCCTGCCCTTTTTACATACATTCGACATCCTTGAAGGAAGTGGTGTACGCCATGATAATAAGAGTAGCAACACCCAATGTATGAAGATAGACGAGGAGGAGAACACATGGCTAAAGGAAAAAAGCGCCCTGCTGAACTTCCGGAATACGGAACAGTGATGATGAAAGGGGTACAGTATTACCGCACCCGGATTACAGATGCAGACGGAAAGAGAGTGGCGATTTATGGGCTGACACGCGAAGAATTATATGACCGGGCGGAAGATACCCAGAAGAAAATCGCGGAAGTGGTTTTCCACAGAGAGAATCCGACCGTAGAAGAGTACTGCGAAAAATGGCTGTTGATGCGGTCTGGAACGGTAAGAACCAATACGTTGGAGGGATACGCGCGGATGGTGAATCGGTACATCGTGGGGCCGATTGGACAGATGTATATGGATGAGGTGACCACAGATGACCTGCGGCTGCTGATGGTTCCGCTATCAAAAGGTTCTTCCGGAATGTATGGTCAGCTCAATATGCTGATTAAGAACATTTTTAATTCGGCAGAAGAGAGCAAGGTGATCAAAGAGAATCCATCCAAAACGATTTGCGCAAGAGGAGGAAAGTCTGCGAAACGGCGCGAAGCTTTGACGGATGAACAGACTGCCATTTTGCTGGATAGCATTCGTGAGCTACCACCGTATGTTTTCGTAATGATCGGCTTGTACGCGGGATTGCGTAGGGAAGAGATTCTTGGACTTCAATGGGACTGTGTATTCCTGGATGAAAAAACGCCGTACATTTCTGTAAGGCGTGCATGGCATGTGGAAGGCGGTGAGCCGGTGGTCAACACACTTTTGAAGACTCCGGCAGCGAAGCGAGATGTTCCGATTCCCAAATGCCTGGTAGCCTGTCTCAAGGAAGCAAGGGAAAAATCAGAATCGGAATATGTGATCTCCAATTCAAAGGGAACTGTTTTGACGGAAGCACAGTTTGTGAGGGTCTGGAAGTACATAACAGTCCGTTCCACCGCAGAACGCTGTTATTACACCTATGTAAATGGGCAGTCCATCAAGCATAGAATAAAGCCAAGGCTTGGTGAGCATCAGCCGAACAATCCCAAGCTGGTGTATACGATGGACTTCAAGGTGACTCCGCACATGCTGCGGCACACCTACATCACCAATCTGATTTACAAAGGTGTTGATCCAAAGACGGTGCAGTATCTGGCAGGCCATGAGAACAGCAAAACGACTATGGACATCTATGCGAAAGTCAAGTATAATAAACTTGAGAAATTAAGCAGCGTTGTGAATGCTGCATTCGGGCTGCGTTAAACGGCACCAAAAATTCCTCGGTTTCGTGGGTTTACCTATGGGTTTACTGAGAGATGGAAGCCCGAAAAACCGCATGAATACTGGACTTTTTGGATCAAGGTCAGGTGAATACGGTCTCAAAGCAGCTCGTCGCGCACCGCAGTTCAGCAAGCGATAATCGACTGCTCAGACTATATCAAAATGGTTCAAAAAGCCCGGAAAATCAAGGTTTTCCGGGCTTTTGCTATATCTAAACGGGCTGATATGGTTTGACCAAATTTGGCAAAACGAGAGCCGATTTCACCCAATTTTTAGTGGTCCGCAAGTGGTTAACTGGCTAAAAAGAGGGCAAAAAGAGGGGGAAGTGGTTCCCAAAGTGGTTAACCGAGAGCCGATTTTGGGGGTGCTTTTCAGCCCTCCTTCCCCTCGTTTTTTGGCTGTGGCAGTTTGGCATAGTTTGAGCTAATTTGAATAATTGAATATGAATTTGATGTAGCACACAGATCATAAATGACTGGGTGCTTTTTTCATTTCAGGAACTCGTATTCCGGCGATAGAAAGAGCCGTCACTTCACTTTTTATTTTGGAGTGGCGGCTTTTTCTATTTCCAGAAGCAACAGCAACAATTAGAAATGAGGTGAAGTTAATGAACACGCAAATCATTGCCATTGCCAACCAGAAAGGCGGCGTTGGCAAGACAACGACCTGTGCCAACTTGGGAATCGGGCTGGCGCAGGCCGGAAAGAAAGTCCTGCTGATCGACGGGGACCCGCAAGGGAGCCTGACAATCAGCCTGGGCCATCCCCAGCCGGACAAGCTGCCCTTTACGTTGTCAGACGCTATGGGGCGTATCCTGATGGATGAGCCGCTTCGTCCCGGCGAGGGTATCCTGCACCACCCAGAGGGTGTAGACCTGATGCCTGCGGACATCCAGTTATCCGGTATGGAGGTATCCCTGGTAAACGCCATGAGCCGTGAGACTATCTTGCGGCAATATCTGGACACGCTGAAGGGGCAATACTCCCATATCCTCATCGACTGCCAGCCCTCCCTGGGCATGCTCACAGTCAATGCGCTGGCCGCTGCGAACAGGATCATCATTCCCGTTCAGGCGGAGTATCTGCCCGCCAAAGGGCTGGAACAGCTGCTCTCCACGGTAAACAAGGTAAAGCGGCAGATCAACCCCAAGCTCCAGATAGACGGTATCCTGCTGACGATGGTGGACAGCCGAACCAACTTTGCCAAAGAGATCTCCGCGCTCCTGCGGGAGACCTATGGCAGCAAGATCAAAGTATACACCTTATCTATCGGTGAGGCGGGCATGGCGTACAGAGCATAACAGACCCGTGGTTTCTACGGTGCTAAAGACTCCGGCGGCAAAAAGGGATATTCCGATACCGAAGTGTTTGGTGGACTGTCTGAGAGAAACGAAAGAAAATTCCATATCAGATTATGTGATCGCTGACAGCAAAGGAGAGCCACTGGCTGCCTCGCAGTTCCAAAGAGTGTGGCAGTATGTCGTTGTCCGCTCCACTAAGCCCCGGAACTATTATAAGTATGTAAATGGGGAGAGTATCAAATATACGGTTACTCCAACGCTGGGTATGACCCAGAAGAATCAACCCCAAATCAAATATACGCTGGACTTTGATGTGACACCTCATCAGCTGCGGCACACTTACATCACCAATCTTCTCTATGCGGGCGTTGATCCAAAGACAGTACAATACCTTGCCGGACACGAAAATAGCAAAACAACTATGGACATCTATGCAAAAGTGAAGTATAATAAACCAGAGGAGTTGTTTGGGGTAGTAAATGGTGCGTTTCATCAGGCTATCGCTGAATGAAAAAAGGCCGTTTTTTATGGTCCGCACACCGGATAACTGAGAAGCAGAAAGCCGGAAAAGCCCGGAATATCAAGGAAAAACAGCTCAAAAACTCGCGCAATACGGTCTGAAGGCTGCACGTCGTGCACCCCAGTTCAGCAAGCGCTGATTTTACCGGTACTGCGATTTTACGGCTCTGCTTCGGCAGAGCCGTTTTTGTTTGTCAGGTGCTTTTCCTGCTGGACTGGGGGCACGACTGCGCAGGTCTGTCGGTTGCCCCGAAGGGGCGAGACAGACGCGCGTTTCAAATCGTTGCTCAAGCATCGCGTGGGCGGCGGGGCCGCCCCAGCGATGCACCCCAGTTCAGCAAGCGCTGATTTTACCGATACTGCGATTTTACGGCTCTGCTTCGGCAGAGCCGTTTTTGTTTGTCAGACGCTTTTCCTGCTGGACTGGGGGGCACGACTGCGCAGGCCGGTAAAAGTAAACTTTTTTCCAGATGGCTTGACATTTTTGCTGTTTGGCATATAATGAAGGTAGTCAAAGGAAGTTGACTGGTGAGCTCATGACGTTCACAAAAAGCGAACCCCCTCGGAGTTGCGTTCCGAGGGGGTTCTTTTGGGCTTACTTACCCTTGCGGTAGCTGTCAAGCCACTTGCAGATGTAGTACGAGACTACATTTGCTCCGACAGTTACGAGGAAGTTGCAGATAAGTGAACTCATGGCGCTCACCTCCTCTCTGATGCCAGTTTGGAGAAGGGCAGCGATACCAGTATAACACAGCAGCAAAAGGAACGCAAACCTTGTCGAAGCGGGGCAAAAGAGAAAAATCGAACTTCCTTTCTCCCCCTCTTGACAAAAGCGAAAAAAGAGGCTATTATAGCCTGTAGACAGACAATGGAGCCTGGGGTGTGTTCACCCTAGGCTTTTTTCTTTGGAATGTCTTGGGAAATGCCTCGCTGCGGGCCGATAGAGGGGGTCCGCAGCGAAGAAAACTGGAATGTGGGACCGCGGCAGAAAGGTGTCTGCCGGGCCGCAAAAGAGGAAAAGGAGAAGGTATCATGAACGAGAATGTTGATAGTCTGATGATTCGTCTGGTCGGTCTTGCACTGGCTGTTCTGATGATGGCAGGCATGACCATCTATACGGGCCTTTTCCCGAAGGCATCTGCAAAGGCCGCTGATACCCACGCCGCTGTCATCAGCGTGCAGGAGGGCTATGTGGCAGCAGAGGATGTTCAGCAGAACGTCTGAGTGGTTCATTCTTCAAAAATAAGAGAGGCGCACCCCGGAGCAGTTCGCTTCGGGGTGCGCCTTTTTTGCGGCGAAGAAGGCGGCGGTATTGTGCTGTAAAGCATCTCACAGTTGCGACGAATAGAGTCGAAAAGCTTCTGTTTTCGTTAAAACGCCAAAGAAAATCTCGGAAAACTATGCGCAACTCCGAATCTGCGGAAAAATATTGACAGTGTTTGGTCAGAAAGTGTAGAATGCAGACAAGAAGGCCTGCCCGAAAAAGGCAGTCCGCAACGGACGAAAGCGCCGATAAAGGAGGAATTTTCCATGAAACTGTTTAGGAAGCTCGCGGCCGCCGCACTGGCTGGTGTGATGGCACTGTCTCTGCTGACCGGCTGTGCCCTCGGGGACGCCGCGAAGGAGAATGCGATGCTGAAGGCATTGCAGACGGTGGGCGATTCGTATCTAGTCAAAGTCTCTGAGAGCGACAACTTGAGTAAGAAGGCCGGTGGCATATTCAAGGCTTTTAAGGTCGCAGAGGGGACAGCTTGGGACATAGATGAGCTGCGGAACAGCGAGGAGTGGCCTGATGAGATCAGTACAGAGGTGATTTATCAAGATATTCATTATCGGGTCGTCGTTCTCAAGATGCCCCAAAATGCAAAGGATTCCACAAAATGGGGCTATCCGGCTGATGTTATTTATGATGGCCTTGAAGACTGCATCGAATGGGATGAAAATGGTAACCGCACGCTGAAAGTCGGCTTTGATGTCATGAACGATGCCAAGCTGACCAACACGCAGGAAAAAGCCGAAGATTACATGGTCGTCTTTGCAAAGATCCCTGAACCTCAAGATGGCGGAGACATCACCATCTGAGCCTGATTTTTCGTTGAACCACTGATTTTCTCCAATAAAGAGGCAGCGCCCCGGGGCCGACCGCTCCGGGGCGCTGCTGCGTTTTCAGCGTTTCTGCTGCTTGAGGCGGGTCATGAAGTCGTCGGCTTCGATGGCCTCGGGGGTAAAGCTGTTGTTGTTCCACCAGCTGGCGAGGGCGGCGGCGACGGTGAGGCCGCTGGAAATGAGCTGTTCCAGCTGGGCGCTCTCGATGGGCAGGATGGGCTTGCCCACGGCGCTGAGGACCTGATTGGTCAGGGCCAGAGCCAGCGCAGCGGTGCGGGCCAGAGTGGATGCAGAGATGTTGTGATGAGTCATAGGGAGTACCTCTCTTTCTGATTTCATGATATGTGTGTTGTTGTCAGTCGGCTTCCCGCAGCACGACAGTGCCCGCGAAGATGAGGGTGGCGTCGCCGTCGTAGTAGGCGCTGCCGTGGGCGATGTCGATGAAGTCGTTTTCCTCCACCCACCCGGCCTCCACCGAGGGCGGATAGAAGTTGTTGACGGCGGACAGGTACAGCTGATACTCCACGCCTTTTTCCAGCGGAAAACCGCCCATGTCGAGGACGACATCGTTGTAGCCTCGGATGAGTTCCAGCGAGAGGTCCACCAGCGGGGTGGTGGAGCCGTACCGGCGCAGGATGGCCCGCATCTTTCCGGCCACAAAGCCTTTGATGCGGAATTCCAGCGCGCGGAGCAGGAGGCCGGACTTTTTGGCGGTCAGGGGCATGGAAAACTCGGCGTGGGAGGGAGCGGCGTCCCACGCGGGGATGCTGCCGCTGGCGTCGTGGGCCGTCTCGATGCGGTAGACGGCGGGGGTCACGGTGACGGTG
>OGRB01001165.1_pt1 | contig 17919 bp, 9 predicted proteins | sample 1553371 | NCBI WGS metagenome assembly OGRB01 (sample SAMEA2580027, study PRJEB22360) | human gut metagenome | reverse complement strand
GCGCCATCAGGTAGGGGCCGGCAGCGGCGCCCAGCTTGGCGATTTCGTTCGCATGCGTGAGGTAGTTGACGAAGGCGTCGATCACGCCGCAGGCGCGCAGGCCGGCAGCGAAAACGCCGGCCGCGATGATGATGCCGATGATCTTGGCGTAGCCCGAACCCATGCCGTCAAAGAACTTGCGGGTGATGTCGGCGGGATTGAAGCGCGTGACGAGGAGCGTGTAGATCACGCCGATCAGCATGGCGGTCGCAACCGAAATCTTCACCTGCGGGAAGCAGACGGCGACGACGAAGAGGAGCACCACGGGAAGGAGCGGCGCGAAAGCCCAGAGGAGGTTCGGGTGTTCGGGGAGGTCGACCTTGTTGGCGGCGTCATGAACGCCGTCGTTCTCAAAGCCGCCCTTCTTGAAGTCGCCGAAGAGAAGGCAGCAGCCGACCATGAGCGCAATGCAGACGATGGAAATGAGGAGCGTGCGGGTGCCCGTGTAGGTGAGGTAATCCATGATGGGCCAGTCGGCGAGCTTCGCGACGAACCCGTTGTGCGATGAACCCGGGGACCAGAAGGAGGGAAGCGTTGAGGCGATCACCGTGGCGGCGGCCATGGCCGGACGGAAGCCCGCGCGGATCATAAGGGCGCAGATCGTGGGACCGATCGCGGCGCACATGCCGGCGAGCGACGAGATCGCGATCGAAACGACGCCCGTCACGATCATGCAGCAGGGAAGAAGGAGAATGCCGAGCTTGTTGAGGGGCTTCGTGAGGAGCGAGACGAGATGCAGGTCGCACTTCGTGATGTTCATCACGCGGGCAAAGCCCATGGCCGAGCAGATCACGATGATGAGCGAGGCGCTCGTCATCGACTTGTCGAACTGCTGGAAGGCTGCAATCGGGTTGAGCGACAGCAGGCACATGACGAAGCCCGAGGAAAGAAGCACAAGGCGCGTTTCCCAGCGCTTCAAAAGCCCGTATACGGTCACGCAGACTACGGCGAGCGCCGCCCACATTTCCCATGTCATGAATTTCGTCTCCTGGTGGTATAAGAAAACGTCATCTGAAAATGAATAAACATTTTCAGATGACATTATTGAAATATAAGTTATTTTGCGTATTCTAATAATGAATACAGCACTATCTATAGGTGCATCTCCCTAGTGCGGGAAGGTATCGGACCGCTGTGACAGAGGGTTTGCACTAGTTTTGAGCGTCCTACCCAAAAACACACTGCGCTCAATACTTATCCCGGGACTAAACTTCGATGCATTTCCCTTTATTCGGGTAAACATTTTCTTTTCGGGAGTCGTTCATGCTGGAAATGAGCTATTACGGGAATTATTCGAAATCCGAATTTGAGTCGCTGCCGCTGATCCTGCAGCGCTTCCTTTCCTATACGCAGTACGACACGACGAGCGACCCGCAGTCGCCCGACTTTCCCTCAACCAAAGCGCAGCTTGCCTATGCGGCGCTTCTCGAAAAGGAATTCCAGTCTGCGGGCGTCCGCGAAACCCGCGTGACGCCCTTCGGCATCGTCTACGGCTGGATCGAGGCGACGAAGGGTTATGAGAATGCGCCCGCGCTCGGCCTCATCGCGCACATGGATACGTCGCCCGAGGCGAGCGGCGCGCCGGCCAAATGGAAGGTGATCGACTACGCGGGCGGCGACATTTGCCTCAACAAGGAAAAGGACATCGTCCTTTCGCTTGACCGCTTCCCCGAGGTCGGGAAATATGCCGGCGAAAAGCTCGTCGTCACGGACGGCACGACGCTTCTCGGCGCCGACGACAAGGCGGGGGTTGCCGTGCTCGTTGAAACGGCAAAGTTCTTCGTCGACCACCCGGAGATTCCGCATGCGCGCCTCTGCTTCTGCGTGACGCCCGACGAGGAAATCGGCCGCGGAACCGCGAAATTCGATCCGCAGGAATTCGGCGCCGCCTATGCCTATACGGTTGACGGCGGCGAACGAGGGGGCTTTGATACCGAAACCTTCAATGCGGCAATGGTGACGGCGCACTTCGAAGGCCTCAACGTTCATCCGGGGTCCGCGAAGGACAAGATGGTGAACGCCATCCGGATGGCGATGGACTTCCTCTCGCGCTTCCCGTCGGAAAGCGTTCCCGAGAAGACCTCGATGTATGAAGGCTTCTTCCACCCGATCGGAATCACGGGCGCCGTGCGCGGCGTCGACGTCAGAATGCTGATCCGCGACCACGACAACGTGAAGTTCGAGGACAGGAAGGCCTACGCGAGGAAGGTGGCCGAGGAGATGAACAAGGTCTGGGGCGGACGCGTCACGCTCACCGTGAAGGACCAGTACTACAACCTTAAAAACTATCTCGAGCACTTCCCGAAGGTCTGCGACATCGCGCGCGAAGCCTTCCGCCGGGTTGGGCTCGACATTGTGGAGAACCCGGTCCGCGGGGGATCGGACGGCTGCCGCATCTCCGAGATGGGTCTTCCCACGCCCAATTTCTTCACGGGCGGTCTCAATTTCCACGGCGTTTATGAGTGCCTCCCGGTGGAATCGCTCATCAAGTCCCATGAGGTTGCCGTGGAGCTCGGGAAAATGTCGGCGGAAGTGACGACGCTCCGCTGATATTCTTTCGGTCCCCAGAGCAGAACGGCCTGATTTCCCAGGAATCAGGCCGTTTCCGCAATCAATCAACCGGAGGGATGCATGCCGCATGGATTATTCATTCGAATGTTCAAATGAACCTTCCGGTCTGACTCTCCGGCGTTCCTTTGATGTCGGATGGAGTTCCTGATGCGACAATGCGGCCGCCTTCTGTGCCGCCGCCGGGACCGAGGTCAATGATCCAGTCGGCGTTTCTGATGACGTCGAGGTCGTGCTCAATCACAATCACGGTTGCGCCGTTTTCGATGAGTCTCTGGAAAACTTTCAGGAGCGTCATTACGTCGAGCGGATGGAGACCAATCGTCGGCTCGTCGAAGACGAAAATGGCGTCCGACTGTGTCTTTTCCATTTCAGAGGCGAGCTTCAGGCGCTGCGCCTCACCGCCTGAGAGCATCGGAGTAGCTTCTCCGAGCGTCAGGTAGCCGAGTCCGAGATCCTCGAGAGTCTTCAGGCGCTGAGAGACGATCTTCAGGCCGTCGCAGGCCTTGAGGGCGCTCGTGATGTCCATCGCCATGATTTCCGGGAGCGAATAGCTTTCGTTCTCCTTGTTCCGGTGTTTCACTTTCTGAGCGTCGGCCGCATAGCGCGAGCCCCGGCATTCAGGGCAGGGGATGTCGACGTCGGGCAGGAACTGGACGTCGAGACTCACGATGCCCGTACCGTCGCAGACGGGGCACCGGAGCTTCCCGGTGTTGTAGGAAAAGTCGCTCGCTTTCCAGCCGAGCGCTTTGGCGTCTTCGGTACGGGCGAAGACCTTTCTCAGTTCATCATGAACGTTTGCATAAGTGGCGACGGTCGAGCGCACATTGATGCCGATGGGCGTTGCGTCAACAAGCTTCACCTGCCGGATCTCCAGTGCGTCAATCGATTTGACGTGCGAGGGGAGGGGCTTCCCGGCGAGCTGCGCCTCAAGCGCCGGTACAAGCGACTCGAGAATGAGCGTTGATTTTCCGGAACCCGAAACGCCAGTGACGACCGTAAGGCGGCCCTTCGGGATCCTCACGGAGAGCGGATGCACTGTATGGATGCTCTCGGTTTGCATTGCAATGACGCCGAGGTCGAACATATGTTCCTTCGGCGTGACGTCGCGACTGCGGATGGTTTTGCCGGATAGGAAAGGACCAATCAGGCTCTTCGGATCGGCTTCGATTGCCTTAAGCGGCCCCTCTGCAATCACAGTACCGCCGCCGGCACCGGCCTCCGGTCCCATTTCGATCATCCAGTCCGCAGCGTTCAGAATCTGAACGTCATGATCGACGAGGACAACGGAATTTCCGTCGCGGATCAGGTCTCTCATAACGCCGATCAAGCCCATGATGTTTGCCGGATGAAGACCGATGGAAGGCTCGTCGAGGACGTAAAGCACGCCCGTCGTTCTGTTTCTGACGGCGCGCGCGAGCTGCATGCGCTGGCGTTCACCCGTTGAAAGCGACTCGGCGGAGCGGTCAAGCGTCAGATAGCTGAGCCCGAGGTCGAGGAGGCGCTTTGCAGTTTCGAGGAACGAGGCGCAGATGTTTTCTGCCATCGGGCGCATCGGTTCCGGCAGCGTCTCAGGCACGCCCTTCACCCAGAGCACGAGTTCGGAAAGCGTCATCCGGCAGGCGTCGTCAAGGCCGATTCCCCGAAGGCGCGGAGCACGGGCGGCTTCCGAGATTCTGGAGCCATGGCAGTCCGGGCAGACGTCTTCCTTCAGGAACTTCGCAACGCGCTTCATGCCGGCGTCGTCCTTGACCTTGGCGAGCGCATTTTCGACGGTGTAGACCGCGTTGTAGTAGGTGAAGTCGAGTTCGCCCGCTGTCTGGATGTCGGAGTGCTTGGGCTTATAGAAGATATGCTTCTTCACGGCAGGGCCGTTGAAGACGATGTCTTTTTCCTTTTCGGTCAGGTCCTTGAAGGGAACGTCGGTACGTACGCCCATGGCGCGGCAGACGTCCGTCATCAGGGACCACATGAGTGAATTCCAGGGAGCGACCGCGCCTTCATCGATCGTGAGGTTCGGGTCGGGAACGAGCGTGGAGCGGTCGACGGTTCTCACAATCCCGGTGCCGCCGCAGGTCCGGCAGGCGCCCTGGCTGTTGAAGGCAAGATCCTCGGCAGAGGGCGCATAGAATTCCGCGCCGCAGACAGGACACTTGAGCGGCTTTCCGGCAGCGACATTGAGGCTCGGCGGCACGTAGTGGCCGTTCGGGCAGCGGTGGCTGTCGAGCCTCGAGAACATTAATCGAAGGCTATTCAAAAGTTCGGTGCCCGTGCCGAAGGTGCTGCGGATTCCGGGGATGCCGGGACGCTGGCGGAGCGCGAGCGCTGCCGGCACATAGAGAACTTCGTCAACGTCGGCCTTCGGGGCCTCGGTCATGCGACGGCGCGTATAGGTTGAAAGCGCTTCGAGGTAGCGTCTTGAACCTTCGGAATAAAGAATTCCAAGCGCGAGCGACGATTTGCCTGAACCCGAGAGGCCGGAAACGGCCACGATTTTGCCGAGAGGCACGTCCACATCGATGTTCTTGAGATTGTGGACGCGCGCGCCGCGGATCTGAATGGTGTCAACCATAAGCTTTGCCGAAACGGAAGAGATTCAATGCCTGCAAGTCTAGCTTCGGCGCAAACGGTGGTTGTGACGCTGTGTGAAAAGCTTGTTTAAGGACTTGAACCGTTGGCAAGGATATGGGACCAGAGTCCTTCGGAAAAGTCATTACTCAACATAACGACTATTATGATGAATAATTTATAGCGCCTTTCATGGCACTTTGTCAGATTAACCGATCAGCGCGATTTACCCAGTGGTTCTGTAAAATTTCTGAATTCTCTCCAGAATTACTGCAACCAGCTAATTTGATGACGCGTACTGCTTTTCTCTCTCGGTGTCGGCAAGATTAAAACCGCTTACTCCATCTGAATTCGCTCCCATTCGTTCTTTACAGTTGACGCAAGATTAAATGTCCTTTTCCGCATATTGCAAGTTGATCTTTTCTCTGATAATGATCGCCGTATTGTGTCTGGCGGCCTTTTTCGTTATTAGAGAGTTCCCTCATCAACTTGTATCCCAAGACGTCACTTACATTCTCTGCGCAATCATTGGGTTGATTTTTATTAGGGCTGCCTACAAATACTGGACATTAACGGGCGGTCTATTGGACAAACTTCAAACCGCCATCGATGTTCTTGAAGCGAATAGTCTATCGCCCGCAACATGGGAAGCCGTAAACAATAAATTTGAGGGTAATTCTTTAATCGCAGGCCCATGGAAGCGTTTCGTACGGGAAAGCCGCGTGACGGCTGACTCTTGGATCCAGGGCGAAGACGGTCTTATTGCCGTCAACTCCCCTCGCGCCTATCTGAATGAAGACTCGCTTTACTTGGCTAACGTGAATGCCGGTCTCTACGCTGCCATCCCTGGGATTCTGACTGGTGCAGGTCTTCTTTTTACTTTCACCGGGCTCTCTGCGGGCATCTCTCTTGGGTCTCAAGGTCTCGCGTCGACGCATCTCGATTTGTCTCTTCTCCTTGAAACGCTGACAAACCTCCTGAGCGGTGCTGGTCAGGCTTTCCTTACATCTCTGGTCGGGCTCCTGTTGTCGCTTCTATTCGTGTTCGGCTCAAATCACCGTCACAATGCCCTGCTCGTCAGCATCGAAAAGCTGAATGAAAAAATCGAAGACGGCATTACCGTTCTTTATGCCGAGGCCCTTCAGTATGAATCCGGGAAGCTCCTCGTCGACCAGGGCAAGAAGATGACAAGCCTTACCGATGACGTGAAGCTCAAGCTTGACACGCTCTTCACAAAGCTTCTCGATGGGATCAAGGCAGAAAATGAAGCCGAAGCTGCTGCGCGGAACAAAGCTCAGATAGAGATCGTTCAAGCCATCAAATCAATCGAGGCCGGCATCAGCTCGATGTCTGAAAATCAGGTCAAGCAGATTGAAGGCGTGATGAACGAGGCGGTTTCGAAGCTTTCGGATATCGTCGAATCGCAGCTCCACGCCATTTCTGCTGGTCTTACTGATTCCGCCAACGCAATCAGCGCCGCATCTGCTGAATTCAAGAATGCCTTCCTTTCCATCAATCAAAAGGTGGCGGGTGCAGTCGAAGCCACGAAGCAGCATGTCACGGAAATGGAAAAAGCCTTTGACCTTGCGAGTACCGAGATCGAAAACCGCGTTGGCGCTCTCAAAGAGGTGCTCGACGCCTCCGCAAATCGCCTCGATGAAATGGCTAAGGAGCTTCAGACGAATGGCGTCTCTTTCGGCGATGCGCTCAAGGCTTCGGCTGATGCTGCTAAGAGCAGCCTGACCGCCGGTCAGGAGGCTATCGAAGGTGCTGCCGGAAAAGCGGCTGAAAGCTTCGCGACAATCGGTCAGGCGGGAGACGCTTTTGCTGCCACCATCAACCAGGCCGGCGTTGATTTCTCCAACTCGAGCGACGATGCCGGCAAGCGCTTCGGCGATCATGTCGACAAGGCTGCCGAGTCGATTACTGGTCTCATGGGTCGCCTTGAATCCGGTCAAAAAGCGATGGTCGGAAATTTAGGCGCCCTGCTCGATGCCCTCAGGAACTATCAAAACACGATAGATGAAACGTCTCGTCTCTTTGCTGAGGCGCAGTCATTTGAGGAATCGATCAAGAAGGCCGCTGCTCTTGTCGCTTCGAGCGCTGAGACAAACGCTGGTACGCTTCAGAAGACGTCCGCCGAGCTTGGCGAACGTCTCAAGGAGACGCTGGAGAACGTCGCGGAATCGAGTGCCGGCATCACAGAACAGCAGCAAGCGATTCAATCCAGTCTCTCAAACATGATCACCAATGCCGAGAAGATCCAGGAGATCACAATGACCCACTTCTCGAACATCACTCAGCAGCTCGACGTTGTCCATCAGGGCCTCAAAAAGCACCTTGAAACGGCCGATTCTCAGCTTGCGAACGCTGTTTCGAGCATGAGCTCAGGACTTGATCAGTGGATCGAATCCCAGGATGCAGCCTCTGACAAGATGCTCAAGACTGCTCGAGGCTTCAACGGCCTTTACGGCAATCTGGACGAAGTCCTTACGGATATGAATAAGCAGCTCGAAGTCATGAAGGGAGCGATGCGTGATCAGTTTGCCCTTCTGACTTCGTACAAGAAGGAACTCAGCGAACTCAGCAAAACTGCCTCTTCTCTCAGGAACACGCAGGCAGTCGCTTCGGGATCTTCCAACGCTGCAGGAGGTAACTGATGCCGAGAACCAGCATACGGCATCAAGGAAGCGAGGGACGGTCGGAAAACTACCTTGCAAGCGTCTCGGATTTGATGTCGGCGCTTCTCTTTGTCTTCATCATCGCCCTCGCCTGCGCCATCATTCAGGCTCAGAGCGCTGCGAATGATGCTGAAGATGCTCAGACCAGAGCAGAAGCCGCGGAAGCCCAAGCCATGACGGCTCACAAGCAGGCAGAAACTGTCCGCAGTCGTCTCGTGGAGGTGGAAGAGCGCCTTCGCGGGAATAATGTTGCTCGAGCAGGGCTCCTCATGCACATCAAGGAAACGCTTGACGCTGAGTTAGGCATTCAGGTCTCGATCGACACGAGCAAGGGCGTGCTGAGGCTCCCGGAAGAAGCCGTGACGTTCAGGAAGCAAAGCTACGTTCTCGAGGATCCATACCTTGAGCGCGTTGCGGAAATGGGAAAGTATTTCGCCAAGGTTCTCCCCTGCTACCGTCCGGCTGGTGAGGACAACCCTGCCGGCGCGGCGCCCTTCTGCAGAACCCTCAATCCCAACGGCAACCTACTTGATGCCGTCTTTATTGAAGGCCACACAGACAATCTGCGCTTCCGCGGCGACACGAGCAACTGGCGAAACCGCATGCTTTCTGCTTCGCGAGCAAACTCGGTATTCGAGGTCATGGTGCTCGGCAATTCGGAACTCGCCGATATGACGAACAGCGCCGGCGAATCCTTGTTCTCTCTATCCGGGTACGGCGCGGATCGGCCGCTGCCAAATCACGACCATGCCGAGCCGACGGATGATCAGGCGAACCGCCGCATCGAGTTCCGCTTCATTTTCGAAGAGCCGAAGCTGCGCGATGAAGAAGTCAGGATGATTGCCGCGCCCGACCTTGCGCAGAACGCTTCTTCAGACAAACCTGCATCTGCCTTACATCAACCCAATGAGGCCCGCTGATGCGTTCATGGACCGATCTTGAAATCTTTCTAAAGAAGGTCAGCCTTCGCGTCTCTACGTCGAAGTACAACCGCATGAAGCAGGTCAACGATGTCTCGCTTCATCTGCAGGACAAGTGGGAGCTCTTCGGTCCTGTCGGCCCCGATCTTCGGGAGATCTGGTCTCGTCTCGATCGTTGGGGAGATCAAGCGGACATTCAGCCAAACGAGGTGCAGGCTGCTGTGCGCGCAGCTCTCTTCGGCGCCGGCGCCGACTGCCAGCCCTTGTGGAAGCGTCCGGGGATCCTCGCGTATTTGCAGAAACTGACGCTCGAAACAAGCAATCGGCGTGCAGCAATCTGCTTCGCCCTGGGCTTTTGGGAAATATGGCCTGAGGATACCATGGGGTTTAATGACCTCGTTAAGTCCATCAAGGCCGTCAAGCAGCTGGATCCGGCGCTCTCCGATTCTTTCAAGCGAGGTTATTTCGAGCGCGGCTTCTGTGAATCAATCGGTAAAAGGGTTCCTGACAGTAGGTTCCTTGAACCCTACGCTGAAGAACGCACCGAGCTTTTTCGCCGGCCATCCATGAATATGTTCCGTCGTATTTGGCGCGCCCGCTTCCCGCAGTACGGCGAGATGATGAAGAACGTTTTCATGCCGGTTCAGTCGGTTGCCATAGCCAAAGGAAATGCGACATTTGCTCCGCGTTGTGATCGGCTGAAGCAGCGGCTCGACTTCATCAATCAGGACAGCCGCATCAACAATCGGCTCATTGATGAGAGTCTCATCAATGAGTTCGGCCATGCCATTCTCGAGCCTTTTCTCGATAAGTTCGCCACGAAAATGCTGCCTGATGAAAAGGAGCAGGTACTCATCGTCGACTTCTTCGAGAGGATAATTGGTCCATCTGCTCAGCTACATGATCGACGCTTCAGCACCCTGGATGACGAACTAAAGACCCTGCTCAAACGCTGGATGAACGGCCGTAAGCTCAACTGGGCTTTTGACGTCATTGATTCAGCGACACGTCGTCAGATCGATAATGCCAAGACTGAACAATGGATGAAGCGCCGCGAATACTGGCAAGGAATCTGGAGCAAGGGTTATATCGATGAGATCCAGGTTTTCATGAGAAAACGCTTGGCAGATGAATATCGATTTCAGCATCCTGACATCCAACTCCTTGTTGGAGCCCCTCCTGGCATCTCTGCGATTGTCATTACGCTCACCCGCCCGGGCAGCAATCCCATTCAGGTTATTGAAATGAGCGGTAATGGGGCATTACGTCTCTTTAATATGCACGCTTTCCCGGGATTGGACTTCCGTAGAAAGAGGACTCTCGATTATGGGGATGTTAAATATCTAAAGGATCAGGAAGGCAAGTTCTACACAATAAACCATACACGCTATTGGACGACGAGTGCAGATGAAAAAATACAAATTCTTTTGAACTATCGTATGTAATCCAGCCCGGAATCGAAGAAAAAATCAAGCAAAAAGCTCATAAAGGAACCCCCATGATTTTTGATTTCCTTAAAAAGAATAAGAAGAGTGAAGGATCAGCCCGGATGGGGAGTCGTTCCTACGTTGATTCAAAGAGCCTTGTGGTGCCTAAAGCGGTAAAAACTACCATACCGCTTGATGAACTGCACAGAATGACAGCCAATACGCTCCGCGTCCTTGCAGAGAACGATAAGGATCAAGAAGCCGTTGATGCAGCTCATTCGCCTGAGATCCCCGAGCGCGAAAAACTTTACCGGCAGTATCTGCTTAAGACCCAATGCTGCAGTGCCTTTCAGATTTCCCTGAATGATGCTGCTATTGAGGAATGGGACGCTCTTGCCTCTCCGGAAGCCCTTGAGGGCATTCAAACGCTCATGTCTCTCCGAGACAGCGGGGAAGCTGAATGGGATGAATCACGACAGGCATTGATTGTTCCCGATGCCGTAATCGCAGGCATTGAGCCCCGGCTCTGGCCCCTGATGGGCCTCCCCCCTCTGGGCGGCGAGTCGATTGCTGTTGATTCAGAGGGAACGCCCTATTCCGACGACTTTTCAATCAATGTTGCCTTCATTTCCGATAAGCGCCGACTGATCCGCCCAACCCGCATCGGACTCCAGATCACTTACGGCGGCCGTCCTCCTCATTTGCTTCCGCCCGAAGTTTTCATCGTTGCAGAAACGATCGAAGCCTATAAGAACGCTCTATCGGATCCCAATGTTGACCGGAATTTCGCCTGGGCTGAAGCCATGTCGGTGCTCTCCATGTCGCGTGCCGTCGAAAAGGCGGTCGCCGGCATTTCCCGCGCCAAGCTTCTCACTGCTGTGCGCGTGACGGCTGAGGTCGATGACCACGGGAAGCTTCGTCCCGTCATTCTTCGTCCGAAAGGCATCTCCGGACAATCCGATGATTTCCTGCCGCTTCTCCTCAAAGGAGAGAAAAAGGACTTCTCACATTTTCTCGACAGCGGTCTCCCGATCAACGGTCACGTGCCCCTCGGCGGCGGGACGTATCTCTTCATGCCACCCGATACGCAGCATGTCGTCGAGGCCATTCGGGACATCAACCACGCGAGTCCGGATGAGCGCATGCGATTCCTCGAGAACCCTCGACAGGCCATCATGAAGGCCCTCGCCAAGGCTGGCGTTAAGGATGACAGTCTCGACGACCTCGTGAACTTCACGTTTGTGGAAACGCCTGAGTTCATCAGCGACCGCGTTAAGGCTCTGGGACCCTGGCAGCGCCAGACGCTCTCATTCATGCAGCCGATCAAGACCGACTGGTATGCCGACGGTGCCGACAGAGCGGGGCTGGTTCTTCATGGACAATTCTTCTGCCTTACGCAGGCGGAGCTCGAAAAACTCATCAGCGACCTTCATGAGGCGAGCGTCAAGGGAGATGCCCTCGTGAAGGTAAAGGATACGATGATTCCGGTGGAGAGCATCAATGCCGCATCTCTTCTGGAATGCTGCCGCAAGGTATTTCCCCAGACAACCGATAAAGACGGGAAACCGGACGAACCGTATCGCGACAACAAGGGAGAAGAGGATAAGGTCGAGAGCAACGCTGAAGAGCGCGTTCAGTTCGGCCCTGACATCAAGCGGAATCTGGAAGCGCTTGAGTATCAAGCTGAGCTTGTCAACCGCACGCCCTGGCAGCACCCGCTATCAACGCTCTCATCCGGACTCTCCCTGCTGCCGCATCAGGAAGAGGCGCTCTCCTGGCTGAAGGACCTTTGGAACAGGGGCATTCCCGGTGCGCTCCTTGCGGACGATATGGGGCTCGGCAAGACCATCGAATGCCTTGCCTTTGCCGCCTGGCTTGCTGAAGGAATGAAAGCTGCCGACTCGGCCCTCCCTACCCTGATCATTGCTCCTGCCGGGCTTCTCGAGAATTGGCTGACTGAAGGACGAAAGTGGCTGGGCGAAGCCTACGGACGAGGACTTGACCTCTCGGCTGCGAGCGTGCGCCGCATGATGAAGCAGTCCCTGACGGAGCGTACGGAGCAGCTGGAAGGATGCACCTGGGCCGTCACAACCTACGAGTCAGTCCGCAATCAGCAGGAGTTCTTTTTTCAGCAGAACTGGGGGCTCATCGTTCTCGATGAAGCTCAGCGCATCAAGAATCCAACAGCGCTTCTCACCGAGTGCATCAAAGGACTCAAATCTGAATTCCTTCTCGCCATGACGGGTACCCCAGTTGAGAATACCTTTATGGATCTCTGGTCCATCCTCGACGCTACCGTACCGGGGGTAATGGGGTCGGCGAAAACCTTTTCGAACAGGTTCTGCCGGGGCGACGACGTCGCTTCAGCAGAGACGGCCGGCCGCGAACTTAATGCCCTTCTCCTTGGCCAGAAATCAACGGAGATCGCGGGCGGCCCGTCTGGTACTGATCTTTCTAGCGACGCAGCTTCCCCTGAGGATGCGAAAGGCATTCAGCTCATGCTCCGTCGCCTCAAAACTGACCGCCTCAAGGACCTCAAAGCCAAGATCGAGAAGCTCTACCGGGTTCCGATGCCTCCGGAACAGGCTGCTGCCTATCAGGAGGTGCTGAATCTTCGCAATTCATCCTTGAACGGCAAGGCGAGCATTCCCGGACTTCAGCTTCTGCATATGCTTTCTGCAGCCTGTTTGTCGCCGAAGAAAATTGGTGCTGCCGGCTCTGCACGAGCCAGCATCGGCGGGGCTTCCAAAAAAGGCTTGGCCAGCGAAAACTCAACTTTTGTTTTCACGGACGAGGATATTGCGAACTCTGCCCGTTTCACGGCGCTCTTCAAAATTCTTGATGAAGTTAAGGCGAAGAACGAAAAAGCGGTGGTTTTTGTGCTCCACGTAGCGCTTCAGCGAGCCTTAGCCAGGAAAATTCAGCAGCATTACAAGCTTGAAAAGGAGCCCGGCATCATCAACGGAATGATGCTTGCCGCAGCCCGCCAGAGGGTCGTGCGGGAATTCCAGCGGCCGGAAAAGGCCGGGCAGTTCGACGTGGTGATTCTCACCAGCCGGGCTGCCGGGACTGGGCTCACGCTGACGGCCGCAAATCATGTCGTTCATCTAGAGAGATGGTGGAACCCGGCAGTTGAGGACCAGTGTTCAGACCGATGCTGGCGCATTGGACAGACGAAGGACGTTGTCGTCCATATTCCGATTGCCGCTTTTCCCGGCGACGGTCTGGAAACATTCGACGAAAAGCTTCAGATGTTCCTCACGGCCAAACGTGCACGCTCTCAATCCGTTTTGATGCCATCGAACGACAATGCCTTTGCAGGGGAACTGATGACGGCCGTCTTTGGAGACGAGGCTCCCCACGGGACTGCATCAGCCAACACACCATTTGGAACGAAATCGGGTGGTGATGCCGCGCAGGACCAGCTTGTAGAAGACGTGCCGTTCTGATTCGTTTTCGCAAGACGTTCCCGGGGCATGCGAGTTGGACCGCGCGGATTTTTGAGAAAGATCTATGCCCGATAACATTCATTCAGGGTAAAAATTGATGCCCGTCATCAAAGCGTCGAACCTGCGTGTCGAACGTCCTGATTGCTGCGGGCATCCAGCTTCCTCCAACCCCTGAGACCCCATCCTGCAGGCCCGGGTACGTGGCCAAATCGGGATGCGAAAGCTGTTTAAAAAGAAGACACTGGGTTGAGAGACGCCCGTTCCATAGGTTTGACTTGCGCGCCAAGAGCCTATGCGATTAACGGGCGTCCCGGCATGTCAACGCCACCTCCTCGCCTATAGCACCGGTGCCATCTGTCCTGCGGGGATCATGAAAACATGTCGTTCTCAAACCGAAGATTCTCATCTCCAGCCACCCAACTATAACTCAACATAATTATTTCTGCTTTTTTCTGATGCCGGGGGAACCCAAATTCAGGGAGATCCTTTCATCAACAATTTTCAAACTGGCCGCCGGTTCTAAAGTGCGGCGACATCGGAGGCGGCATCGTTCCTTTCCTTGAAAAACTTCCACTCAGGAGCTCGAGAGCTTACGGAAGCCTGAACTCCGTCAGATAGCGAGACCAAATCTTCGTGATGGCAGGAATAATTTCCAGGCTGAACGCGCCTCCCGAGCTTGCAGCCGCCTCAGTCAGCTCTGCTGTCCACTTGAGTTTCGGAGAAGGATTGCCGGGCATTTCTTTCACCCGCTGCTCAGGCGCCTTATCGGTCCATTTGGTATTGGTGCTCGGATCGATCAGAGCGAGGTTCCCGAGCCGGTGAACTCTGTCGTCGAGGTTAGCTTCGTCGCTTCCGTTTTTCTCCTTTGTATTCTGCGCGGTTTTCTGAGCAAACCAATGGTCAATCTGACCACGACTCACGATTCTGAATTCGTTGCGGAGGAAGTTTTCAAATGAATTCATAAACTCTTGTGCGATGAGTGCATCTTTAAACGGCATGAGATTCTTCTCTCCCGCGATGCCTCCGGCTGCTTCCGCCATGAGCGCCCTGAGGCGGTTCTTTTGTTTCGTGCTCCCTGCAGCATCAAACCAAAGCATCCAATCGATGAAGAAAAGAAGCCACTGGCGGATGCCATCGCCATAACGCCATTCTTCAACTTCCTCAGCAACCTCCTCCGCGGCTTCCGCCAGAAGATCTTTCCCGGAAGTACGAGAAACCGCGAGCTCGTAAGCAATCTTTGTTGCAGAGCCGTCGAGCCTGCTGCGCGCATACGTGAAGCCCCATGCGACGAGACGGGCGAGCGCTTCAGCTTCAAGATCCCGGCCTGCCTTGCCGTCAAAAACCTGCAGAAGGCTTTCCTTGAATTGAGCCGCTTCTTTGGGCAGCTGCTCTCCCTTGAGCCCGCTCTCAAGAGCGAAGGCTCCGAGAACCAGCAGCCAATATTGGCCTGAAGCCTGGTAGCTGTTGGCCGCCATGAAGGACAAGGCCAGCTGGCGAAGAGGCGTTTTCATACCTCCGGCCACGTCGTAAGTTTTAGCGTCTCTAAAAGGCGTCCATTTCCCGACGACGCGGACAAGCACCGACATCACGAACATAAGACACATCAGGTTTTCAGGACCGGCTGGCGGGACATCTTTCTCTGTGTTCTTAAACAGCCAGTCGAAGCGTGAGCGTATGTCCTTCACCGCACCCGCCTCCTCCGTCCGCGACAATGCGTACGGATCGCCTCTTCCCATCCGCAGCTTCAGAATCTCGTTTGCCATTACGAGGAGGTTGAGCATGTCGATCGGCGAAAGCTGAAGCGATGCGGGCACAACCGGCGCTTCCGTTTGTTCCGCCGGAATATTCGTGTTGGGCGCAGCCTCCTTGAGCAGCATCTTGCCGAGGCTCAACTCCTTCCTCTGCGCCTCAACGCTCCCTTCCGCGGCTTTCATCGCCGCTTTCATCTCATCAAAGGAATGTCCTTTGACGCATTCTTCATAGGAGCTTAGCCGCCGCTCGCAGTCATTCCAGATCTGGTTGAAGAAGCTTCGGTCAAGCGGGTGGGCGTCGCCGAAAATCTGCAGGAACCGTGATTTCAGCTGGTCGAGAAGCGAGAGCTGCTGGCCTCGGACATTGATGATCTCGAACATCTTCGATGCTTCGTTCTGAGCGCCGGCCTTGAGCGGCAGCACGACGAGCATTACCAGAATGTTCTCCTTGAGCCATTCCAAAAATCGAGCTCTGTCGACATCTTCAAGACGGTCCCGGATAGCCTTCATTTGCAGGTCATGCCGCGGGAGACGCGTTTTATCAGCATTTTCCTTAGCGGTGAGGTATCGATAGGCGGCAATGAGTTCCCCGCAGCGGTTTTTGTCTTTCTTTTCCTTCGGCGACAACTCATTGAGGAGGATGTCAATCGTCGTCAGACGCTGCTGTCCGTCAAGGACCTGGAGTTCATTAGAGTTCTTACCGGTCGATCGGGTACAGACAATCGTGCCGAGCGAGTAAGGCTCCGAATGCGAAGATCGCCACGCGTCAATCAGGTCCTCCATGAGCTGCGCCACCTGCTCTTCCCGCCAGCTGTAGCCGCGTTGAAAAGCCGGGATCACAAGAGACAATTTCTTCTCTTCAATCTGCTCTCTGAGGGACCCGATGCTTTCCAGAGAGGCTTCAAAAGACTGCCCTGCCTGCGCTTTGGCGTCGTTTTCAACGCGTGCTTCATCAGTGTTCATTGGCGTTCCCCGACTGGCTGGCATCAATAAAATATTTTTGCTGGCGCTGGTAGTTTTCTGCATAGCGGAAGGCTTCAAAGCGGTCAGGATGCGTCAGAGCCTTGAATTCCCGCAGACAGGCCGCGGGGCTTCCGGATCGATGAGGAAGGAAGAAGAAGCTTTCCTCTGGATTGCGGTATTTGAGCCACTTAAGCATGGTGTCTGCTTCCAATCTGTCGTAGAGGCCGTACTTCTTTCCCCCGCGATTGCTGAAAATATCGAGCAGCCGAGCAAATGAACAGAGCCAGGCTCGCAAATCAGGATCATCGCAGAGCGCTGCGCCGATTTTCTCAGCCGAAAGCCGCTTGAACCCTTTGTCTTCTTCAAGGTAGGCATTGAATCCGTCGTCGCCCACCTTCAGGAAGCGGTCCGCCCAGGCGATGCCGGCAAGAACAAGGAGCTGATTTTCTTCAGCATTCAAATGAATGAGTGAGGAATAGACGCGGGATCCCCCATCCTGAGGCTCCGTCATTGCGGTTATGGCTTCTGCAATAGCAAGGTAGAGCTCAATCGCGCGGAAAAATCCTATGCCTGCTCCGGGATCATCGAGCAAATCGAAATTGAAACGTTTATGACCGGCGGTTATGGCCTCTGCAATAGCAAGGTGGAGCTCATTCACGCAGAAAAATCCTATGCCGGTCCCGGGATCATCGGGCAAACCAAAAGCAAAACGTTCATGACCGGCGGCTCCGCCCTCAGAGCTCAGCTTCCAATCAATGAACCGGCCTCTGAGATGAGTGCCAGTTTTGCCTTTCAGGAGCGCCAGGCATCGATCGCGAAAAGCCGGGCGGGAAGATTCCCAGGGCGCGATGCCGAATCTCATCAGCATCGCGGGTATGACGAAGTTGGATACGAGTTTTGCCCGGCGTTCACGATCAGAGGATTTGTCTTCTGCCGAACTCTTCTTCGCAGCACCGTCCTCATCCGGAACTTCTTCCTCTCCCTCATTGAAAATGATGCCAGATGCGCCCAATTTCCTGATGAAAACAGGCTTTGGCCACACGCATGTGATAGGCCTTCAGAAGATCGAGGAGCGAAAGCGGCAGTCCGCGATTGTTTTCACCCTGAAAGAATTGTTCGGCCGCTGCCTGCGAGATGAGAAGCCTTACGGCGACCATGCCTTTGCGGAGGATGTACTCGAAGCGCTCAACGTCCCTGCATAGCGTTGCAAGGTGAAGGTCCGGTCCGTCTATGCGCAGCAACTCATAGTCGAGATTGAATTCCTCGAATACTTTGCGCACCTGGGCATGCGTCCTCGGATTGGATGAGAACAAAATTTGCTTTTCAAGGATGGACTTCGCAGCTTTCCAGTGTCCCCGGATGACATCCAAGAGCGCGGCATCCGCTTTGGAGGCCTGCTTCGCGTTTTTTTCGAGCGCGGAAACCTGAAGATCAATGACGTGAGCGATGAGAAGGAAGCTCGTAAGGCGCTGCTGACCGTCCAGAATTTCCCAGCAGTCCATTAGATGTCATACTAACTTTCGCCACCCCTTCAACCTTTCATGGAGTGGCAA
>OGRB01001161.1_pt1 | contig 17960 bp, 19 predicted proteins | sample 1553371 | NCBI WGS metagenome assembly OGRB01 (sample SAMEA2580027, study PRJEB22360) | human gut metagenome | reverse complement strand
ACTACAACCTACTTTTTAAGAACAAAATCGGCGAAAGCTCACTTGACATTCACCGGTCCGGGATTCCGGTTAATTCAGGAATATTTTGGTGCGCCAACGGAAGAGTTGCCAGAGTCGATAAGAAAATCTTCCGCAAACATCCTATCTTTGACAACGCACTTTCCGATGGGCAGAAATTCCTGTGCATTGTTCAGTCGGCGTATCTGGATAACAATGTCAGGCCCGAAAGAGAAGGTTTCACGATTCCAGAAAATCATTCAAAGGGCGACAGCAAGGCTGAGTTGTTTCAGATGCCATCTTTTGAAGAAATGTCAGAGGCTCTTTGGCCGCATGCGGAGAAGTTCCTCCGCCATCTACTTGATAAAGCCGAAGACGAAAACAAGCTGGCATTAGAAAGGGCGTTTGAAGAATTCCCTCAATTCAGTCCGTTAAGGGCTCTTGGAAATACCATTGTCATTCCTCCGGATGCAACGCGCTTAGATCAGAAAAAAATTTTGCGGAATGCGCGGGCTGAGATGGAGGATCGGGTAGACAGAGACATCGAACAAGCGTCTCAAAAAGTTGATGTTGATGGCGGCTGGCAGGCTGTTGAAGAGTTGCAAAAGGCCATCATGTCAGACAGCGCGGTCGCAGCAAAGGCCATGGACCTTGCTTCGTACGTAGCCAGAAGAAAATCCGTTTTGAAGTGCTTTGAGAAGGCACTTGGCTATAGGGGTGACGGCAAGTACAACACTGAGGCGACGCTTCATAGTCTGATCGTTCCGATGAGGGCTGATTCTTCTGACGAAAGGCTATTGGATTCAAACTTGTGGCTTCTTGATGATCGTCTGGCTTTCCACAACTATCTTGCCAGTGATTTGCCGTTTGAGGACTGGAAGCGTTTTGCCGGTCTTGAAGGAGACAAGAATCGTCCGGATTTGGCTGTTTTCAAAAGTTTCTGGGCTGACGCGCCTAAGGAGTCGTTGGATAAGGCGGTTCCGTTTGTCGCTGGTGAAGATCCCCACGGCGAATTAACGATTGTTGAGTTTAAAAGGCCCGGCAGAACAGACAAAGAATGTATTGAACAGATTAAGTCCTACATTAACAGGCTGTCAGGGAATGGAAAGGATCTCGTTACCTTTTATGGCCGGCCGCTTCGAACCCGTGACAAGGTCGAAGCGTACGTCATCATCGATATTTCCAAGGAATTCGAGAAGTTTTTAGAAGATGATGACTTTGCTCTTGTGGCAAGTGGGCATTTTTATAAGTTTTATAACAAGCTCGGCGCAGTGGTACATGTGTTGACCTTTGACAAGATGCTTGAGCTTGCTAAACAAAGAAATGCTGCGTTTTTCCGAAAGCTCGGGATTGACTAACAGCCGATAAAAGAGCTCGCAGAAGTACGAAAGCGATTTACCGATGGTTTGGCGAATTTCTCGATGGGTCTTCTTCTTTGGCCTGTCAATCGCTGCGCTTCCGGCTTCGCAGCCATGACTTCGTTTTTCGTACATGTCGCTATGTCATACTGGACGCTTTGATTGGGTATTGCGTGATGTCGATGACTGATGAAGAACGGATATTGATTGACCTTGCGGATAGAGATCTAACGCGCCTGATGAGTACGCTCGTACCTCAGCAACGATCTCTCTTCATTTTCTATGAAACGTTTTCGGCGGCGATGCTTGCCGCTCATATTGCTTCATGGCAAATTTTCAAGCCGGTGACCAGCATTGCGCTCGTCTGCCCAATAGTTTCGGCAGGATTGTTTGCGGCATCACTCCTCATGAGCGTCCTTTTCATGAGCGGCGCCAATCTCAAGACCGGAGCCATTAAGGGCTATTTCGCATGGTTGAAGTCTGCTCAAAATCCCGGATTTTCCGATGACGTTCTAAAACGGTACGACTCTGCCATCAAGGACATAGAAATCGTCATTAAACGGCGTGGCGCTATGCTTCGGGGGATCAACTTAATGACGGTCGTCGCGCTTGTAATCGGAGCCGTAGGAATCGGCGCTATGGTGCTCTGGTGAGCGGCATCAACACCATCAACGGGAGGCAATCATGAATGAAGAACTTGCCTTCCGAATGGGGATTGCCTTCTCGGATGGTATTCGATATACGAGAAGCAAAAATCATCTTGCCGAAGACAAAAAGAACGGATGGATTACCGTCAACGGCGCTCATATCTTTGTTCGAAACGGGAGACCGTTCTGGAAGGCGGGAAAAATTTTAAAGGAAAAGATTGCCTATTCCCTTAAGTCCGATCTTCCTACTCTAGACGAGTACTCGACGAGTAAAGGTATGTCAGAGTTGTCATTAGGGAAGCGAGCTAAGTCATACTTGTTTGATCACTATGCAAATAAGGCGGTCAATTCTCCGAAAGCTTTCCCCGGGGCTCGATTCTTGGTTATGACAAAGACGGGGTTACGTGAAGTTGCTAATAGGATCAACGCCGATAAGGCAAAGCTCCTTCCACATCTTATTCAGTTGTTTGAGAGTGCGCGTCTTGATCACAAATCTCCGCCAGACGGTCATCACACCGACGTAGATCATTTTGAGTATGCGGTAGGGATATTTGAAGTCGGCGGAAAAACAATGCGAGTTGAACTTACGGCGGCAATCATGAGGCAAGGATATGAACCTCAAAGTAAGTTTCACGAAATCGCTAAGGCCGATCCCATACAACCCACACATAAAATTAAAGAGGTTTCGCCCCATACTGCCGTATCCCGAATACGGTGCGGTCGCGAAACCCCTTTGCAGAACGACAGTATACCCCAGCATCAGATCGCAATCCTTGACCGGATTGAGGTGTCTGTACTGTCTTAAGGGAAAGCGAAGAGCAAAAAAATAGAGCACTCATGCAAGCTGACCATCAAACGGGGGGGGCAGTCGTGCCCTACCTTTTCCTCACGTATAGCAAAAGAGAAAAACCATAGGAAGGTGCCTGATGACCAGCGCACAAAAGATCTCTACTGGTGTATTTCGCCAGAAGCTACCCGTTCAATACAGCGACGAGATAGCCGAGAAGGTACTCCAGCGCCTTATGGATGGAGAAACTCTTACGGCGATCTGTCTGGATCTCGGGCTTAAGCCTCATCAAATATACACATGGACAGAGCATCGAGATGAGTTCGCCCGACGCTTCGCGCGCGCGCGCGATTTCGGCGACTTGGTGCTTGAGGATCAGGCGATTGACTTATCGGACTCTCGAAACGCAGATGAAGAGTCTGGTGAATCTATGACGGAAAAAGGGACGAGCACCAGCAGAAGGAAATTTGACAACGTTGCTAGGAGTAAGTTGCAGGCAGAAACGCGGCTCAAGATCGTCGCTCGACGCAAGGGCGGCAAGATCACTGCAGAAATCAGGCGCACGAACAAGCGCGAGGAAGAACAGGTTGCTGAAATGTCAGACGAAATGCTGCTGAAGATCGCCGGCTTGAATATTGAGCCCGAAGAGACCAGCAAGGAATAAAAAGTAAGCCCCTGAGGATCATCACTCCCCAGGGGCTTTTGTTAGGAACGATGGGGGTTCCAAACTTGAGAGATATTCAAGTCGCAATTGGTTTTCTCTGTAGGTACGATGATGCAGCTGAAGCCCGAACTAATTCGCGCTGCAAAGCGCGAGCTCAAGATCAGGGCCGCCCGACGCGCATTGGCTCCTTTCGTTACCTATACGACACCGGGCTATATGCTCGGGTGGGTGCATGCGGAAATCTGTCAAGCGCTGGATAAGTTCTTAGCGGATGTTGTGGCTAAGAAGTCGCCACGGCTGATTATCTGCATGCCGCCGCGCTCAGGTAAGAGCCAGCTGGTTTCGAGGGCTTTTCCGGCGTACGCGTTCGGGCGGTACCCTGACTTGCAGATCATTGCTACCAGCTATTCCGCTGATCTCTCTCAGCGATTTAGCAGAGACGTTCAAAGAATCATCGATAGTCCGGAATACAAAGACATATTCCCGGCCACGCAGATCGCAGGGAAGGGCGTTAAAACTGACGTTGCCTATCTGCGCACTGCTGAGCTATTCGAGATCGTAGGGTCTAAAGGCGCTTATCGATCTTGCGGCGTTGGCGGCGGCATCACCGGTATGGGTGCGGACATCCTTTGTTTGGATGACGTGCTGAAGGACCGCAAGGAAGCGAATTCTCAGACGGTGCGCGATTCACTGTGGGATTGGTACACATCCACGGCGTACACGCGCCTCTCGCCGGGCGGCGGCGTTATTGTCATGTTGACGAGATGGCACCTTGATGACATCGTCGGTCGCCTCATAGAGCGCGACAAGGATGGTTCGGGAGATCATTGGCAGATCATCAATTACCCGGCAATTGCGGAGCATGATGAGCCGCACCGAAAGGCCGGAGAGGCACTGCACCCCGAGCGATACCCGCTCGACGTGCTGTTGCAGATCAAGGCGAATATCGGCTCGAGAGATTGGGCGGCGCTCTATCAGCAAAGTCCGGTACCGGATGGCGGCGGGCTGTTTAAGGCTGATTGGATTCAATACTGGGATCCCGCAACGCTTCCCAAAGTGTTCGATGCTTCCTGCATTTCGTGGGACATGACCTTCAAGGAATCCGCGACATCGGACTACGTGGTAGGGCAGGTATGGGGGCGCAAGGGCGGCTCTTTCTATCTGCTCGATCAATTCCGTGGGCGCTGGGACTTCGTAAAGACGTGCCAACAGTTTCTTGCGGCGGCAGAAAAATGGCCGCGCGTGACGCGAAAGCTCATCGAAGACAAGGCGAACGGCCCCGCGATTATCTCCACCCTAAAGCGTGAAGTAACTGGCATTGTCCCGATTGTCCCTAAGGAATCTAAGGAAGCAAGAGCCAGCGCGGTAACGACTCTGTGGGAGGCGAGGAACGTTTATTTGCCGCCCCCGAGCTTATGCCCGTGGGTCGAACAAGAGTTCATCCCGGAACTGTTGAGCTTTCCCTCCGGGGCTCACGATGATCAGGTTGACAGCTGCACCCAAGCCCTTTCCGACCTGAATCGGAGAACAGCCCCGAAGATGCACTTAAGCAATCTGGCTTTGCTGGCGACAAGGCAATAAAAACCAAACCCCGCAAGCGGACAGGCTTTGCGGGGTTTTTCGTATCTGATGCAAGAGATCAGACATGAAGATTTTACCCAAATTTAACCTAATGAAGTTTATGAGCACTCACGATCTTCCGATTTACGGCCAGCTGTTCGCGTATGGGATATCTCTTGCCGCTATTGGCTTTGGGTTGAATCAGATTGTGGACGCTATCGACAAGATTAAGACGTGGTTCTAGGCTAGTGAAGGCATAAAGAGAACTTCCGCCCAAAAAAGTGATTCGGGAAATTGAGATGAAGAAAAGAAATAAATTCACGGTTTCGCCGGATGGCTCTTCGCTTACTACGAGGGGGCGCGCGCCCGATGTTCGGGCGGCTGAAATGCTGAGAATCCCCCTTCGTACGCAGGAAGCGTTCCGGTCGCTTGAGGCCGTAAAGAAGGAGTTCGCACTGCCAGTTACGATGGGGGCGCCACGGGAAGAGCGTTTAGCGATGGATGCCGCATTCAACTCGATGGGCGGTTTCGATATGATCTTCTCCAGCCTTCAGCAACACGCCTTCGACATGGGGCAATACCCCGTCACCTCTTTTGTCGGTTATGGCGCTCTTCAACAGATCGCGCAGAACGGCATGATTCGAGCATGCGTGCAGACTGTGGCTGATGACGTTACCCGCGAGTGGATTACCGTCACCGGCGGCGACAACAGCGGGGCGCGCGCTGAAGAACTTCAGGACGCTCAGGAAACGGAGTATCACCTGCGGGAGTTGTTCCATGAAGCGGCAACGCTGACCGGCTATATGGGCGGCGCATTCATCTTCATCGATACCGGCTCTGACAAGCTGGATCTGCCGCTCGCGATAAACGAGAATTCGGCCGAGTTGACGCCCGAGACAAATCTCAAGTTCGTAGTCGTTGATCCGGTGAATGTGTCGCTGGGCGAATACAACTCGACTGATCCTCTGAAGGGCGACTTCATGAAGCCTAAGAAATGGTGGGTATTGGGGAAGCTTGTTCACGCTTCTCGGCTTATTCCTTTGCTGGATAACCCTCCCCCGACGCTTCTAAGGCCCGCATACAACTTTCTGGGAATCCCGCAAGCTCAAATCCTGTGGGACTACGTTCTGCACTGGAATCAGTGCCGCGTCTATACGGCTGATTTGCTGAAAAAGATCTCACTGCTTGTCTACAAGACGGAGTTTGATGCCTTCATGGGCGCTCCCGATGGCATCAGACAGCTGGATGCCAAAATGGCGGCCCTGCAACGCTATCGCGACAACAACTCTGTGTTCGCGTGCGACAAGGACTCCGAAGACGTGCTCAATGTTCAGACCAGCATGGCCGGATGCACAGACGTTGTCCGCCAGTCGCTCGAAATGATCGCCGCGATCAATCGCACCCCGGCGGTGAAGCTTCTGGGCATCAGCCCCAGCGGCTTCAACGCGACGGGCGAAAGCGACATCCGAAACTACTACGATCACATTCGATCGAAGCAGGAACTTCGCAGAGACGCGATTCTGAAGTGCTTGAAGTGCATTCAGCTGGTCAAGTACGGCGACATCGATAACGGAATTTCTTTTGTCTTCAACGAGCTCGGTGAAGAGCAAGAGTCTTCGCGCGCAATGACCGCGCAGGCTCGCGCCGGCATGCTTGGAACACTTGCTCAGATTCAGGCGATCAGCGCTGAAGAAGTCCGCAGGGCGGCTAAGCAAGATCCATCCATGGGGCTTGAATTCCTCGACGATGAAATGCCGGATGCCGATGAAGAGGAAATGATCGGGCACGACTACGGGGACGGAAGCGCCCTCGCTCGACTGATGGAAGCGGCGCAGCAGAAGGCGGAAGCAAATCCCCCGGATGAGTCGCGTCAATTGGAGACTGAGCGTGAAACAGAAGCCCAGAACGATCCCAGCCATTGAGCCGAATGCCGGAACGCGAAAGGCCCTTGAAAAGCGCCTGAAATCGCTGTCTCGCAGACTGATCAATGAGGCCGCGCTGGAGATATTGGGCGAATTGATCGACCGGGGCGTGCTAGCGAATGACGCAGCGTTAAGCAAAGCGGAGATAGCAAAGACATTGAGAGAGCAACGGAAACTGCTTCCCAGTGCGCTTGCCGCGCTTTCCGCACAGCATATGAGCGTCGACATGGCGGAGCGGATTGCCCGCCTGCTGGTAAAAGCCGGCGTCGAAGCCAAAAAAATTTCGGAATGGTTTGTCCGCACGTGCGCGCTCGAGGTGTCCGCGAGGCAGCAATCGGCGCTGCACGATGCGGGCATCTCAACCGAGTTCCTGCGTGAAAAGTATTCCGTGCCGATCATCCGTCGGCGGTACTTAACCCCTCATGCGGCAAAAGCTATTCCAAAGAAGATCGAGGAGTTCACGGGGCTCATCACAAAGATGGCCGCAGGAGACCTCGAAAGGGTTCAAAGCGTGATCGCCAGCGGGCTCTCTGAGGGCATGAGCTACAGAGAGCTTGAGAGCACCCTTGCGGCCTCTCAGGGCTTTAGTGCGGCCCGTGCGGCGCGTGTGGCACTTGATCAAAGCGTCAAGGTCAGTCAGGCAATTCAGCGTGAAAACGCTAAAGCGCTTGGCATTACTGAAGCAATTTGGGTACACGTCCCAGGACAGTATTCATCCCGCCCAACGCACATTGCAATGAACGGGAAACGGTTCGAGCTATCGGCGGGGCTGTGGGATGAGGATGTGGGGATGATGGTAGTCCCGGGGCAGCTTCCATATTGCCGATGCAGCCTTCGAACTGTATTGCCGCCAGAACTACTCAAATAAAAGTAAAGCCGCAAGGGGGTACAACCCGTGCGGCTTTTGCGGCGGCGCTCGTTGTTTGGTTTCTGTGGGTTATCACGACGTATTGGCCCTTCTAGCAGAGAAAGAAAATGACAAAAGAAATTCTCGCTTTCGATGCCGAAACTCATCGGTTTAAAGACGAAAACGGGAATCTCCACGTAACAAACTGCCACCTGACGAAAGCGCAGGTGCGCCCCTACTGGGGTTACGAGATTCCCGACTACATCAGGCTGAGACTCGACCCCAAAAGGGTCTATCGCGGCTACTGCTCACCGGAAGAGCTTTCAAAGCCAGAAACCATCAAGTCGGTGAACGGTATTCCGATTCAACTGAATCATCACCCGGATTACGCATCGAACCCGGCGCTTGAAACGCGCATCGGTTCGACGGGTACGGATGGCGTGTGGAATGCGCCGTATCTCGACAACTCTCTGCATTTTCAGAGTGAAGACGCAATCAAGCGCATTGAAGATGAATCGATGCGCGAACTCTCGCTCTCATACAGATATACCCCCGATTTCACCCCCGGCACCACGCCGGACGGCGAAGACTATGACTTTGTTATGCGCAACATTTCGGCCAACCATGTTGCGCTAGTGGAATCGGGACGCGCGGGGAGCGATGTGTTGGTCGCTGATAGTGCTCTAAAGGTAAATGACATGACCGAAGAGATTGACGCCAAGAAGGTTCCGGCGGGTTCCGCTGCTCCTGACGGCGAAAAAGATACCGCCCCGGCAGCAACCACCCCGGCGGCTCATGACGGCGAACCGGCCGTTGAGAAAAAAGAGGTTGACTATGCTAAGGCCATCAAAGAGGCGGCAGAGGCAATTGTAAATCTTCATGCCGCAAACGCCTCTGGGGATGTCGTTGATAAGGATGATGAGGACGATGAAATTGCCGATGATGATGGCGAAGGCGTGTCCCCCGTCAAGCCCGACGCTCCCGGCGGTGAAGATGACGTGATTGCTCAGGCGCTTGAGAAAGTTGGCCTTAGCGACGCCGCGCCCGAAATCAAAAAGGCCTTTATTGCGGGTCTTAAGTTCACGCCCGATCAGGAAAATTCTGCTCAGGATGAAGACGAGGGGCTGGACGATGAGGCCGATAAGCCCGCCTGCGTCGACGATGATGACGATGACGACGGGAAGAAGGGAATTCTCGGTCAGGACGCCGCCATCAAGCTCTGCAAGGCCGTAGAGGCTCGCATGAATGCGAAGTTCAAAGCCATGCGAGAGGTCGAACCGTCGCTCGGTCAGGTCCGTTTCGAGGCCTATGACAGTGCCGGCGCGATCTATCTGGCGGCTCTGAAGCAGGAAGGAATTCCGACGAAGGGGCTTACCAAGGCCTCTGCCCGCGCCGCGTATCAGATCTTTGCCGCGATGAAGCGCAAGAGCGGCTCAGGACGGGCGCTCGCAAACGACGCGGAGATCCGCAAGGGGCCGCGCTCTGCTGTGGACAAGATTCTTGCCAACATTCATGAGGTTTAACCATGGGGTTTCAGAAAACTATCAATCTCGATCCGGCGATTGGAATGCCGGGCGCCGAGGTCAATCCAGGGCAGGCGGTTTACACCGCCTTTAATTTTGTGAGCGACGGAACCGTTCGCGCGGGCACTTTCGCTTTCGCTAAGACGCTTGACTCGAACGGCTACCCGATCACGAAGATGAATCAGGCTTCCGCTACGAGCGATTCCGGCGCCAAGGTGCTGGGCTTCGTCGAGCGCAATCTCATCGGCAATCTTATTAGCCCGCTCGTTGAGGCCTCAGATGTCTATTCGGCCGGTCTCGGCCTTCCTATCGCGATCCGCGGTCAGTTCTATGCGAACGCGTCGGGTACGGCGCAGGCCGGGCAGTCCGTGCTTTGCGACCCCGCCACCGGCAATGTTACATATGGCGCGGCCGGAGCGGCTAACGATACCGGCTGGGTTGTTAAGTTCCCGCGCGGCGTCTCTGAAGTAGCTGAAGGCGATCTCGTTATTTACGAGAATTTCGGCGTTTCTGTGGCGGCCGCGAGCGTCGTTTCTAGCGCCGATGAAACCGTTGGCAAAGCCAGGGTTGGCACTTCTAAGGTTGCGGCGTAATGACCGGCGAAATTAAAGACTACGCGCCTAAGGACTGGAAAACGGGCGATCTGATTGATGAAGGCTCGCTCGACAATATCGAACAGGGCGTTTTAGCGGCGACTAAGGCCGTGAAGGTCCTTCAGGCCGCACCGGCTCCAACAAACGGCAAGAATGGGCGTTCCGTTTATGTCGCAACCGTCAACATCAGTTCCGATACGGCATTCCCCGTGAGCAACCTGAAGGCCGGCGATGGCGTGGCAGTAAATGACATCCTGATTGATGCCGGCGGCAATGTTTACACCGTTGTGGCGGTAGAGGGGCAAAACGTCACTCCGTCCGGCGTTGTTTTCAACATCAAGGGACCGCAGGGGGATCAAGGCGTCGCCGGTACGCGCGGTACAGATGGAGCGGCAGGGGCTAATGGCGCTCAGGGAGCATCCATGCGTTACGGCAATGTTGCTGTGACGGCGGACAGCTCCAATAACGCGTTCAGCATCCTTACGCCGGGCAACGCAGTCATCCCGGTGAGGGTCGGCGACATTGTCCTTGATGCCGAAAAGCATGTCTTTGCCGTCACGGCGATTAACGCTGATGCTCAGACGTTCTCCGTTGGAAAGCTTGCAGGCACTCTTCCGTAAGAAAGGAATTAAAAAATGAATACTGATTTTGAACGTGCGAAGGAGCTCGGCTTCGGCGGGAACGTCGTCGGCTTCTTCCCTCATACCGTGGATGAAAATGGCGTAATCCACCTTAAATCAAACGCCGAAATTGCTCGCGCACTTGCGAATGATGCGGCCATGGCAACGCAGCCGAATATCGGCGCCCCCGCCATGCTGTATACCTATCTCGACCCCAGGGTTATTGAGACGATTTACGGCGTTGTTGCCGCTACGAAGTTCTTCCCGAAGACGAAGTACGGCGCGTGGGAAGACGAATTCGCGCAGTTCCCGGTTGAGGAAATCACCGGCGAAGTCGGTCCCTATAACGACTTCGGCAACGGGCCTACTGCTGATGTGAACTACGACTTTCCGGTTCGTCGGAATTTCCGCTATCAGGTTGCCATTAAGTACGGCGACCTGGAGACGGAAAAGGCCGCCCGCGCGAAGATTCCGCTTGCTTCCCGCAAGCAGTTGGCCGCGGCGAACATCATGGGCCGTGCCGAGAACAAGTTCCTGCTCTACGGCGTGGCCGGGCTCAACGTTCGCGGCATGCTCAATGATCCGGACCTTCCGACCTCTATCTCTCCGATCTCCGTCTCTGGCAAATCCACGTGGGCGGATAAGGTTGCGGCCCATCCTGATCAGGCAGCGAACATCATCTTTAACGATGTAAACAAGCTGTGGGCGGAGCTCACCACCAATAACGGCGGCCATCTGGATGTGAATTCGAGAATCATCGTTGGCATTTCCAACAAAATGATTTCGTACCTCACTATTCCGAACTCCTTCGGAAAGACTGCGAAGGCCATGCTTCAGGAAAATTACTCCGGCATGGAGTTCGTTCAGCTTCCCGAACTTTCTACGGCCGCCGGCGAAATGCTCTATATGGTCGTACCGGAAATCTTCGGTGATGAAACGGGCTTTGCCGCATACAGCGTAGCCTTCAACCTCGGGCGCCTCGTCATGGACATGAGCTCCTATCGGCAGAAGGCCTCCGCCGGTACGTGGGGCTCGATCATCCGCAGACCGACGGCAGTCGCCACCATGACCGGCATCTGATCACTTCCTTCGGAAACCACCGGGGGGAGGACGCTCGAGCGCCTTCCCCCTTTTTTCTATTTTGAAGAAACACCATGCCTCGCAAAGCTAAAACCACTATTCCGGAAACTTCCCTCTCTGTAATCGCCAATACCGCCGAAGAACCCGCAAAAAAGGCCGCGGGTTCCGGCACCGGCGAGCAGGTGTTCATTGCCTGCGGCATGCCGCTCGGCATTAAGTTTGACGACGTGGATTCCCCGGGGGGCGGCGTACATGCCGTATCTTTCCCGGGCGTTAATCACGCGATTCGCGGCAAGAAAACAGCGATTCTGCTGCCTAAAGGCAATGCAACGCTGGTCTCGATTTCCCGCGCCGACTGGGAATGCATTAAGCGCAAGCACGGCAGGGAGCGCTGCTTCGTCTCGGAGCCGCCGCTTCTTTGGGAAATGAAGAGCGAATCCGAATTCAAGGCGCGCAGAGACGAAATTGCCGAAATGGTTACAGGCGTTGAGCCGGTAACTCCTGAGTCCGCAAATGTAGAGCGTGCATCCGTTAACGAGGAATAATCATGGCAGAAGAGCTTTCCATTAGTGAGTTCCGGGCAATGTTCCCCGGTCTGCAGGACGAAAGCGCACCGACGGATGCACTGCTGGAAATGCTGTGGGAGCAGGCCGTTTATCTTTTCGGGAACATCATTACCGAAGAGACGGCGGCCACTAATCCGGCTAAGTCAAAGGAGCGGAAAATGCTCCTTTATTACATCCTCTGCCACCTGACTACGTTGCAGTTGCAGCCGGACGGGCAATCCGGGCGCGTTCAAAGCGCGACGGAGGGATCTGTTTCTGTGAGTTATGACCTGCTGAAGGCTAATTCCGAGACCGCCCAGTGGTGGATTCAGACGAAGTGCGGCGCCACTTACTGGGCTATGACAGCGCGTTATCGGCGAGGCGGATGCCTATACGGATCAGCGCACTATCACCCGTGGGGATAACCCACAAAGAAAAAGCAAACCCCGCTTGGCCGGTACGCCTCGCGGGGTTTTTTGCACCCATTGAGTCGAAAGGAATGCGATGAAAGAGATTTCACCAGGCGGATTCCGGGTGTCCATAAGGGAGGTGATCGGCATGAAGGACGCACCACTTGAGGCTCAGCGATGACCGTAACCATTACTCTGAAATCCGGCGGGAAAATTCAAGATATTGCAGACCGCATCCTGAAGACCGCCAGCGACACTCAGAACGCGAGATACGTCAAGGTCGGCATTACGGACGAAGATGTTGCGGAATACGCGGTCTATCAGGAATTCGGCTGGGTGCAAAGCGTTACGGATAGGCAATCGAAGTTCTTCTTTGCCGCTAACGGGGTATTTGTTCCACCCGGAAGCGCGCTGGTTCTTCCTCCGAGACCAACTTTTCGCGCAACCTTCGCCGCCGAAAATCAAAAGTGGCGGAAGATCGTGCAGAACGGGCTGAAGAAGTTCGGTGTTTCTCGGATTGCTGAGGTGTTGGCGCTGGCAGGGATGGCGGCCGCCAACGACTTACGGGCAACCATTACTAATGGCGGAACGTCTCAGGGAAAGTTTCCTGAGCGCTCAGATCTAACAATGGCCCTATACAGCAATCGGACCGCAGGACGCAAGAAGAGCGGCCCATCGAACTTGACGACAAGGAAGCCCCTCATTAAGACCGGGCGCTTCCTGCACTCAATCGATTATCAGGTGGAGTAAGGCTCATATGGCGGGCTTGAATCTTCATAAAGTCGTTCGCGGGGCCATTACGGCAGTTCATCCGGACATTACTGTCGAGCTGCTGAGATCTTTAGGGCAGGAAATCGACGACAGCGGTTTTTCGCGCCCTCAGTACGCCCCGCTCGCGAGCGTGAAAGCGCAGGTGCAAAGCGAGGGTGACGCCGCGCTTTTTCATTCGGATCATGTGGGCATGAATTCCGTCGTCCGGAAGATCTACCTGTTCGCGCCTTCAGACATGGCCCTGCAGGCAGCTTCAATTGTCAGGCCGCTTTCAAGAACAGGCGATTACATCAGAATGCCGGATAAAACGTGGTGGTTGGTAATTGCAGTTGTTGAGAACTTTTCGGGCGTTAACTGGGTATGCGTGCGTGCTCAGCTTCAGGTTGAGCCGCCGACTGGATATAAGGGTACACGGTGATGAATCCGGTTAAAAGGTCCCTATCAAGCCCGCCGACCGTCTCGGAGACGATTTCCGAGGAGCGCATCTATGCGGCTGTCAAGGCGCTGGAAAAGCTTCTGTGCCCGGATGTACCGGAAACGAACATAAGGGCCGGCAATCAGAACGACATGGCGCTGCCCGCCGGGTCTAATGAATACATCATCAATACGATTACGGCTCACGAAATGCACGGGACGCCGATCGTTGATTATCCGCCCCTTAACGGGCCGTTGAGCCGCCTGAATGAGATTGTGCGACAGCTCGCGGAAATTCAGGTGCAGATTGACTGTTACAGCGGGAGAGCAGAACCGGCAAGACTGCGTGCGCAAACGATTGCGGCGCTGGCCCGGACTACTCCCGGACATGACTTTCTGAACGCATTCGGCGTGAGCTCGCTCTACGCCGATACTCCGACGAATCTCACCGTCGTGGGGGATGCAGACAAATTCGTCCACCGCTGGACGACAACGCTACACATTGTCTACTGGCACACGGTAGATCTTGATGTAGAGAGCTTTAACGCCGCGCTTGTTGGCGTGCAAAACGTGGATGTGAGATTTCCACATAAAGAAAAGAGGAAAAAATGACCATTCCTGCTTCGCATATTGTGAAGGTCTCTCCGCGCGTCATCGGCGGCGGCCGCAAAGACCTTGAAACGCTGGGCATGCTCCTTACAAAAAGCGCCCTGCTCCCTTCCGGCGCACCGGCGCAGGAGTTTCTGAAAGCATCAGATGTTGCTTCTGTTTTTGGCGATGAGTCTGATGAGGCGAAATTCGCGCAACAGTACTTTACTGGCGTGACGAACCAGCAGCGCGCTCCGCGTGCGCTCGTGATTGGCCGATGCATGACTGAAAGCGGCGCGGCATGGGTGCGTAGCGCCCCGCTGAGCGTGACGCTCGAAGACTTGAAGAAAGTCACTGACGGACACATCAACCTCGTAGTAAATGGCGAAACGAAGGGCGCTACGGGGATTAACCTCGCGCAGGTTACTTCGCTCTCTGATGTGGCCGCAAAGCTCGCTGAGGCGCTTGGCGGACTAACCGGGGCATACGACGGCAACCAAGGCGCAATCATCCTTACTACGACCGCAACAGGGAAGGATGCGACGATCAGCTTCACCACCGTTAACAGCGTTGTAGGGTCGGCCATTGTTGGACATGCCGTAGTCGGCAAGCCAAAGACTGTTGTAAAGAGCGCGGCAGAGTCTGCATCCGTCGATCTGAATGCGCTTCTGGGCCTAACGCTTGATGCTGGCGCCGTTGTGTCGCCCGGCTACGATGCGCTTACTGCTTCGGCGGCGCTTGATGCGATCTGCAGCGTTACGCGCAATTGGGTCGGATTCACGTCGATTTGGGAGGCCACGCTCGGAGAGGCCGAAGGGTTTGCTGCATGGGCCGATATCGACGACGATTATGTGTATTTCGACTGGACGACCGACCGGAGGGCGACGAATCCTCAGACTTCCGCGCTCACGAAGCCCGCCAAGCTGATGGACCGCTTCAACTGCACAGCTGCGCTCTTTGGCGAGGGCTATGACATTGCCGCCTTTGCTCTTGCCTGCGGCGCGTCTATCGCATGGGATCGCTATCAGGGCATGAAGGTTTGGTTTGCCAAAAACGCCGCCAACCTTTCTACGGCCGTGACGGACGAATCGGAAGCAAATGCTCTGGAAGCGGTCCGCTGCAGTTACTACGGCCATTTCGCGACGAGAAACGCCCGCTTCAACTTCTTTAACCGCGGCACGCTTGCGAGCGACTTTTACGGCTTTATCGACGTTCTGTACGGCTCGATCTATCTGCGCAACTCCATCCAGCGCTCCTGCATGGACGGCTTTAAGGCGCTCAACCGCGTGCCTTATAACGCCGCCGGGCAGGCGCTCATCTCGGCATGGCTTCAGGATCCGATTAATGCCTGCCTCAATAACGGCGTCATTGATACGGGCATGCAGCTCGACGAGTCCCAGAAAGCGCAGATCATGCAGGAGCTGGGGACCGACATCTCTACGCGCCTCTTTACGAACGGCTTCTACTATCAGATTGAAATGCCCGCGGCGAATGTCCGCGCCGATCGCGGATCGCCGGTGGTTTCCTGCTACTACGCATACGCAGGAAGCGTTCAGGCTCTGAACGTCGAAGTGGTTTCGGTGCTTTAACCGGTATTCAACCCAACAGCCCCCGGATGAACCTCCGGGGGCTTTTTTCTGGAGCCGATAATGGCTGAAAATTTTGACATTACCTCCGCTAATGCCGAGGTTGTTCTTGCGTGCGAAGAGCTTTACCCGTCCGGCGTAAGGCTCAAGCAATTCTCCGTTGACGCCGGCCTCAGCGCGGATTCGGTTGATCAGACTGAAGCGCGTGAGTCGCTTGACGGCTTTCTTTCTGCCGGCGTGATCAAGAATCCCTATCCGACCACGATCACGCTTGAGGCGTCCTCCCCGTCCGTCGAAGTCATGGAGACCATTCGGGATGCCATGCAGGCGAACAATAAGCCGTATCAGTGCACGCTTACGGTTTATCTCCCGGCGCTGGAAAAGACAATCACCTTTGTGAGGGGAGTGATGACGAATGCCCCCTCTATGCCGGCCATTGCCCGTACTCTGCAGCCCGTAGCAGTCGCCTTTACCTTCGAACGAATTCGCGTGAGCTAAGTAATGAAAACGCTTCAGATTAAAGACGGTGATCAGACTTTAAATGTCGAGATCGAAAAAATGAATGCCTTCGCGGCCGAAGACTGGCTGATTCGCGCCGGGATGGCTTTAGGGAAGAGCGCCACAGAGGTAGACAAAATTAAGGATGTCAGGGGGCTTATCGGCGCACTTTGCAGGGTTGAATATGCGGAAGCCCGCCCACTGCTCGATAAGCTTCTCGAAGGCTGCTACTTGGTAAACGGCGACTTCAGGCGGAGTGTTGCAGATTCGGCAACGCGCATCCAGTCGCCGATCACCCTGATGAAGCTTCGAATCGAGAGCGGCAAGGAAAACTTCGGTTTTTTAGCAGATGGAAGCGAGTTCGGATCCCTTATGAGCTCGCTTGGCGTTCAGACTGCGCCAAAATCCGGGGAACCGCACGATATAAAAACGTCCCGCCGCGCTGCGCAAAAGTAATAGCTGGCGGCATGTGCTCGCTTCACGATCTGCGAACGGTCATCAGCCTTGAGGAGGTCTATCAGATGGACGAAATCATCACGATAGACCGTTATCACGAATGGCTTGCCGCCAGGCAGGCGCGACAAGACCAGGGGTAAAACATGGCCAACGTGCTCGAAGAGCTGTTAATTAAGATCGGTATTGATGCCAGCGCGCTAAAAAGCGGCCTCGACAATGCTGTAGAAAAGCTTAATGCCTTCACGGAAGGCGCTCAAAAGGCCGGAGCCGCAACCGGCGTCATGGCTAATAAATCGTCGGTTGCGGGCGCGCTCATGGGCAAGATTTCCCGGGAAGCCGCCGAGAACATCATGGCGGTAGGGACGGCATCTCAGAAAGCCGCCGTAACCGTTGGTCGCGCCATGGATGCTGTCGAGCTTAAGATGGGCGGCGTAGTAAAGGCCGCGTCCCGTCTTGCCGGCCCGCTAATTGCGGCGTTCGGCGGCGCGAAGCTCTGGAATACCTTTACGCAGCAGGGCGAGGCTCTTTCCGTCCTCTCCGATCAGCTCGGCGTGTCGGTCGAAAAGATCGATATGTGGGCAAAGGCGACGGAGGATGCGGGCGGATCGGCTGAGGCCATGAAGGGCGCCCTCGAAGACTGGATCAAATCGGGGCGGGGAGAAGACCAGTTCTTCAGGCTCGGCGAAAGCCTTAAGGGGCTCGACGAAAGGCAGCGCATTTTTTACCTGAATGCGATGGGGATCAGCAGGGATGCCGGGGCGGCGTTCCTGAAGTACGGCGAAAACGCCGAAAAGGCGGCGAAGGCATTTAAGGGAACCGTCATTACCAAGGAGCAGGCGGAAAGGGCGCGGGAGTTCAACAGGCAGTGGAGAGCGTTCACGTATCAGACTCAGGCTCTGGGAAATCTTCTCTTAGCGCAAATTGCACCTATCGCCGAAAAGATACTGAAGCTTGTCGGAGATGGTCTGCAGTTCATTACTGAGCACAGCAGGTTCGTAAACATCGCCCTCATCGGACTGTCTTCGCTGTTGGGCGGCGTACTCATTAGATGTCATACTAACTTTCGCCACCCCTTCAACCTTTCATGGAGTGGC
>OGRB01001129.1_pt1 | contig 18483 bp, 17 predicted proteins | sample 1553371 | NCBI WGS metagenome assembly OGRB01 (sample SAMEA2580027, study PRJEB22360) | human gut metagenome | reverse complement strand
GCCTTGATACTAGGAACCGCCGTATACGGAACCGTACGTACGGTGGTGTGGGAGGTCGGCATGGGAACTAATCCCATGCCTCCTACCCGATTGTACGCTGAACTTACTTCACGATGCAGGGGGCTTCGCCCTCCGGCAACGTCTCGATCGTGCCGATGCGGAAGACCTTTTCGCCTTCCGCTTCAAAAGCCTTCATCGCGCGGTCGGCATCCTCGGCCGAAACAATGACAACCATGCCGATGCCGTTATTGAAGACGCGGTACATCTCGTGACGGTCGATGTTGCCTTTTTCCTCGAGCCACTCAAAGATGGCCGGACGCGTCCAGGATTTGCCGTCGATGCGGCACTGGGTGCCTTCGGGCAGAACGCGGGGCACGTTTTCGATGAGGCCGCCGCCCGTGATGTGGGCCATGCCCTTGATTTTCACCTGCTTCATGACATTGAGAACCTGCTTCACATAGATGCGGGTCGGAGCCATGGCGCGGTCGGCGAGCGTCGCGCCGTCAAAGGGCATATCCCAGTCGGCCTTCGAGACTTCAACCACCTTGCGAAGGAGCGAGAAGCCGTTCGAGTGAGGGCCGCTTGAGGCGAGGCCGAGCACAACATCGCCCGGACGGATCGTCGTGCCGTCAATGATTTCGTCCTTTTCGACAACGCCGACGGCGAAGCCGGCAAGGTCGTATTCGCCTTCCGGGTACATGCCGGGCATTTCAGCCGTTTCGCCGCCGATCAGAGCGCAGCCGGCAAGTTCGCAGCCCTTGGCAACACCCTTCACGACACGCTCGGCGATATCCACATCGAGCTTGCCGCAGGCGTAGTAGTCGAGGAAGAAGAGGCTCTTGGCACCCTGAACGAGAATGTCGTTCACGCTCATCGCCACGAGGTCCTGGCCGACCGTGTCGTGACGGCCGAGCTGGAAGGCGAGCATCAGCTTGGTGCCCACGCCGTCCGTGCCGGTAACGAGCACGGGATTGTGGTATTCGCGGCTCACCTCAAAGAGAGCGCCGAAGCCGCCGATGGAGCCGAGCACGCCGGGAATCAGGGTGCGCTTGGCTGCGGGCTTGATGCGTTCGACAAGTTCATCGCCGTTGTCAATGGAAACGCCGGCGGCGGCATAGGAAAGCTGGCTCATGGAATCACTCAGTCAAGAGAGAATGATGTACTTCTTCTGCGGCGAAATGATCCGTTCATGCGGACTCTTCTTCACAGAGAAGGTCATCAGGGAAAAAAGAGTTGCGAAAGTATAAGTCAGGCGCCTCCGGAAGGCAGGGAAAATAGGGCGTTTGGAAGCGTATCGGATGAGCTGCGGAATGCCGTGAGGAACGGTCAAAAGAAGTACACTCTCGAGGCGTTGGAATTGCCGCTTCGAAGGGTCCCCTGAAGGGCCTGTTCCGCATCCCGTTTGTTTTTTTCTTTCGTTCTCTTCCTCCCTGTGGAATCTTCAAGCCTGCCGCCGGATCAATATCTTCTTGACCTTCCTGAACTTCAGGGAAGGGATCGGCCGACTTTCGCAAATTTCATACCCGGCGAGAATACTGAAGTGCTCGCCGTGCTCTGCGGCATGGCTGCCGGGAGAGGACCGAAATTTCTCTATATCTACGGGCCACGGGGAGCCGGACTCACGCATCTTCTGGAAGCTTTTCTGCCGGGCTCTACGGAGTCGGATTTCCGCGTGCCGCTTTATCAGCCGGGCGTCAGAAAGTATGCGGTCGATGACATTGACGCGCTTGACGAAGGCTATTCCCGGGAGCTTCTGCAGCTGCAGAATGCGGTGTACGGAGATCCGGATGCGAGACTCGTCTGCGCCGGGCGCTTCCCGCCTAAGGAACTCCCGTTGCCCGAGGGCGTGAAGAACCGCCTTCTCGGAGGGCCCTGCTACTTTGTCGCACCACTGAACGAAGAGGACCGCTTCAGGGAGCTCTCCCGTCAGGCCGCCTTGCGCGGCATTCTGCTTACGCCCGACATGACGCAGTGGATGTCGCGTCACCTGCCGCGCGACATGCGTTCGCTCACGCGCATTATGGATGTGGCCAATCAGATTGCGCTCCACTCCAAGCGCCGGGTGACGCTCCAGATCATCCGCGAGGCCGTGAAGGTGTCCGGCGTTGAAGAAAAAGATCCTGAACTCTGACTAAACCCATTCAATGAAGCTTGCTGTATTTGACCTTGACCATACGCTCCTGCCGATCGACTCCGGAGACGCCTGGTCTCACTGGCTTGTAGAGAAGGCCGGCCTTGACCGGGACATCCTGAATGAGCGGATTGAAGGGTATGCCGAGAGCTATCGCCAGGGCAGCTTTGTTCCGCTTGACTTCATTCACTTTCAGTTTTCGCTCCTTGCGGCAGAGAAGAGAAGCGATCTTGATGCCTGGCGAGCGGAATTCATTGACCGGATTATTCGTCCGGCGATTCGCCCGGAAGCGCTTGCGCTTCTCATGGAACGCCGCCGTGCGGGCTACGAACTCCTTCTGGCGACAGGCACGCACCGCTTCGTGACGGAACCGATTGCGGAGCTTTTCGGCATCCGGTGGCTCGCAGCGGCGACGCCCGAGGAGCGCCCTGACGGGGCTTTTACCGGAGAGATCGTGGGGTCAGACTCCTATGGCGAGGGGAAACTCCTTCTTGTTCGGGAGTGGATCGAAAAACTCGAGCTCCAGTATGGGAAAACCACGTCTTTGGAAGCCTGGTCCGACTCCATTAACGATCTTCCGCTTTTAGAATTTGCGGCGGGCTTTGAACCCGCCGGAAGAGCCGTTGCCGCCAATGCTGACCCTAAGCTTCGCGAAGCTGCGCGCAGGTATGGTTGGGAGCAGGTAGAGCTCTTTGACAAGAAGAAGGAATAAAACCTCGATGTTTGACGCAATCGTAAGCCGCGTGAAGTCTTTTTTAGGCGCGGAAGAATCCCGGGAAACGTTGGTGCGCGAGCCGCGCATCATCCCGAAATCCGAGCACGGCATTGATCCGGAGCTTGTTTCCTGGCAGGCGAAGCGCTGCTGCGAAGCGCTGCAGCGCCGGGGCTATCGTGCGTACATTGTGGGCGGCGCCGTGCGCGATCTGCTCCTCGGCGTGACGCCGAAGGACTTTGACGTGGCGACCGACGCGACGCCGGAGGAAGTAAAGAGAAGCCAGCGCCGCGCCATCATCATCGGACGGCGCTTTCGCCTCGTCCATGTGATCTTCGGACAGGAAATCATTGAGTGCTCGACCTTCCGGGCGCTTGAGGGTGCGGGCGTCCGAAAGGACGGCAGCGGCCGCGTGATTTCCGACAACGTCTTCGGTGAAATGTGGGAGGACGCGGCTCGCCGCGACTTCACCATCAATGCCATGTATTACGATCCGGCGACCGAAGAGGTCTACGACTATCACCATGGCTTTGAGGACATCGCCAGGCACCGTCTCAGAATGATCGGCGAGCCCGCGGAACGCTATCGCGAGGATCCGGTCCGGATGCTCCGAGCCGTGCGCATTTCCGCCAAGCTCGGGTTTCAGATTGAACCCGCAACGGAAAAGCCGATTTCCCGCATGGCGAAGCTCCTCAAAAACGTGCCGACGGCGCGCCTGGTCGACGAGGTGCTGAAGCTCCTCACCTGCGGCCACGCCGAGGAATGCGTGAAGCGTCTGCGTGATGACGGGCTCTCGGCCGCGCTCCTCCCGGTGCTCGACCACCTGCTCTCGTCGCCCGAAGGCGAGGAATTCCTGATGCTTGCCCTGAGGCGCACGGATGAGCGGCTGGCGATCGGCAAAAAGATTTCTCCCTTCTTCCTTTTCGGCACGCTCCTCTGGCCGCAGGTGAAGCGCCGCTGGCAGTACAACGAGGAAACAAGAGGGCTCTCGCGCATTGCCGCGCTCCATGAGGCTGCGGTTGAAGTGCTTGAGACCGAATGCCACACCATTTCAATTCAAAGGCGCTTCCAGGCAGACATGCATGACCTCTGGCTCATGCAGGGGCGGCTTGAGCGCCGTACCGGAAAGACGCCCTATTCGGTGGTGCAGCATCCGCGCTACCGGGCGGGCTACGACTTCCTGCTTCTGCGCAGTCAGGTGGGAGAGGTGCCGGAATCTCTCCCGCAATGGTGGGATGCATTTGCAAACGCCGACGACGATACGCGCATCGCCATGATTCGCGAAGCGCAGGCAGAGGCGAGACAGACGGCTGATCAGGCGCGCAGGGGCAGGGTTGCAGAGGGTTCAGACGCTTCGCAGCCCTCCGGAGAACGGCGTCGCCGCTCGCGTCGTCGTCCGCGCCGCCGCACCGCGAGGGAAGGACAGGAATAATGGCGGGAGTCTGGCTGAGCCTCGGCGCAAACCTCGGGGACCCGAGAGCTGCGCTCGAAGCGGCAATAAAAGAAATTAAGGCGATCCCCGGCGTTCGTGCGTTTCGCCGGAGCAGCTTCTATCAAACATCTCCGGTGGACTCTTCAGGTCCGGAATATGTGAATGCGGCGGCGGCGCTCGAATGGGATGGTGAGGCTCTCGATCTCCTTCATCTCTTGCAGACAATTGAGCTCGCGCATGGGCGCGTGCGTCCTGCGGGCGTGCACAATGCGCCGAGGACGCTCGACATCGACATTCTGGCGATTGAAAACGTCAGAAGCGGGACGCAGGAGCTTCTTCTCCCGCATCCCCGCATGAATGAGAGGCTCTTTGTGTTGGTGCCTTTGGAAGAGCTTGAGCCCGATTGGACTGCGCCCGATGGTACAGGCATTCAAAAACTCATCGATCGCGTCAAAAAGATCGATCCGGAACAGCAGATAACAAAGCTTTCCGACTGAAGATGTGGCATACTCTGCCGGCTCCCCGGATGGCGGAATGGTAGACGCAGCGGATTCAAAATCCGCCGGGTAAAACCGTGAGAGTTCGAGTCTCTCTCTGGGGACCAAAATGACGGCCCATACTGTCCCATGCAGTATGGGTTTTTCTTTTTTATCAATAAATTGACGTTTTTACCGTCCCAGCGCGTCCTAGCAAAACCCATGGAAGCGCAGAACTTTTAGCCCATTTTTGAGCCCGCCTAAAAAGACATCAGCTAAATTAGCCTGTGAGCACCTCTCCATATGAGGCTAATCAGAAAAACAGGTGGGCTCGAATGTCTAGAAAAGCCAAAATTCTCACAGTGAAAGCCATAGATGCGGCGATTAGCACAATCAAGAAAGCCGAGCGCGATTCTCTAGAGTTGGGGGATGGTCATGCGCCGGGGCTAATCCTGACTCTCCGGAGAGGAGCACAGGGGCTAATTGCTTTTTGGGTGTACCGCAAGCAGAAAACAAAAAGCTTTCGCGGCTGTAAGTTGGGCTTAGGTAGCTATCCCGCCGTTTCGCTAGAGCAAGCTCGAAAGCAGGCCTTGACGTACGCTCAGCAAATTGCTGAAGGTATCGACCCGAAGAAAGCGCGGGATTGTGAGAGAGCTCAAAAGACCGAAGCGAGGCGTAAGGCTGAAGAAGAGGCTAGACGGGGAAAGCCTTTTCGAGAGGTTGCCTTGATGTGGCTTGATGCCGCTGATGCCGAAGGGGAGTTTGCTGATAACTCACGCGGTCGCGATAAAGCCGAAGGAGCCCTTCGAAAATGGGTGAATCCCGTGCTTGGGGATCGACCCGTAAATGAGATTGATCGGGCGGCGGTTGTTGAACTGATTCACTACAAAGATTTAGGTGCCATGCGAGATACGGAGCAGTATTGCCGCCGGATAGTGAACAAGGTATGCACGTGGGCTACGGTGCATGGCTATCGAGACGAAAGCCGCAACCCGTGCCCCGCTTCAATGAGGGACCCACTGTTAGCAACTGCCTGTAAAGGGCTAGTGAAAAAACGGCCGCCAAAGGGTCATAACCCGGCATTGCCGCCTGAGTGCATGCCTGAGTTTATGGCTCAGTTGAACAAGCTTGATACGGTGGGTGCTAAAGCTCTCGCCTTCATGATCCTTACATGCGCTCGGCAAGATTCGATCTGCCATGATGAAAAGGGCGACGGTACTTATCTGGGGCTTCGCTGGGAGCATATTGACCTGACTAAAGGCATATGGCATCAGCCGAGAGACTGGACGAAAACAAAGCGAGACGCAGGCATGACCCTCATGCTCTCTTCTTACGCAAAGTCGTTGCTGATGAGCTTGCCGCGCTTCGAAGGGGAGCCGTATGTGTTTTCAAGTGCCAAATCAAAGGGGCATTCGATTGGTTTAGGGACAATGGGAAGCGTGATCCGCGGAATGAATCGTGCTCGAGAGCAATTAGGTATGGCTCTCTTCATAGACCCCCAACAAAACAGAGAGGTTGTTCCTCATGGAATGCGAACATGTTTCCGATCTTGGTTGAAACATGCCGCTTTGCATGGATTGAGGTTTGATCCTGAGTTAGCTGAACTTTGCTTAGACCATGTTGACGGCGATAAGTTCGGCGGCGCTTATAACCGTATGGGTCTCTCTGAAGAGGATGACAAAGAGCGTCTCAAAATCATGGAAGCATGGGGCCGCTACTGCATGGAAGGCAAATGGCCCGATGAAGAGTGACGTCGGGGCGGAAAGCGCCTGAACCACCGTAGTGATAAATCTGAAGCCCTGCCTAACCGCGGGGCTTTTTTCTTGCTCAATGGTATCTGTTTTAGAGAGAATCTATCGATATCTAATATAACATTATGTTACTTGCTAAATAACTTTTGCTCTTTAAACTTAGCTTTTCCCACGTCGGTAGCTCGAAAAATCGACCTCAAAGTTCAGATATTACTTTTCGAGTGGGAAATGTGGGAAATGTGGGAAACCTAGAGGCACAGTGAATTCCACTTCCCACTTTTTTTGTTAAAAGTGGGAAATTGGGGAAAAATGAGGGTTAACCCGTATTTCTAAATGTAACGATAATAGGTAGAAAAAAGTTATCTAAATCTCTCATTCGGAGTGACTTTCTACCGATGATGGCCGCATGCCCGGCGGCGATGGCGTTCAACGCGCGCCCGCATCAATCACCGGCGGGATATGCGTTTGCCGGGGGCTTATCCGATGGAGGATGACTTCGGCGGGTTCTCCCATCGAACTTGCCCTTAGCGGGTCGGGGTAACCTCAATATCCGGCTAGCTGTAGGGTGCGAAATTTTGTTTTTGCATGGGGATAACGGGGCCGCGCTTTCGGGGTTAAAGCACGGAGAAAGCACGGAAAGATGTTGTTCGGCGCTGATGGCCTGATGGTCTTATTCCGGCGGTTTGAACTTGCTACGAGGGTTTCTGAAGTTCGCTGGAGGGAAACAAAGTTCAGGCACAGTTAAGGAGGCCTCAGAAACTATCAGAGAAACTTTTGTGCATGCCCGGATTCCTTGATTTGACGCGGCGCGGGCGGCGATTCATCTTCACTGAAAATGCAGGGTATCGAATGGCAGAAAATATGAAAGATTTCGACGGCGAGCATGCATGAAAAGTTTTCCGCGAGAAACCTGCAGTCGTTACGGCTTCGGGTTCGATACCGGGGCAGAAAGTTAAGTTTTGTTAAGGTCGCGCCGGTTTCTCGGTGAGTTGATGGGCGAGAAATTGCAGAATTTGCCGAGGCCATAAAAAGAGGAGAATCCGAATTTTCTGCAACAGTCCGTGCGCACGCGCGAAGGTTCTGCTTGCCGCCATTTTCTAAATTTTTAGAAAATGCTTCGACCTTTCTCTTTTGGGGGCTTTTGGGCGCATAGGGGGGTCGCATGTGCTCTCTTACTGTCCGTAGTGAATCGCCTATGACTTTGGCGGTTTGACTGCAGGTTGAGCGCCGGGGTTTGAATATTCGCCAAAATTGGCGTTTAGAGATAAATCAGGAAGTTGCTCGATAAGTGCTTGATTTCTTCCGTAAGGGAAAAATTCCCCTCACGGAGGGGAGATACGGCCGACGTTAATCCAGTTTTGGATTTACCTTAGAAATCAAGCATTACGCAAAATTGCGCGATGGTCTGAAACCGTGTGCGCAAAAATGCGCAGACGGTGGGGGCTTTGATCGTTTCCCCAATTTTGGGGTTACGTGAGAAATCAAGTAGTTATGCGGCCGCTGTCTGCTCAAAATTGAGGCGACAGGGGTAGGGCGGGTCAAAAGTCGCTGAGAAACCATTCCGAGACCGCGCCCCTACCTATTTTTATGCGCGTGCAAAATCGGCTCCCTTACGGATGACTCCTTGAATCGTTCATTCTGTGCGCCCCGCCTCCCGGCGTCGATCAATGATTAGCCCGATGCTTCGCGCGCGCGTGCGTGTGCGAGGGTGAACCGTTACGGGGAGGAATGACGAATTTGACGAGTCCTTAAAAAAGGGGCGACGCTCCGCATATCTTTCGACAGGATCATTTCACGGAGGAAGCCGCCCGATTTTTGCGCTCGGTCCGCGCGCGCGTGCGAAGGAGAGACGCTTCCCCCGTGATTCTGTTATGCGGCTGAATGTTGCGGAGCGATGTTTAAAGACAAACCACGGGTAAGCGTCTGGATATACGATACATCGACCGCTTTTCGCGCCTGCCAAGCGTCGTAGTCCGCTTGCATGCGAAGCCACATATCCGCATCTGGTCCGCTTAGAGCTTTTGCAATCTTTACAGCCATAATCGGCGTTATGGGTCCCTTCTCATTGAGTATGCGAGTGATTGAGCTAGGTGCAACGCCAATGTGACGTGCAAATTCACGGGCGCTAAGACCTAAGCATTCAAGCTCTTCGGCAATGATGGCCCCGGGGTGTGGTGGGTTATACATGCGGCTCATCAGTGGTAATCCTCATAGTTCAAGATGTAGGCGTCGCCATCCTCAAAGCGAAACGTAATTCTCCAGTTTCCTGTCACTCGAACAGACCAAATTCCAGCCCTATCGCCTTTTAGCTGATGTAAGCGAAGAGACTGAAGGTTCAGCTGTTGAATGGTTTCAGCGTTATCAATCATTTGCAAGCGAAGGCCTATTTTCTTAGCGTGTGCCGCTGGAATACCGGCGGTTGAGCCGCTTTCAAAGTAACTTTGCAGACCTTTGTGAAGAAAACTTCTGATCATAACGATGAATGTTTCACGATATCGAACAGTATAGTAATGTGTTCGATGTGTTGCAACGCAAACAACCAAGGTTGAAATTACCCCTTGTTTATTGCGAAGCTTGATGCCCTCGGCTTCGCAGACGATCCCGATGAGAAAACGCCGAGGGCAAAAAGGAGCAGATCGTTATAGCTTTGTCTTACGGGTCGCCGCGCGTTCGGCCCAATCCCGCGCGCGCGAGGGCGGGCCTCAATGAACGTCCGATCTTTTCCTAAGGGTGGCGCGGTGATACGTCCTCGGCTAGGATTGTTCAGGAGTGGACGCACTACAGGGAGTAATTAACCCAGTAGGCCCGGCCTTTCGCCGTCTCGCAGGCCGGGCGCGCCCCCTCCCATAGCAAAGAAAAATACAACGCAAGCGGGGCGGAAAGAGACGGCAAGGTGCTTGATGTAAGTAACACTGATAAATGCTGGCCTAGTACTAGAAGCATTATTGGGACATGGGAAAGGCTGAAGCGAATTCAGCACGGTGGTTTAACTCCGCGAGAGGCCGCTGGCTGTTTATCTCGGGAAGGCCATGGCGCGCTTGTTTATGGCTCCTCGCAGAAAAAATTAAGCAAATACACAATTGCTGAAATAGACGGCCTTGAGACGGCAATTACCTCTCAGATAAGCTCTTGCGAGGAAGGTGCCCGATGTTTGGCTGGATATAGCGAATTTCCTAACGAGGTAGTTAGTGCCGATCCTCAAGCCCCCGTTTTTCCGGTTGAGGCCTATTCCCGTTTGAATGATGAAAAAGGGTTAGGAGATGGAAGCTATTTCCGGGGCAGATGCAACGAACCGTGGAGAGGAGACGTTGAAAAGCTTCATTGGCCTATCGAACAGTTGAGACGGCTTAATTTATCTATTGGATTAGATAAATTAACGCAACCTGTTCGCAAGCTTAAAAAAACAACTGTTAGTAGAAATACGCCTTTTGATGCTTGGGAGGTTGATATAAATGAGATGTATCAAAGTGGCGAGATAGAAGCAATTTGTTCGACTGAACTCATTCCTGAAGATTGTTGCGCAGGAAGAATTGCTGAGATGCCGGTAAATTCTCAAGCCTGCAAAGACAGGGACCAAGAGATCATTCAACATTCTCCAAAACTTTCAGTATTAAATCCTCAAAAATACGAATTGCTTTCAAAAATTGAACTGTTATCTATTGATGATTGTGCTCGATTAATTGCGGATGTAGATTGGGAATACTACTGCTATCCCGAAAATGCCAAAGTTGTTGTTAATGCCATTTTAAATGCTTTAACAACTTCTGCCGAAGAAGATGTGCCATTTTAATTTTTTGAGGACATTATGAAATTCTTTTTGTGCGGAGAGTCTAGCCAAAATGGGTTTTCCAAACGCTGTTCCGATTTAGTCTTTCCGAGAGATGCTTATATTAAATTCTTCAAACGACAAGGTATCAAAATGCCTCCGGCTTGGGAGGATCGTGCCAAAGAAATGGCTGATGAAGAAAAAGTTCGCATATCCGCTGAATTGGAAAGACAATACCCTAAAAGATGTAGGGTTGATGAAGCCTGTATTTTAATGGCTGGGTATTCTATTGATAATATTTCTCGAGACTGGGGTTCGGGGGATATTATGTTTAATGAAGAACAAGATGCTTTGTATAGAGAATTGGTAAAGTCGATAAAGAAGCTAGATTTTGCTTATTATTTAAATAATGAGGTATGGAAAAATCCGGGTAATGTTTATCCTCCGGATAATGCAATTTTTAGTCGAGAAGCTTATTGTCAATGGTTCAGAGGACATCCGATGGGATTCGATGATCCTCCTTGGTTTAAAGGTCTAGAAACTGGGAATAAAAAAACGGTAGTAACTACTCGTCAATTTGATAAAGGCAGAAACGACGTAAATCTATATTTATCAGATTGGGAAACTTTGGCCAATAAAGTCATTCCTGTCATTTTGGACTGGAAAAGTCGTCCCGATGGCGCTAGGAAAACAGCTGAAACCTTGCTAGATGCTTTGAATTATGCGGCTAAAAAAGGCGGTTGGGGAACGGGAAGTCCGGTGAAGCCGGGAGAAGCTAAACCATTGTCTGGAGTTCAAGTTACCGCAATTCAGACATTGTTATTGCCTTCAGATGGCGGCCCCGGTGCCGGAAACAAAAAATCAATCGATCTCGAGGGAGCTTATCGAGCATATTGCGATGTACATAATCCTAAAAAGAGACGCAAGCGAACGATAGACCCGAAATAAATTTTGGGCTGTGATTGGGTATTCTGAAATAGGTATACCATTTCTTATTTCTGTTGTGGCACTAGTGAAGGCATGATTTTTAAGGGGTGGTTTGTAGCTTGTTGATGGGTGAGAAACGTCACCCCTATTTTGAAAAAGGTAGATCTATTTTTCCTAAAGGCGAGCTGAAATAATTCTCCTTGAGCTGAAGCGATACAGCATCAGCAATTTTTAAAGGAGAAAAAATGAAACAAGATACTCGCCGCAATTCGACGCTTATTCCCGGCGTAATTCAATTTAAAGCCGAGGACGTTCTTTCAAAAGAAAGAATTAATGAGCTTAAGGCTCAATATCCCGGTTTTTATCGACTGAATAAAACCGTTGAGCTTTCCGGAAAAAGTAGATCTCAAGTTTATAGAGGTGCACGTGAGGGTACTTTCCCGATGTGGAAGCGTATTGGAGCGAATTCAACCGGGTGGCTGGCGTGGGAGGTTCAGGCATGGATTGAAAGCCGCCCCTATGCATGCGACGAAACGAGCGTGGCGTGAGGGAGGCGAACATGAAGAAATTCAATAAACGCCCGTCTAAAGCCGCCGTCAATAAAGCCATTGAGTTTTATCGCACTGAAGCCAAAAACACCGATGAGCAATTAACGGTGCCCTGCTCCGATATGTGCATTCACTCGATTCGCGATTACGCCGTAGCGCACGGGATTAAGACGAACGATATCGGTAAATCCTTTCGGCGCTTGCTGGATGCGGTGCCGGGCATGAGCGAGCACGTTGAGGCATGCCGCCGTGGAAACGTCTACGGAGGGGAGCCGTTCATCGATTATCGCCTCGATGCCGTGGGCTATCTCGCATTCCTCTATTGGCGTGCAGTTCGAGGACGCCTTCCCGAGGAACTCTTCGAAGGGAGGAAGCTCGATGAATAACCGGAAAAGAAAAGAGGCCATTCGAGAAACCTTCGCTTTCAGCGGTGAGATGTTCGAGAGCGAAAGGAATCAGCAGAGCGGCCTCCGACTGAAGACTACACGCATGAGCCGCACCTGTGGCTTATCTCGCATTGGCGGAAATGGTTATCTGTGCGCTATGATGCTCAAGCCTTCTCGCATGAGAAGGTGCAGGGGTAGGAGCCTGCTGGAACTTAGGCGGATGACCGCCGCGCCCAGCATTACACATGCTCGCGGCGTTTTCTTTAGGGCCCACGGCAATGAGTTGCCGAAGCTGGCCCGCTTTGGTGGCATCCGTAAGCACGGCCTCATTGCGTCTACCGATTTCATGGGCGCACCGTGTGGGGAGCTTTCGGGCTCGCCGTTTCCTAAGTTACGGTACTTCCTACACCCGCACGGTGCCGCCCGCCCCGTAGGAAGGGCTGACGGCTTCGACAATTCAAACTTAGGAGCCCCGGCCATGACGCATCATGACGCCGCTAGCGTGCACGCACACGCCCATACCGTCGGAGCATCTTCGCTCCGCGCTTTCCTTTCCATCCTCTCTTGCGGTAACATTCGCCTACCTCGTCGCATGACGGGGTGCAGGCTTGGCGGCTTGCTGAAACGTAGGCGGATAACCGCCGCGCCGCGTCTCTACGCTCGCGGCTTTTCTTTTGGGGCAATTCCCTGTACGGGAAGCAATGCGCCCGCACGCGGTATCCGTTACCCCGGTCGAATTGCGCTCAATGATTTCATGATGAGCGCGCCGGGTGGGAAGCCTTCGGGCTTGCCGTTACCTACGTTACGGTCCGCCAACCTGCCCGGCGTCGCTCTCCTCTTGGCGGAGGAGCGCGGCAAAGACAATTCGAACGTAGGGAATCCGGGCATGAATAAGCATGAAGCCGTCAATGCGCCTGCACGCGCACTCAATCTTGGACTCTGCAAAGTCCTCAATCTCATCAATTGTTTCACCGGCAAGGCTGGTTACGTTCAGCCGTTAGGGAGCTATCCAGCTACGGGCCCGGGGATGCGTCTGCCTTCTATCTGGAAGGTGAATCCTGAACTCTTAGAGCTTGCTCGGGTGGAAGCGAATCGCGCCGCCGCTTCGATGGAGGTGCGCCATGCGTAAGTTCATTTCCTCCGACATTGCGGACCATGCGGCGAATGAGCTGAATTTCTCGCTTCAGGTCTGTCTTAAAGCCTGTTTCTCTGATGATCCCCGGCGCGTCTCTGAAATCGGTGCCCGGCTCGATGATCTTGAGATGCAGAAACGGGAAGCCTTTGAATGCATCCGTGAGCTGAATGCCCGGCGGATGAAAACGAAGGTTGAGCGGGAAGCGCGAGACGTTCAGGCGTTGAGGCTTCTTCTCGCTCTCGATGATCTCACGATGATGATGCGCGCTCGCTATGAGCGTGCTTGCCGTGAACTCAGAAAGGAGGCGCGTCATGAACATGAATAAAACCCCCGTACTCGCCTCTATGGAGGAAGCATGTCGCGCGGTGCAGATTGAGCTTAAGAAGGAGCCCCGCCCCGGTGCATGGTCTCTCGCTGATGCGGTGGATGGCGAACGAGTGGGCAAGGGAGCCGGGCGCATTTACGTCTTCCCGGATGGAAAGGGCGGCATTGCGTGGAATTGGCGGTTAGGCGGAGCTCAGGCCATCTGGTTCATTGACGCGGATAAAAAGCTGTCCGACTCCGAAATGAAGAAGCTTCGGCGTCAAGCAGACCTCGTAATGAAGGAGGCTGAAGAGCAGAGACAAAGGCGGCATACGGAGGTTGCTTGCTTCGCAGAATCTCTTCTTGCTGATGCCGTATCGGCTGTATCCGTCGGTCATGGATATCTGAAGCTCAAGCGTGTGCGCCCTGTAGCGGGGCTATGGGTAATGGATGCGGCGGAGATTCAGGCCCGGTTCAATGCGTTCTTCAGGGATGAGCCTCGTACCTTATGGGACAGCCGTGCCGGGCGTCCCATGGCGGACCCCGTGCTGATGGTTCCTCTCTACATCGGGAAGAACTTTTCCTCGGTGAGTTCAATCGAATTCATCAGTGAATGCGGTGGCAAATACACGCTTCCCGAAGCACGCGCGGCGGGGGCCTGTTGGGTTCCTGAAGCCTTGAGGAAGGGTGCTCCGCTTCCTGAACGTATCGGCGTTGCCGAAGGGCTAGCGACGGCCCTCAGCGTCTCTCAGGTAAAGGGCTTCCCGGTTGCGGCGGCCCGTTCATGCGGGAACCTGAAAGCCGCGGCGCAGGCGCTGAAGCTTCAGTTCTTCGGTGTTCGGCTGATTGTTTTAGGTGACAAAGGCAACGGCGAAGAGAAAGCGCGGGAAGTGGCGCAATACGCACGAACGGCGGTTGCTGTGCCCTCTTTCTCTGACCAGCAGAGGGCGCGATTCAGACAGATCACGGGGAGCAATTCCGCTCCGACCGACTTCAATGACTACTACATTGCGACGGGGAAGCTATGAACGATCTTGAGCATGCAAAAGAAAAGGCCCTGAGCGGGGAGCTCAAGGCCACGAATGAAACTATCAACGCGGAAACCATTGTAAAGGATGATGCGGCGAATGTTTCTTCGGAAAAGCCCGATGTTGATCCTATCGATGCGGAGGACAACTCCGCCGAAGATAGCTCCCTGAGGGAATGGGCCGTAAATTCTGATGGCTCGGAGTCGTTTGAGGCGGATGACAATACGCGATTTATTCGTAAGGCCCCCGGTATCTACGTTGAAAAGCGCATTAAAGATGAATGGATGGTACCGCGCCGAATCTGTGGGCCGCTGAGGGTAGCGGCAACCGCCGTGAATCGAGACTCGGATAACTGGATGCTGAAGCTATCTTGGATGGATGCGAGAGGTTTTACGCACAGCAAGGTTATTTCAAAGGGCGATTTGTCTGAAGGGAAAAAGGTGGTGCGTCTTCTTCTTGAGGGCGGACTAGACATTGACGCCCTCAGTTCTCAGACAGGCAATACCGATGTCATTAAATTCCTTTTGAAACACCCCGTGGAAAAGTGGCTTATCAGCATTGAGCGCACGGGGTGGGGGACCCCCGGTAAGTGGCTCATTCTTCCCGATGGAACGATAGTAGGGACGCCCGAAGAAGAGATTCTGTTTACCGGCGACAGGTTCATGCCGTTTTATGAAGCGCGGGGAACGCTTGAGGAATGGCAGAAGAGTGTTGCAAAGCCTGCGACGAAGTCGAGCCGTATAGCCTTCGCAATCTGCGCGGCGTTCGCTCCCCTGCTCCTTAAGTTTGCGTCCGCCTGCGAAGGTGGCTTCCACTTTATTGGGAAAACGGGTTGCGGCAAGTCTTCAAGCCTGCGCGCGGGGTTGAGTGTGTGGAGCTTCGCCGATCACACGCAACCGGGGTGCGAACTTGGATCATGGAAAACCACCGAGGTAGGCATTGAGACCTTCGCAGACAGGCATAGCAATTGGCCTATGTTTCTCGATGAACTCGGCTCCGCAAAGGCATCGGATGTAAAGAACCTTCCCGCGCTGATTTACATGCTCGTAAACGGGCAGGGGAAGCGCCGGGGCAATCGAGCACTGAAAGCCGCTCGCCCGATGTCATGGAGTGCATTCTTTCTTTCGACCGGCGAACTTACGCTGGAGGAAATGGCGGCAAGACAGAATATTCCCGTTGACGGCGGTGTAAAGGTAAGACTTGCAAACATTCCGGCGGTACCCGATAACGTGAAGGACGGAGTTTGCGACTTCCTCGCCCCCGGCGAAGACTGGATGAAGGTCGTTGGGGATATCAGCGAGGCCGCCTCTCGAAAGTGTTATGGCACGGCGGGCCCTGAGTTCGCACGCCGATTGATTGAACACATTGAAACCAACGGCGGGGTTGAGACCTTTAAGAGGCGACTATCCAACCGTCTGAAAGAGTGGATAGATAAAAGCGCCCCGAACGCACCTCAGGAAGTTCGGCGCGTGGGAAGGCGATTCGCCCTTGTCGCTATGGCGGGGGAGATTGCTACGGCCCTAGGCGTCCTTCCTTGGGATAGTGAAACGGCGTCAATGTTCGCGCGCATCTGCTTCGAATCTTGGCGGCGAGAGTATGAGCAAGCTGAAAGCGATGGCGATGCTAAGGGCGTTCCTCTGGCTATTTTCCGTGCGTACCCTTCGAAATTCGCTATTGGGTATGAGGGTACGGGCCAAATCGAGGTAATGAACGAAACCGAACCTTTTATCGGCTACTCAATCCTTGAGGAAAAGAACGGGGAGCCCGTTCGCATGTTTCTGGTCCCTGCGTCTTTCGATCAGGAAGCCCGAAAACTTGGTCATTCCGGGAAAAACGTCGTTCGGGCCTTTCGAGATGCCGGGTTACTGATCAATGGGAAAAAAGATGGCCCGCGGCGGCTAGCCTCTCGGTTCTATAAACCGCCGTATAAAAGCATGAGTCACGGCCCCTTCTATGCGTTTTGGGTAACCTCGGAAATGAAAGACAAATACGAGAGTGCCTCAACTTTTAAGGGGGTGAGATGACACCTCGACAGGAAGACTTCGAAGAGCGGGCGGCGATTCTGGAATTCGACGCCGGGATGAGTCGAGAGGAAGCCGAAAAGGAGGCGCGCCGCTTGACCGGCTATGAAGGCTGGTAGCGGGGACGGGATGCCGGATCAATGCTTCGCTTCAAGTGGGCACCGGTGCCCGGCTCTATGACCGCCCATAAGAAAAAGCCCTTCAGGCGATGAACCTGAGGGGCTTTCTCTTTGGTACAGTTGCGACTCGAAAGCCCTGTTTAGGACTCTAAGAATGTCTAAGGGTTTCCCCGTAGCGCGGAACTTTAAGCCCACTTTTGAGCCCACCTAAACGAAGGTGCTAGAAATTTTGCAGGAAAATCATTTAATTTATGGACCCTCTCTGGGACCAGATTTTCAGAATCCTGCATTGCGTTCGCAATGCGGGATTTTTTACGGCCGTTCAATTGTGAAGTCTTGGAAAATCACGCCATTAGGTTCGGGCGGGCTGCTCCTGATAGAGCCTCCCGTCTATCAGGACGAGCGAGGCGAATTCTTTGAATCCTGGAATGAACGGGTATTTGCCGGACTCGGCATTCCGGTCAGATTCGTTCAGGACAACCAGAGCCTGAGTCTTCGCCGCGGAACGCTTCGCGGCATTCATTTTCAGACGGGCGAATTCGCCCAGGCGAAACTCATCCGCTGCACGAGCGGCGCGATTCAGGATGCGGCGGTGGACCTGAGAAAGACTAGTCCCGATTATCTGCGCGTCTTCACCGTTGATTTGTCCGCAGAGGACGCGCGCATGCTCTACATCCCGCGCGGGTTCGGGCACGGCTTTCTGACGCTCGCGGACCATACGATCGTTCAGTACAAGGCGGATGCCTTCTATGAGCCGGGATCGGAAGGAAGCATCCGATGGGATGATCCGACCCTCGGCATCGACTGGAAATTGCCTCAGGGCATGACGCCCATCCTCTCTCAAAAGGATGCCGCGGCACCTTATCTCCACGGCTGAAATAAAAATCCCGCCTGAAGCTTTTGCTGCCGGCTCCGGGCGGGACTTCAAAGCGTCAAAAGACGGGAAGCGTTCTGATCAGCTTGCCGCGCGTTCGGCAATGTTCCTGAGGAATGCCGCGAGATCGTGCATTTCCTCCTGACAGAGTTCATGATCCATCGGGTAGGTGCGGGCAATCATTGCCGGATCAACCTGAGAAATCACTTCCGCGCTGCGGGCCGCCATGACGGGAGGTACGACCGAGTCGAATTCGCCGTGCGCCATGAAGATCGGCGTCCGTCGGCCGCCGGGCGTTGCTTCCGAAAAGAGATGGCCGGCAAGCGGAAGGTACCCGGAAAGCGCGGCAACGCCGCCGATGGGGCGCTCCATCCTCAGTCCGGCGAAAAGCGATATTGCAGCACCCTGCGAGAAGCCGCCGAGAACAATGCGGCTTCTGGGAACGCCCTGAGCCTCAATTTCATCGATCAGCTGAGCGACGCGCTTTGCGCTCTCGCGAATGCCGCGGGCATCCTCATTTTCATCAATGCTGCGTCCCGGGACGTCATACCAGGCGCGAAGCGGATAGCCCGGATGCATGGACATTTCGCGCATCGGCGCGTTGGGGAGAATAAAGCGGCAGACGGGGCCGTCGAATCCCAGAATCTCATCCGGGAAAGGCGCAAAGTCCGTGTTGTCAACGCCCATGCCGTGAAGCCATACGACCGCAAGTTCCGGGTCTCCGCCCGTGCGCGGACGCACGACAAGAAGATCCCGCGCGTCGAAGGCGGGCTCTGCCGGGGGAACATCCGGCGCGTGCTTTTCCTCTGAACGAGGTGCGGCTTCAGAAGCCGCCGCCTTCGGAGGCTCCGCCTGCGGGACCGGCTTCTTCTCG
>OGRB01001100.1_pt1 | contig 18936 bp, 17 predicted proteins | sample 1553371 | NCBI WGS metagenome assembly OGRB01 (sample SAMEA2580027, study PRJEB22360) | human gut metagenome | reverse complement strand
TCGAGAGTGACCTGATTGAGATACCATCCTCCTGCCACAGCACATAAAGAATACGCCCCTGGGCTCCATTGAACGCATCAATATTCTTTTCGCTGAGAATCTTCTCAAAGATTCGGTCTCCAAGTTGTTTTATTTTGGAGACAAGAAATCCGCCATTCATTTCCATATAAAAGCTCCTATATAGTAGTTTATTAAATTATACTATATAGGAGCTTTATTGTCAAGAGCTTGTATGTCTGAATAGAGGTAAATTTCGATTTGTCGCTTCGTTTATGCCACAAAGAATGGATTGCTGATCATAAATAATAAAAACTCACTCGGCTTAAGTGCTTTTTCTAAATGCAAATATTAATTATGATATTTAAAAAATTGTTTCAACTTGCTATTGCAATTTGCGAAAAAAAACGCCGGAAACCCTTGATTTTGCTGGGTTTTCCGGCGGAGTTTTTGGCGTGCCAAAAGGGATTCGAACCCCCGACCTTTCGCTTAGGAGGCGAACGCTCTATCCAACTGAGCTATTGGCACATAACATAACTATTGTATATGATGGCTTGCGATTTGTCAAGAAATTGGGAAATTTTCTTATTTTACTGAATATTCAAAAAATTAAAAATAAGTGTTGACAAATGGAGAAACTTGTGTTAGAATAAGTCTTGCTGAAATGCTGAAAGGCAAGATGAGCATACGGAGAGGTGTCCGAGTGGTTTAAGGAGCTAGTCTTGAAAACTAGTGATCCCGCGAGGGACCAAGGGTTCGAATCCCTTCCTCTCCGCCATTTTATTTTATAGTGAATTTAAACTTCACACGGAGGATTACTCAAGTGGTGAAGAGGCTCCCCTGCTAAGGGAGTAGGTCGCTAACGCGGCGCGAGGGTTCAAATCCCTTGTCCTCCGCCAAGAAAAAAGCACTTGCTTTTGCAAGTGCTTTTTTCAGTGAAATAAATCCAAAAGGATTTGTGAAATACCTATCGGTGTGAAATATGGATTCTCCATGTGAAGTGCCTGACGGCGTGAAAGGATTTATTTTATTTCACTTTCTGCGCAAGCAGAAAATTTCACAATACAATAGTATTATTTCACATACGAAGTATATTTAACTTGTTATAAATCAAAAGAGGTTCGTATGGCTGAATCAAAGCTTAGAGAACTATCAACTGATTTATATAACCGGTGCGGCACTATTCGCAGAATATTGGTTGCATCTATTAATACTGCAAAAGAAAATTTACAAAAGGAAAAGATTAATTCAAAATCAAAACCCAATATTTCCGTATAATAGCATTACCCGATTGACGCCAAACTTAATAATTGGTAATATAAGGCTGTGAGAATATTTGTATTCTTGCAGCATATTTTTTTACCAGAAGGAGGATGGATTAATGGGACTTTTATTAGGAAAGACCGCTGTTATTACAGGCGGAGGAAGGGCTGTTCTCAGCGACGGAGGTTGCGGTTCAATCGGCTACGGCATTGCTGTTGCTTATGCAAAAGAGGGTGCAAACCTTGTTATTACAGGCAGAAATGTCAAAAAGCTTGAGGATGCCAAAGAAGAGCTCGAAAGACTTTACGGAGTAAATGTGTTGCCTGTTCAGGCTGATGTCAGCAAGGACGGCGATAACGAAAAGGTTGTTCGGAATGTTGTTGACAGAGCTGTTGAAACATTTGGCGGAATTGATGTCTTGATTAACAACGCTCAGGCTTCTGCGTCGGGTATTACGCTTGCTGATCATACAACAGAGCAATTTGACCTTGCTGTTTATTCGGGATTGTACGCAACCTTCTATTATATGAAGGCTTGCTATCCGTACCTTAAAAAATCAAAGGGAACGGTTATAAACTTTGCTTCGGGTGCCGGACTTTTCGGAAACTTCGGTCAGTGTGCATATGCAGCCGCAAAAGAGGGAATAAGAGGTCTTACAAGAGTTGCCGCCAACGAGTGGGGCAAGGACGGAATAAATGTCAACATTGTCTGTCCGCTTGCATGGACTGCTCAGCTTGAAAAATTTGAGCAGGCTTATCCCGACGCATTCAAGGCGAATGTAAAAGTGCCGCCAATGGGACATTTTGGTGATGTTGAAAAAGAAATCGGCCGTGCCTGTGTTGCACTTGCATCACCTGATTTCAAGTATATGAGCGGCGAAACCATCACCCTTGAGGGCGGAATGGGACTCAGACCGTAGTTTTATTTTAAGAAAAACCGTGACAGGTAATAACTTTTGAAAAATAAAAGACAGCCGATGTGTGAAATTCGGCTGTCTTTTTTGTTACAGATTAGATGAAAAAATACCGGTAAGCTGCTGCACTCCGATTGACACGGCAGAAATTGCTATCCAACAGCAAAAGCCTAAAATAATCGGTTTTGCACCGCTCTTTATAAGTTTTACTATGTTTGTGTTAAGTCCGATTGCACCCATTGCCATTGAAATGAAAAATGTTGCGAGCCATTTCATAAGCGGCACAAAACCATTGCTGTAAAATTCTGTAAAAGAACATTGCGGAATGAATCCGACAAGTGTTGATACAAGTGACGCTCCGATAAAAAAGAGGATGAACCAGGGGAAAATCTTTTTGAATGAAAATGATGAACCTTTTGCTCCGATTGATTTTGCCTTGTGTGTTCTGTAAATTGCAAGACAGAGTGTTATCGGAATTATCGCAAGTGTGCGTGTCAGTTTTACGGTTACTGCTGTTGACAAAATACCGTTTGCATTCCAGATTTTTTCAGCAGTTGCGGCGGTTGCGGTTACGGACGATGTGTCGTTTACAGCTGTTCCTGCAAACACCGCAAAGCCTTCTGTGCCAAAGCCGACAGCGTGTCCGAATGTCGGAAAAATGAGCGCCGCAAGAATATTGAACAGAAAGATAACCGAGATTGATTGTGCAATTTCCTCGTCATCGGCATCAATTACCGGAGCTGTTGCCGCAATTGCAGAACCGCCGCAGATTGACGAACCTACCCCGATAAGACATGCTGTTTTAGGTTTGATTTTTGCAATTTTCATAACTGCAAATGCTGTTATGAGGGATGTTGAAATTGTGCTTATAATCACAGGCAGACTCTTACTGCCTACACTTGCAATTGTACCGAGATTAAGCGAAAAGCCGAGTATGATTACAGCCCATTGCAGAATCTTTTTTGAGGTGAATTTTATTCCGCCCGAAAAATATTTGTTCGCAGAAAATTTCGGCGCTAAAAGCGTGATTATCATTCCCATTATAATTGCCGCAACAGGTGCGCCTATCAGCGAAAACAAAAGCGAGCCGATTTGAACAGTGCTGAAAAGCTCCGCAAATGCCGCAATTACGGCACATACAAGGATTCCGCCAAAATTTGTTTTGATAAATTTCATTGTTTTACCCTTCCCGAATTTATTTTGCCTGTTGAGTATAACACGAAAGTATGATAAAATCTAATTATTATTTAAAATGATATGATAATCAAAATTTATCAGAGGGGTGCAATATGATTGATTACAGGGTTAAAACATTTCTGGCACTTTGTGATTTTATGAATTACAGAAAAACGGCACAGATTCTCAATATGACACAGCCTGCCGTTACTCAGCACATACATTTTCTTGAAAATCAGTACGGCTGCAAGCTGTTTGACTATGACCGACACAGCTTAAAAATGACGAGAGAGGGAATGCTGCTTAAAAGATATTGTGAGTCGGTTATGTATCAGGAAGAAAAGCTGTTTGAAAAGATTAAGTCGGGTGAAAAACGACTTGTGCGGTTTGGTGCGACAAAGACAATCGGAGAATATGTTATCCCGGAACAGGTGGAAAGATTTTTGCAGCTGCCCGATTACAATGTTGAAATTGAGATTGACAACACAAGGTATCTGCTTGATAAACTGAAAAGGGGTGAACTTGACTTTGCGTTGATTGAAGGATTTTTTGACAGCAACGATTTTTTGAGCAGAGTTTACCGTTCGGAAAATTTTGTCGGGGTATGCAGTAAAAATCACAGATTCGCAAACAAAACGATTTTGCCCGATGATATTTTTACCGAACATCTTTTTCTGCGTGAAAAGGGTTCGGGAACACGAAATATTCTTGAACAGGTTTTGTCGGAGCATAACAGAACAACAGGACATTTTGCGAGAGTAACCTGCATAAACCACTTTACGCTTATGTCAGAGCTGATTGCAGATAACCTTGGAATAACTTTTGCTTATGAGGTTATGCAAAAGAGCTATTCAAGCCTTGCACCGTTTTATGTTAAGGGGTGGAATATTGTGCGTGATTTCAATTATGTTTATCTTGATTCCGCTGATTCACTTGAAATTCTTGAAGCCTTTGACAATCTTTCCGAATAGTCAAATTTGGACAGCTTTTGCTGTCCTTTTTTCTTTCACAGTTTCACACACAAGGACACTCGGCATAATATGAGGGTGTAGAGAATAACTTGATTTACGGGTGTTGTGTATGAAAAAGAGCGACATAAGAACATTTGGCATAATCGGCGGTGACAAGCGACAGCTTTTTCTTGCAAAATCAATTTCTGACAGTTGTTACGATGTTTTGCTCGGTGGATTTGACAGCCTTGAAAGCTACGGTTCATTGAGCCTTTGCAATGTTAAAAAGGCAATTTCGGAAAGTGACGCATTGATTTTTCCGTTGCCGTCAATAAGGACAGACGGCAGTCTTAACACGCCGTTTTCACACGAGAACATTTTGCTTGACGGTGACGATATTGAAATTATCCTTAAAAAGCCTGTTTTTACTACGATGAAAAGCAGATTTTTAAAGGCATATCCAAGGCTTTCCGACGGTGAAATTTTTGATTACGGAGCAAGAGATGATTTTGCAATCCTCAACGCATTGCCTACGGCAGAGGGTGCAATTGAATGTGCAATGAGAGAATATGAGGGTACGATTTTGGGCAGTAAGTGTCTTGTGACGGGATTCGGCAGAATTGGAAAAATTCTTGCTCACAAGCTTGTTTTACTCGGAGCAAATGTTACCGTGAGTGCAAGAAAGCCGTCAGACCTTGCATATGTAAAGGCACTCGGCTACAATGCACTTAATACGGAAAATCTCAGAACGGTAAAGCACTTTGACATTGTTTTCAACACAATTCCGAGGTTGATTTTTGACAGGGAACTTCTTATGAATACCGACACAAACACCCTTATTATAGACCTTGCGTCCCTGCCGGGAGGAGTTGATTTTGATACCGCCGAAAAACTCGGAATTTATGCTGTTAGGGCATTGTCGCTCCCCGGAAAATGTGCTCCGAAAACGGCAGGAGAAATTATAAAAACTACTGTATTTGACATCATCAAGGAGGTTTACAGGTGACAAAAGCAACCATAGGATTTGCAATGTGCGGTTCCTTTTGCACCTTTTCAAAGGCTTTTACGCAAATGCAGAGGCTTGTTGACTCAGGCTATGATGTTATTCCGATAATGTCGCAAAATGCCTTTTCAACATCAACTCGTTTCGGAAAAGCGGAGGAAATGGTAAAGAGGGCAGAAGAAATAACGGGCAAAGCTGTTCTGCACTCGGTTGTGCAGACAGAACCGATAGGACCTAAAAAAATGTGCGACTTGCTTGTGATTGCACCGTGTACGGGCAACACGCTTGCAAAGCTGTCGCTCGGAATTACCGACACGGCGGTAACAATGGCGGCAAAGTCGCATCTGAGAATTTTAAGACCTGTGCTGTTGTGCGTTGCAACAAATGACGCTCTCGGTGCGTCGTCACAGAACATCGGCAGACTTCTCAACACGAAAAATATTTACTTCGTTCCTTTAAAACAGGACGATTGCATCAAGAAACCAAATTCGCTCGTGGCTGATTTTGATAAGCTTGAAGATTGCGTAACCCTTGCATTGCAGGGAAAACAACATCAGCCGATTTTTTTATAACAGAACAACAGCCGTTTTGAAATGCAAATTTTCAATACGGCTGTTATTTGAGTTGACAATAAAAAAATAATGTGATAACTTAAAGTATAGTATTTCTGCTGAACAGGAGTGGGTATTTAATGAGAAAAAGAGTAAACAAAATTATTTCGGTTGCACTATCGGCAACCCTTGCGTTCGGTGTGTTTACAGCATTGCCGATGTCGGCAAATGCGGTTGTATCAACGGCAAGCGAGGTAAGTGCGGAGGCGATTCCAAAACATGAGCTTTATAAAAGTTATACATATGGCGGATACAAATATCGCATTGTGGGTCAGAAATCAAACGGAAGATTTAACGCATGGATTGAATCTTATTCCGGTAAGTCTGCAAGCGTCAATGTTCCTGCGTCAGTCGGTGATTGTGATATGGTCGGCATTGACAACAATTGTTTTTCGTTTAACAAAACTTTGAAAACAATTATTGTTCCCAAGGGCATTGCTGAAATTGGTTCAAGTGCATTTCTCGGCTGTACCGCACTTACAAGTGTAAGCCTGCCGAGTACACTGACAAAAATAAATTTTTGGGCATTTAAAAATTGTACAAGCCTTTCGACACTTTCAATTCCGACAAGCGTTGTTTCTATAGGTGATAACGCATTTGACAATTGCCTTTGGTACACAAATCAATCTAACGGAATTGTTTACGCAGGAAAAGTTGCGTATAAGTACAAGGGTAAGCTTGCGGATAACAGCTCTGTTACGATAAAAAGCGGAACTGTTTCAATAGCCGATTATGCCTTTACGGACCAAAAGCTTACATCAGTCACACTTCCGTCAAGCCTTGTTTCAATCGGTGAACAGGCGTTTTCATACACTAATCTCAAAACTGTGACAATTCCGAAAAGTGTAAGCTCAATGGGTTATAATCCCTTTGCGTACTGTTCACAGCTTTCAAGCATTACGGTTCAAAGCGGAAACACAAACTTCTATGTTCAAAACGATTTACTTATCGCCAAGAATCATATGTATTCAGTAACAAAAGATATTACTGATCCTGATGCACCTTCTACGGAATCAAGAAGCTACACATCTTATGCTCCGTACGGCTCGGTTGTGATATCGTTCCCGTCAGCATCAACGCTGAAAACTGTTACAATTCCCGAAACGGTTAAGGCAATAGGCAATTATGCTTTTGCAGGAAGTAAAATCGAAAAGCTTACTTTGAACAGCGGACTTGAATCTATTCTCACATCTGCTTTTTCAGGTTGCACAAACCTTTCATCGGTGAGCTTTTCCGACAGTATTATCAGCATTTGCGACTGTTCGTTTGAGGAATGTACTTCACTTAAAAATCTGAAATTCGGCAAAAATCTTGAATTTATTTCATACTATGCCTTTTATAACTGCCAAAATCTTCAATCGGTGACAATCGGGGAAAATGTAAAGGCAATTTGCTGTGATTCATTCGGCAATTGCAATGCTCTTGTAATTAACGGTAAGATTGGCTCAACAGCAGAAACCTTTGCCAAAAAGTACGGCTACAAGTTTAATTCATCAGAAGTCACAAGACTTAAAGGCGATGTTGACAATAACGGTATTATTAATGTAGTTGACGCTACCGATATTCAGAAATATGTTGTTAACCTTACAGATGAAAATGGAAATAAGTTTATTGATGTCAACAATGCGGAAGATGTGTATGCCGCAGATGTAAACGGTGACGGCATTATCAATGTTGTAGATGCAACGCATATTCAAAAGTATATCGTAGGACTTGTGGAGTCACTTTGATAATTAAACAATTTAATAAATAAAAACAACAGCCGTCTTGAAATGCAAATTTTCAAAACGGCTGTTATTTTATGCTTGGATTGTCTGTGCGACAGGTCAGATAATCAAGGCTTGTGCCGTAGCAGTCGGCAAGTTTAATGAGCAGGGAGAGGGGAATTTCTCTTTCGCCCCGTTCATATTTTGAGTACAGCGACTGGTCGCACATAAGAACCTTTGCAACTTCTTTTTGCGTAAGGTCATTGTCCTCACGCAAATCTTTTATTCTCAGTTTCATTTCATCACCGAATAAATTATAAAATAGTACATAGTGACCTATTGACTTTTAGGACAAATTGTCCTAAAATATAATTGCCTGAAAAATGAGAAAACAAACGGCATTATCTTTGCGGTACTCATATAATCGTATTTATCATAAATTGTGTATTATTATTTGCACAAGTGTCCAATGAACCGCAAATACGAGTTGATGATTACTTTGGAAAATTTAATTTACCTTAAATCAGAGCGTTGCTTAAATAAAAATAATATTTTATCTGTATATATCTTGACAAATACCGCAAAATGCAGTAAACTAATGTCATAAAAATCCCGAAGAACATCTTCGGGACGAATAGCTTGTCGATTTAATTGTGCGTATAATTCGGCAAGTCTTTGTTGTCAGTCAGCCCCAAAATATAGTCGGTGCTGGTGTGATAATGTTTTGCGAGGCAAATCAAAACAGCGGTGGGGATATCACGCTGACCAAGTTCATAATTGCTGTAAACCTGTTGTGAACAATGCAGAATTTTGCTAACTTCTTTTTGTGTGAGGTCGGCATCTTCCCTCAGTTCCCTGATTCTTTTATACACAGAATTCACCTCGCATACAGTATAGCATACCGCAGATTGTTGTATTGCAATATACCGCAAAATGCAGTAAAACAGCAATGGTATTTTGGGTTAATTTTTAAATAATTATTCAGAGGGGAATGGTGTTTAAAACAAAAATATTAATCTTGCATATCAGATAAAACAATAAAATGATGGAGGAAATTATGAGAAAACATTCAAAATTTATTACGATTTTGCTGTCTGCTTTGTTGGCGGTATGTCTTGTGCAGACAGTATTCGTTCAGGCATTTGCAACCGAAAACTCAGCAACACCTGACGAACCTACAGAGGATTTGTATCCTGTTTCAATGGAAGTTGTTAAAGCACCCGAAAGCGTTACTGTTAATAAAGGTCAAATTACCGATAGCACTTTCTGGAGCAATGTTGTACTTCATATTGTTTACAGCAACGGTGAAGAGTATGATGTAAACTGTGACGGCATTGACGACAGCCTAGGCGGTATTGTTCCGCCGATTGCCGAGATTAACGGTTATGCAGGCAGAATAAATGTTCATTACTATTTCGAAGATGATACTGTCAATTTTACTGTAGATTATCGTTATGACTCTTACGAAGATGATAATACTATTTCAGCGGAGTATTCTGTTAAGCAAGTATCAGATCCGCGTTCTATTACAAGAATCGAAGTTACAAAGCTTCCTGATATGGTATTCACAAAGCCCCTTTTCACAGGCAGTCGTGATGATATTTCAACTGGAGAGGAATGGAATGAGTGGATGAAATCTCTTGATGTCAACAATTCTATTTCTAATCATATTGACGGTATGGAAATTACATACTATTATGCAAACGGTGAAAAACGCAGTGTGGTAGTTAATAGTTCAAATCTAAGGATAATTGCTACTGTGCCATGGTATGCACTGTATGGAGTAGAGAATGTCGATGAATACGGAAACAATCTTTATTTTGCCGTGACAGACGAGGGCGATTACAAATTTTCGATATCTTTAGACAGCGATGGAAGAGATGGAACGGTTTACACAGCAAAATCGGTAGACAATCCTAACCCGTCAGTTAAGCCTGTAAGCACGGAGGACACTCCTGCAAAGCCTGCAAAGCCGAGCGGTAACATTTCTTCCGCAACAAGTGATGTTGCAACAAAAGACAATGCAGGCAATAACAACACCACAAACGGCACAGCCAACAACGGCGTTGTTGCAACAGGTAACTTTACAACTCCTGCAATTATCACAGTAGTTATGCTTTCGGCAGTTGCAGTTATGTTTGTATTCAAAAGAAAAAGAATGTTTTAATTTTGTGTGATTGTGTGAATTGATTTTATTGCCATACAATTTTTCAAAGCACCTGACATTAATTTGTCGGGTGCTTTTTGTATGATGAATGATGCGGTTTGTTTTCATAATATTTGATGTGATGAAAACAACTGTATGGTATTATCCTTGTTCCTTTTATAAGGTTTGTATTACCGCAATGTTTGCATTTTTACTTTTTGGCGGTCACAGACCGTTGATACAAAATTAAATTTATAACAAAACTGCACAAAAATTTATGGATAAAGACAGCGTGGGGTATTGCTCATGCTGTCTTTTTGTGTTAGAATTGTAGATAACAAAATGAAATAACGAAGGATTTGTCTATGAAATATTGTTCAAAATGCAAGCGACTGCATAATGATGAAGAAACAGTCTGCAAAAACTGCAAGGCTCAGCTTAAAACAATAACCGATGAAAACACTCCCGTGTATCTGCTTACGGCATCGGGCTTTGAATTGCAGAGAGTTAAAGCCGCACTTGAGGACAGCACCGTTCCGTGTGACGCTACAATCAAAAAGTGTATGGAAAACAAGTACAGCAAAAGCATTAAGGCATACACGGGTTATGATGATTTGACCTATGATGTCTATGTTCCGTATTCGGCTTATGAAAAGGCGTTTGACACCTGTGTCGGAATCGGCGCAATCAAGCTTGAGGGCGAAGAAATTCTTGACGAAGATGTTGAATACACCGAGAATGACGGCGAAACGCTTGACGAGCAGTTTGAGAAAATGACGGGTGCAAAGCGTACAACTGTAAGAATTGTCAGCGCATTACTGCTTTTGCTTATAGTTGCAGGCGTTGTATTCGGAACAGATGCAATAATGAATTTTATTAAAGAATTTTTCGGATAATTCGGTATCCGATTTTGAGTTAATATTTAGTTAAAATGAATGAAATTACGGAGGATTTTTACAATGAAACAGGAAACAAAGTGTTTGCATTCCGGCTATGTGCCTAAGAACGGAGAACCAAGACAGATGCCCATTTATCAAAGCACCACCTTTAAGTATGATTCAAGTGACGCAATGGGCAGACTTTTTGACCTTGAGGACAGCGGATATTTTTATACCCGTCTGCAGAACCCGTCAAATGATATGACTGCCGCAAAAATTGCCGACCTTGAGGGCGGTGTTGCCGCAATGCTCACATCAAGCGGTCAGGCGGCTAACTTCTTTGCACTTTTTAACATCTGCGAAACAGGCAGTCACATTGTTGCATCGTCTGCAATCTATGGCGGTACATATAATCTGCTCGGTGTTACAATGAAGAAAATGGGCATTGATGTTACTTTTGTCGATCAGAATCTTCCCGAAGAAGAGCTTGCAAAGGCTTTCAAACCAAACACAAGGGCAATGTTCGGTGAAACAATAACCAACCCGACCGTGTCTGTTCTTGATATTGAAAAGTTTGCAAGACTTGCTCACTCACACGGTGTTCCGCTTATTGTTGACAACACTTTTGCAACCCCTGTCAATTGTCAGCCGATTAAGTGGGGTGCTGACATTGTTACTCACTCAACCACAAAATATATGGACGGTCACGGTGTTTCTGTCGGCGGTGCAATTGTTGACAGCGGCAACTTTGACTGGCTGAAATATGCCGACAAATATCCGGGACTTACAACTCCCGATGATTCATATCACGGCATTGTCTATGTCGAAAAATTCGGCAAGCTCGGCTACATTACAAAGGCAACTTCTCAGCTTATGCGTGACCTCGGTTCAATCCAGTCACCGCAGAATGCTTTTTATGTTATGAACGGTCTTGAAAGTCTTCATGTGAGAATGGAAAGACATTGCAAAAATGCTCTTGAAATTGCAAGATTCCTCAAGACCAATGACAAGGTTGCGTGGGTTGATTATCCCGACCTTGAAGATGACAAATATCACGCACTTGCTGAAAAGTATCTTCCGAACGGCTCATGCGGTGTACTTTCTTTTGCGGTTAAGGGCGGAAGAGATTGTGCGGTTAAATTTATGGACAGCTTAAAGCTCTGCGACATTGAAACTCATGTTGCAGACGCAAAGACCTGTATTCTTCATCCCGCAAGCCACACCCACCGTCAGATGACGGACGAACAGCTTATTGAGGCAGGTGTTGCACCCGACCTTATCAGACTTTCGGTAGGTCTTGAAAATGTTGACGATCTTATTGCCGACATCAGTCAGGCTCTTGATAAGATATAATTTTCTTTAAAAGAAATTATATATAAAATTGCAAAATAAATTTACGGAGGGTTGAATATGTCAGCTTTTGTATCTGCGGTTATTGTTGCGGCAGGCGGTTCTGTGAGAATGGGAATTGCCGACAGCAAGCAGTTTATTCCGCTTTTGTCACGACCTGCAATTGAATACACCCTGAAGGCATTCCAAAAATGCCACCTTATCAAAGAAATTGTAATTGTCTGCCGTGAACAGGATAACGACAGAATTAATAAAATTATCGAGCTTAACGGTTTTAACAAGGTTTCAAAACTTGTCAAGGGCGGTGACAGCCGTGCCGACAGCGTGCGTAACGGAATCGGTGCGTGCAGTGAAAACGCCAAATACTATGCTATTCATGACGGTGCAAGACCGCTTATTACCGTTGAAGAAATTGAGCGTGTTGTTGAGGCGGCTTTTGATACGGGTGCGGCAACTCTCGGAACTTCCGTAAAAGATACAATCAAGGTTGTTGACGGTTTCAATAATATAGAAAGCACTCCTATCCGTTCACAGCTCCGTGCAGTTCAGACTCCGCAGGTTTTTGAGCGTGATTTGTACCGCTTTGCTCTTGAAAATGCCGGCGATAATATCATCAACTTTACAGACGATTGCTCGCTGATTGAAAACATGGGCGGCGAGGTTCTTGTTGTAAAGGGCAATGAGGAAAATATTAAACTGACAACCCCGATTGATATTGTGATTGCCGAGAGTATTCTCAAGTCAAGACAACAGGGTTGATTGTGCAAAGGAGATTTATATGAGAATCGGTCACGGATATGATGTGCATAAATTTGCCGAGAACAGAAAGCTGATAATCGGCGGTACAGAGATTCCCTTTGAACTCGGACTTCTCGGTCATTCGGATGCCGATGTGCTTGTTCACGCAATTATGGACGCACTTCTCGGTGCTGCGGCTCTCGGTGATATCGGAAAGCTGTTTCCCGATACAGATGAAAAGTATAAGGGCGCAGACAGTATTCTTCTTTTGAAAGAGGTGTGCCGTGTGCTTGCCGATTATAACTACAGAATTGTCAATATCGACTCAACCGTTATTGCTCAACAGCCAAAGCTGAAACCGCATATTGACGAAATGAGAAAAAATATCGCCAATGCCTGCGGAATTGATATTTCTCTCGTCAGCGTTAAGGCTACTACCGAGGAAAAGCTCGGCTTTACAGGCAGACTTGAGGGCATTTCCGCTCACGCAGTTTGTCTTATTGAGAAGTATTAAAAAGTTACAGCTTCAAAAAATGCACATATTTTATTACATACATTCGACACCTTGTTCATATTAATGAACGAGGTGTTTTTTATGTTAAGAAAGGCATTTGTTTCAATAACATTGTGTGCTGTGCTTTTATTGTCGCCGTTTGTCGGATTAAAAGTGAATGCTCTCAGTGCGGACAGCATATCCGCTCCGTCTGCCGTGCTTATGGAATCGTCAACAGGCAAAATTCTTTTTGAGAAAAATCCACATGAGCAAAGACCGTGTGCGTCCGTAACAAAGGTAATGACGCTTTTGCTCGTCTTTGAGGCTGTTGACAGCGGAAAATTAAGCCTTGACGATGAAATTACTGCGTCAGAACACGCCGCAGGAATGGGCGGAAGTGACATTTGGCTTGAAAAAGGCGAAACTATGAGTGCGGATGATATGATAAAGGCAACGGTTGTTGTATCTGCCAACGATGCGGCGGTTGCGCTTGCGGAGCATATCAGCGGAAGCGAGGACGCTTTTGTTGAAAAAATGAACAGTCGTGCCAAAGAACTTGGAATGAACGACACCGTTTTCAAAAACTGTAACGGACTTGATGAGGAGGGGCATATAACCTCTGCCTATGATGTTGTGCTTATGTCAAGAGAGCTTACAAAGCATGAGAAAATTTTTTACTACACATCAATTTGGCTCGACAATCTTCGTGGCGGTAAAACTCAGATTGTCAACACGAACAAGCTGTTGAAAACCTATAACGGAATTACGGGATTGAAAACAGGCACAACCAACGATGCGGGTTGCTGTATGTCTGCAACCGCAACAAGGGGAGATGTTTCGCTGATAAGTGTTGTTCTCGGCTGTAAAACAGGCAAAGAGCGATTTGCAGATGCGGCGGCACTTCTTGATTACGGCTTTGCAAATGTTTCTGTAAAAGAATTAACACTTCCCGAAGATATGCCAAAAAGCATTGAAGTGAACGGCGGTATGACCGACAGCGTAAAGCTTGAATGTAAGGTTTCTTCAAAAATAGTGGTTGACAAAGGAAACGGAGCTAAAATTACAACCGAAATCGACCTGCCCGACAAGATTGACGCTCCCGTTGAAAAGAATAGGAAGATAGGTACGCTTACATATCTTGTCAATTCAAAAAAGGTGCAGAGCTTTGATATTTGTGCAGGCGATTCTGTTCAAAAAACGAGCTTCGGTGCATTGCTTGAATATGTGTTCGCTTCACTGATTTCGCTTTGATTTTGTCGGAAAATCAGGCTTTTGTGTATTGTTATTAAAAGCAGTGTAAAAAACAATGCGGGTTTATTTTAAAAATTCACAAATTGACCTTGCAAAAACGCTCATATTATAGTATAATAAAACAACAAAGATACTTATTGCGATTCTATTTTCGCTATAGGAATTTTGGAGGAATTTATAAATGGCAACAAAGTTAAATGACAAGTATTTAAGTGATTTTATCGGCGAACACGAATATGACGGTGTTGCTGCCGAAGTTAAAGCAGCTCACAAGGTGTTGCATGACGGCAGCGGCCTCGGCAACGACTTTTTGGGTTGGCTCAATCTTCCTACAGATTATGACAAGGAAGAGTTCGCACGCATCAAGAAGTGTGCAGAGAAAATCAAGAAAGATACTGATGTATTCGTTGTAATCGGTATCGGCGGTTCTTACCTCGGCGCAAGAGCGGCTATTGAATTTCTTTCATCACAGAACTACAACCTTACCTGCAAGGACACACCGCAGATTTTCTTCACAGGTAACTCAATCAGCTCATCTGCACTTGCAGAAATCATGGAGCTTTGCGAGGGCAAGGATGTTTCCGTAAATATGATTTCCAAGTCAGGTACAACAACCGAGCCTGCTATCGCTTTCCGTGTGTTCCGTGAAATGCTCGAAAAGAAGTACGGTAAAGAGGGCGCAAGAGAGCGTATTTACTGCACAACTGACAAGGCTAAGGGTACACTCAAGGCTCTTGCAGACGAAGAAGGTTACGAAACATTTGTTGTTCCGGATGATGTAGGCGGCCGTTTCTCGGTTCTCACAGCAGTAGGTCTTCTTCCTATCGCAGTTTCGGGTGCTGATATTGACGCTCTTATGCAGGGTGCCGCAACAGCTCAGAAAGAATTTGACAACGATGATTTAAAGACAAACGATTGTTACAAATATGCTGCAATCAGAAATATGCTTTACCGCAAGGGCAAAACTATGGAAGTTATGGTTTCTTATGAGCCGGCTTACACAATGATGTCAGAGTGGTTTAAGCAGCTCTTTGCAGAGAGTGAAGGCAAGGATAACAAGGGTATTTTCCCTGCAAGCGTTATCTTCTCAACAGACCTTCATTCACTCGGTCAGTACATTCAGGACGGCAGACGCACAATGTTTGAAACTGTTGTTCTCTTTGATAAATGTAAAAAAGAAGTTACTCTCGGTACAGACCCGACAAATGTTGACGGTCTTAACTTCCTTTCGGGCAAGACAATGGGATTCGTAAATCAGAAGGCTTTCGAGGGTACAGTTCTCGCTCATAATGACGGCGGTGTACCGAACATTGTTCTTAATGTTCCCGAAATGAACGAATCAGAGCTTGGCTATCTCATCTACTTCTTTGAAAAGGCTTGTGCTATTTCAGGTTATATGCTCGGTGTTAATCCGTTTAACCAGCCGGGTGTTGAAAGCTACAAGAAGAATATGTTCGCTCTTCTCGGCAAGCCGGGCTATGAGGATCAGAAGGCTGCTCTTGAGGCAAGACTCGGATAATTTCTTAATAAAGTATAACAACGGAGGAACTAATTATGGTTACTTTACTTATCGGTAAAAAAGGAACAGGCAAAACTAAAAAGCTCATCTCTCTTGCTAACGAGGCTGTTGCCGCTTCAACAGGCAATGTTGTTGTAATTGAAAAAGGCTCAAAGCTCACATATGATGTTACACATAAGGCAAGACTTATTGATACAGAGCAGTATCTCATCAGCGGTTATGATATGCTTTTCGGTTTTATCAGCGGTATCTGCGCAGGCAACTATGATGTTACTGACATTCTCGTTGACTCAACATTCAAGATTTGCCCGGAGGCTCTTGCAGGCCTTGAAACCTTCACAAAGAAGCTTCAGGATCTTGCCGAAACTGCATCAACTAACATTGTTCTCCTTATTTCTGCTGACGAAAGCGAAATTCCGGAGTCAATCAATGCTGTTTGCAGAAAAGTATAATTGATACTTAAAAACAAACTTATCCCTCTCGTTTTTCGGGAGGGATTTTTGTATATACAACTGTATAAATTTAGCACCTCAGTCAATAATAGAAACGGAGGTGCTTTTTTATGAGCGATTATTATAACAACAGAAAGAAAAAACGCAGTCGCCGTGAAAAAATCGGATTTTACACGGCTTGCTCAATTTGTCTGATTGCCGTTTGCATGGCGGTGTACTCAACCTACAATACATTATCAGTGCCAAGTGCAAAAACTCCTGCCGCAACTCAAAGCAATGAGGTTAAGGTTAATGAAAATGTCACGGGTGTAACCCAAACCTTGCCCGAGGTTAAGCTTGATGTTGAAGTTCCTACCATTGCGGCAACCGAAGAACCGTCAACAAATCCGACAGAAAGTTCAAAAAACGCTCTTGAAACAATGCTTTCAACAGATTTGAGCCTGAACTACCCGCTTAATTCAAACAATGTTGTTCGTGAGTACAGCGAAAAAAGTGTTTATTTCAAAACTTTGAATGTATGGAAACCGCACACGGGAGTTGATTTCGGCGGTAAACTCGGCGATGATGTAACCGCAATGACGGGCGGAGTAGTTACTAATGTTTGTGAGGATAAAATGCTCGGCAAAATCGTTGAAATTTCAACCGACAATGTCATATGCAGATATTGCGGACTTGGCTCGGTTGATGTAAACAAGGGCGATTCAATTGATGTCGGGAAGAAGGTCGGTGCAATCGGTGCAGTCCCCTTTGAGGCGGGGGACGAAAGCCATATACACATTGAAGTGAAGATTGATAGCAAGTACGCCGATCCGCTTTCTTTTATAAATAACAATGAATAATTGCGATTTTGACGCATACAATATTAATGCAAGCCCTCGTTTCGTTTTAAGGGGCAACAAAAAGGCGGATACTTTTGATTGAGTATCCGCCCCTTTTTTGATTTTATGTCAATGATAAAAAATCACGGTAAATAAATTGAAATTCTGTCCGAAAAGCGATTATCTTTCGCTCTCGTGCCATTCTTCGTTACCAAAGATAAAATCATCAAGATCCATAATGACAAATTTCATATAGTACACCTCCTTAATAAAACAATATAGTATATTCAGGAAATGCTCGAATATGAGTGTTATTTTTTATTTGAGTCACAAATATTGATGTAACTTATAATAATGTCAACGGCTTGATCAACTGTAATATTAGTGCTGTTAAGGCACAAATCATAGTTGTCTGCAAGACCCCATTTTTTTCCTGAATAAAAACTATAGTAATTTGCTCTGTTCTTGTCTGCCTTTAAAACTGCCTGTTTGGCTCTGGCAGGGTCAATGTCCTGTCTGTCAACAGCTCTTTTAATTCTCTTATCAAGATCAGCATAAATATATACCTTCACAAGTTTCGGATTATCTTTAAGAACATAGTCGGCGCATCTACCGACTACAACGAAATTTTCCTTTTCTGCAAGCTGCTTGATAATCTTGTGCTGTAAAATATAAAGACGGTCATTAACCGGCAGGTCGCCCACTGAAGAAAAGTTGTTACCGTAATTGTACAGTCCCACAGACAATGAATACAAAAGACTGTTGGTAGCTCTTTCATCAGCATGCTTGAATACCTCGGGAGATACACCGCTCTCTTTAGCGGCAATAGAAATGAGCTCCTTATCATAAAACGATATACCAAGCTTCTCGGCAAGTGCTTTACCGATATCGTGTCCGCCTGAACCATACTGTCTTGTGATGGCAATAATTTTATCAAAACTCATAACTAAACCTCCCGGTATTTGCAATTTGTAAAGTTGTACAGTAGCAACATTAAGTAGCTAAATGTCAAAACTATATCGCTTTACATATACTATAATAACACATTTTTGCGAAAAGTCCAGTCTGTAAAAACAAATTTTACGAAATTTGTACAAAATGAACAAATAAGTCTTATCCCAATTATATAAATGCACAATATAATTGGGAGTGAAATTACATTTAAAGGATAAGAACAAATTTCTTTTTACATATATATGTATATGAAGAGGGATTCAGCGTGTAAAAAGCAGAATAATAGTGAAAAGGCATTAAAAATAAGATAGAATAAAGAATAATATAGAAGAATTGCCGATAATGTAAAAAAGATAAAAAAATTGTCAAAAAGGGGTTTACAAAAGGAAGAAGTGCTGATATAATATCAACTGTTGCGCTGAGAGGCGAGGCAGACAAGAGAAAACACGAACGGTGAAAGAGTGTGAAACGCACGGAAGTGGAGAGTCAACATTCAGGAAGTAATCGAAAGTGTTGCTCGGTTTTGATTTTAAAAGCCGAAAAAACTTTTTAAAAAACTTTTAAAAAGTGCTTGACAAAATCAAAACAATGTAGTATAATAGCTCTTGCACTGCTGAGGTTAGCGACTTCAAATGAAGAAAGTAAACAAGCCTTGAAAGTGCGTAGGACCTTGAAAATTGAACAACGAGAAAATAGTAAAGAAACCCGTAATGACTTT